>ERZ1026780.1339-NODE-1339-length-16237-cov-5.151341_pt1 | contig 16237 bp, 21 predicted proteins | sample MGYA00380126_ERZ1026780 | MGnify/ENA primary metagenome ERZ1026780 (study PRJEB33269, sample SAMEA4719762) | human gut metagenome | biome: human-associated habitat; feature: organic feature; material: feces | place: Cameroon | collected 2013-10 ... | reverse complement strand
TTACCTACTTTATTACACAAAATCTTATTTACACAGTGATCGTGAGCGTGGTGGCAAGCTCCATCGTCTGGAATATACTTTGCCGCAACAAGGACACGCATGCTGGACAGGTCATTTCTCTGGAAAATGAAAAATTTGAGCTTCTTAAGTTCCGACTGACGCCACGTCTTATTCGGAACATTCTTGCAATGTGTACGCTGCAAATCGGCGGTAATATTGCCTACGCTGGCGTTACAGGGATGCTGGCCGGACAGAGTGTCAACACCGACTTCGTGACGATCTACTCCGGCCTCGGAGATGCGGTCAGTGCACTGTTCGGCGGCGCACCGGTCGAGACAATTATCAGCGGAACCGCAGTTGCACCGAATCCGATTATCAGCGGCATTCTGATGATGCTGATCATGGCGGCAATTCTGCTGTCGAAAACCATGCCGAAAATTGCGAAGTATATTCCCAACCAATGCATCGCTGGATTCCTTTTTGTCCTTGGCGCGATTGTTGTTTTCCCGGACAACGCCGTAACCGCTCTGTCGGCTGAACCGGTGGTTGCCGGTGTAACAACAATTGTTACGGCTTGCTCCGACCCGTTTGTTGGAATGGTCGCAGGCGTATTGACCAGATTTATGGGCGGGCTGTTTGTTTGATGCAAAAGGAGGTGTCAGCATGGCGCTGCAATTGATCGATTTATCACAGGAAATATACCAGGGCATGACAACATTTCCAATGCACCAGCCGACGTTCATCATGACAAACATGACGTATGAAGAAAATATGCGTGCCACAGGAAGTAAGACAGTCGGCTTTTCCGCAAGAAACCTCCTGATCAGTGAACACTGCGGAACGCATACGGACGCAATTTCGGAGTTTAAGCCCGGCGGTCCGACCGTCGATGAAATGTCGCTGGAGTATTTCTGGGGAAGCGCCATTTGCGTCGATCTTTCCGGTGTCCCGGCAAACCGCTTCATTGAGCCTTCTGATCTGGAACGGGCGGTAAGCGCTTCGGGGCAGCAGCTGCAAAAGGGCGACATTTTTCTCATGTATACCGGTCATTTTGATCGAAACTTCGGTACGGAACGGTATCAGACCGAATATTCCGGTCTGAGCTATAACGCCGGAAAATGGCTGGCGGAGCATGGGGTTGTCAACGTTGGCGTTGATGCGCCCGCGATTGACCAGGCGCAGGATCTGAATTTCTCCGGTCACTGGGTCTGCGGAGATTTCGGCATGACCAATACGGAGAATTTATGCAATCTGCATCTTCTGGTCGGAAAGCGTTTTCTCTATTTCGGCCTTCCGCTGCGTATCCGCGCGGGCTCCGGTTCGCCGATCCGCGCGGTGGCGCTGGTTGAAGCATGAGTATCCAAAGGAGGAACTGGGTTTGAAGATCGCTGTAGGCCTGTCGGGCGGGAGCGGCGCAATTTATACGCTGGCGCTGCTTCAATATTTGCAGGAGCTTGGCGTGGAGCGCCATTTGGTTGCGTCGGAGATAGGACTTGCCGTCATGGAACACGAATGCGGGGTGACAAAAGAAGAACTCCGCGCGTACTGCGAGGTATTTCATGACAACCGGAATCTTGGAGCGACACTTGCAAGCGGGAGCGCACCGTTGGACGGCATGGTCGTGGTTCCATGCTCCATGAAAACGCTTGCCGGTATTTCCTGCGGCTATTCCGATTCCCTGCTGCTGCGGGCAGCAGACGTCTGCATCAAAGAACGCAGAAGGCTTGTACTCGTCACGCGCGAAACGCCGCTGAGCCCGATTCATCTGGAAAACATGCTGCGGCTCTCCAAGCTTGGCGTCGTCATTCTGCCGGCAAGCCCGGCGTTCTATAATCATCCGCAGAATCTCGGCGATATGGTGCAGTTTATGGCTGGGAAAATGCTCGACCAATTAGGAATTTCTCACAATGTATATCGCAGATGGACCGGAGAGATGTAACGCTATGAAAACAACGCAGAGCCAGATGCTGCGGGGCGCGATTGCGCAGCTGGAAACGCTTGGCGCAATGCGGCGATGTGAAACACAGGTAGACCCAAAATATGAGTTGGGCGCAGTTCTCAGCTATTTCGGAAACGAACAGCCGATTCTTTTTACAAATGTGAAAGGAAGCAGCATACCCGTTGCCGGCGGACTTTTTGGAAATCGGAAACTGATTTGCGACATGCTTGGTGTTACGAGAAAAGAACGGATTCCCCGTCTGCTGGATGCAATCGCAAGACCAGAGCAGCCGCGTCTTGCCGAATACGCTCCAGTGCAGGAAACGGTCATTACAAACAATATCGATCTTCCGCGGATTTTCCCGGTACCGACGTCTCACGAAAAAGACAGTGCACCGTTTTTGACGGCCGGTATGCTGGTTTTCAAGGATCCAGAGACAGGCTTTATGCAGACGGCCGTGCGTCGGTTTCAGGTCAACGGAGGAGATTCCATCAACGTACTGGTTTCGCCTGCATCGCCGCATCTGCGCGCGGTTCTTGAAACCTGTCGGGCAAACGGAAGACCCTTGGAATGTGCCGTTATTCTGGGCTACGACGCGTCATTACTTTTGAGTTCTCAGATCAGCTCCGCCAAATACGGGCTTGACAAATACGCGGTTGACTCCGCGTTGCGCGGCGAACCGTTGGAGCTGGTGCGATGCAAAACCGTAGATGTTCTGATTCCTTCGCAAGCTGAAATTATACTTGAAGGTGTAATCGCTCCGGAATCCGTCGGCCCGGAAGGCCCGTTTGCCGAACTGATGGGCTATTACAGCACCAAAGCAGATGCTCCTCTGATGAAAATTACCGCTATTACGCACCGGAAACAGCCGATTTTTCACCACTGTTTTCCCTGCCGGGAAGAGCATCTGGCTTACGGCATGATCAAAGAAGCCGAAACCTATGCCGCACTGAGCAGCGTCGTGGACGTGCAGGATGTCAATTACACGCTCGGCGGCGGGTGCAGACTCCACGTTGCAGTATCGATTAGAAAACGCAGCGCTGGAGACGGAAAAAGCACGATTTTAACTGTACTGGGCTCGTACAAGGACGTCAAAAGCGTGGTCGTCGTAGATGAAGACATCAACATTTTTGATACGATGGATTTGGAGCTTGCGCTGGCTTCCCGCTTCCAAGCATCGCGGGATCTGGTGCTTATTCCCGGCGCGTTGGGCTCTGCGCTGGAACCGTCGTATTTTGAAACAGGAACCGTTGATAAGCTGGGGTTCGACGCGACCAAACCGCTCGGCGCAACGCACAGCAATTATGAACGCGCGGTGATTCCGGGCATGAATGAAGGCTTTTCCATTCAGAAATACGTCCTGCGGTAGCAGATAGAGCAAGGAGGTACTTATGCGCGAAGCAGTAGGAACAGTAGAGACAAAAAGCCTGGTCGGCGCAATTGCAGCCGCAGATGCCATGTTGAAATCGGCAAAGGTGGAGATTGCAGACTTTCGGGTCGTCGGCTCCGGGCTTGTGGCGGTCGTCGTTCGCGGCGATGTTGCGGCTGTGCAGACAGCGGTAGACAGCGGCAGCAGCATGGCGCAGCGGCTGTGCGAGGTAATTTCGGCCAGCGTGATCGCCCGCCCCCACGACGAAGTGGACAAGCTGATGGCGTAAGAGGTCACGAAGAATGGTAAATGAATTAACACGAACGATTATGGCAAATCTGTCCGCGCGGCGCGAGACGCAGCCATGCAGCGGCCGGACGCCGGATGGAAGGCTTTCGGCGGTCGAGGAACATGCACTTTGCGGTTTGATGCACGCGCCGCAGCAATACGGTTCGGTACCTTCTGAACCACAGAGGCACGCGGCACCGAAGATGGTTACGCTCGCCGAGCTGGCGCAGATGCAGAGATAAGAGGTGAACGATTATGGCACTGGGTCTGATTGAGGTAATTGGTCTTTCTACCGCAATGACGGCATTGGATGCCGCGGTGAAAAGCGCAGACGTTACGCTTTTGGGATATGACCGTGTGATCGGTGTGGCAACGCAAATCAGCATTACGCTGAACGTTGGCGGCGACGTCGCCGCCGTGCAGGCAGCTGTTGCGGCTGGACGGCAAGCGGGCGAGCGTGTCGGACAGGTGATCAGCACCAGAGTGATTGCTTCTCCGCATGAAGACGTTGAAAGAATGATTGGGAAATTTGAACGTTCCTTCCTCTTTCCTGAAATGGAAAACACAGATGAAACAGCGGAGACCTGCGAACAGGTGGAACCCGCAGAATAAAATTGCCGACAGGCAGAAAAATGGAGGTTTATTATGAACGGTGGAGCTCTTGGAATGGTCGAGACCAAAGGTTTAGTCGGTGCAATTGAGGCGGCAGATGCAATGGTCAAGGCCGCCAATGTTACAATTACCGGATATGAGAAGATCGGTTTTGGCTTGGTGACGGTGATGGTAAGAGGCGATGTTGGCGCTGTGAAGGCGGCGACAGACGCTGGTGCAGAGGCTGCGCGTCAGGTCGGCGAGCTTTTCTCGGTACACGTCATCCCGAAGCCGCATATGGACGTAGAGGAAAAACTCCTCAGCAAGTTCTAAGATGGATTGCAGGGGTTTTACCCGGCAGGTACTCGGTCAACTTACCAGCGCCGAGGCGTCCATTGATCCGCTGCAATTGCCGGCGAACGAAGCAAATGTTATTCTGCTGATTGCATGGATTCCCGCGCAGCAGACTGTTCCCGCGCTTATGGAATGCGCTGCGCTGCTTCGCTTTGGCTTTCGCATAAAGGTACTTACGCAGGAGGCGACGAAGCTGCAGCCCTATCTTCTGCCGGGAATGACCGCTTCCGATACGCCGGTACAGGATTGGTCAGGTATACGAAAGATTCTGATGCTGCCGAATCGCAGTCAGATAGCAAACCTTGCACTGGGAGTCCCCAGCGGGACCGCCGAAAATGCCGCGCTGCACGCGCTGTGGGACAACCGCCCTGTTTACGCAGATTATTCCGCAATGCTGCTCTGGGACGAAAAGCCCTGTGCAAATGCCGCGCTTCACGCACTCTATCAGTCCTATAGGAAAACGCTGGCTTGCTTTGGCGTGCAGGAGGTTTACCCGGGCGCGTATCTGCAGGCGCTCCTTGACGCGCAACCGCAGGAGCTGTCTCAGAGCCCGGCTTCACAGCCGGAGCCGCCGCAGCGGATGGTGCTGACTGGGAGCGACATCCAGAAGACAGCAGCCGAAACCGTTTTGCAGCTGCCGCACGGCGCCATTGTCACGCCGCTTGCGCGGGATCTGGCTGTGAAGCGCAGAATTCGACTGGAAATCATGACGAACACGGAAAGGGCGCAATGACATGGAGCTTGCAAAGGTCGTGGGGAATGTTGTGGCGACACGAAAGGACGAATCCCTGCTTGGAAAAAAGCTGCTGCTGATACAGCCAGTTGACCCATACGCCAGACCGAGTGGAAACGTGCGTGTTTCCGTCGACACAGTTGGTGCCGGTATTGACGAGCTGGTTCTGTTCGTCTCCGGAGCCGCAGCCCGCAACGCCGTCGGCAGGCGTGAGTCGTCGATCGACAATGCAATCGTCGGGATCGTAGACAGCGTGGAGGCTGCGCCGGAAGCGTTGGATGAAAAGAAAAAGAGAAGGTGAGATGAATGGCAAACGTACGCGAAATAAAACGCGCGATAGAGTCCCGCACACTGATCGACACGCTGCTTGCAAAAGACCGGTATACCGACATTGTGCTGCGCGGCGGTCAGCTTGTGAATACGCTGACACGCGAGATCTACCCGGCAGATGTTGCAATACAGGGCGAACACGTGCTGATGACCGGGGATGTCAGCAGCCTGATCGGACCCGAGACGATCGTTGTAGACGTCAGCGGCATGTATATTTCTCCCGGTTTTATTGATTCGCATATGCATTTTGAAAGCAGTATGCTTACGATCACGGAGTTTTCCCGCCTTTCGATCCCATCCGGTACGACGACGCTGATCGCCGATCCGCATGAGATCGGAAATGCGCTGGGCGCGGTCGGTATGAAGGCGATGGCAGACGAAGCCGGAAAAATGCCGCAGGACGTGCGTCTGGTAGTTCCCGCGCTGGTACCGGACTGCCCGAAGTTGGAAACAGCGGGCGTCGACATTCATTCTGCCGATATGGAGGATCTTCTGAATTATCCGAACATCGTGGGCATCGGAGAGCTCCAGGGCTTTTCCATCGCAAAGCACGTGTATAAAAACACGCCGGAAATTGTTACAGATCTTCTGGCGTCGACTGCCTATGCGAAAAGCCTCGGAAAAACCGTGGACGGAAACGCGCCGGCGCTTTTTGGCGAGGAACTGGCAGCGCATATCATTGCGACCGGTGGAAGAACCTCCTGCCATGAGACAACAACGAAGGAAGAATGCGCGGAAAAGCTGCGGCAGGGCGTCTTCGTATTCATGCGCGAAGGCTCCACGCAGAAGAACATGGCAGAGTGCATCCGCGTTGTGACGGAAGACGGCATGGACTCGCGCCGCTGCGTTCTGGCAACGGATGATATGTTGGCCTGCGATCTGAAGACGCTCGGGCACATGAACGAAATTGTCCGGCGAACCATCCGGCAGGGAGTCAGCCCGGCAGAAGCCATTCAGATGGTAACCATCAACCCTGCAACGTATTTCGGTCTTCATGACCGCGGTGCGCTGACGCCCGGAAGCGTCGCAGACATTGCCGTTATCAGCGATCTTACGGAAATGACCGTAGCGGGTGTATTTCTCAAAGGACGGCTTGCTGCGCAGGGAGGAAAACTGCTTCTGCCACTGCCGCCGTATCGCTATCCGGAAGCAGTCCGGCACTCGGTAAGAAGAGCGCCGGTTGCAGAAGTCGATCTGACGATTGAGGCAGGCACAGCGGCCGTTACCGGAAGGTGCATTATCGCAATTCCGGATCAGAACCTCACACAGACGCAGGAAGTGCCGCTTCGCACGAGCGGCAGAAGCGTTTGCTGTGATGTAAACGCGGACGTTCTCTACATGATGTGCGTAGAACGCTACGGCAGAAACGGAAACATCGGAAAATGCTTCGTTAACGGCTTCAGTCTGAAGCACGGCGCCATTGCAGAAAGCGTGGCGCACGACACACATAACATTATGGCAGTCGGCACAAACCTCCGGGACATTGCCGAAGCGATCAACCACGTCATCGAAATGGAAGGCGGGCTTGCCGTTGCGCGCGACGGAAGACTGCTTGGCGATCTGCGGCTTCCTGTGGGCGGTCTGATCACGGACGAGCTGACCGGCGACGAGCTGAGCGCTCGTATGCAGGAGCTGGAGCGGCTTGTGAAAGAGCAGCTTGGCGGTACGCTGCACGCACCGTTCATGCACCTTTCCTTCCTGGCGCTTTCGACCAGCCCGAAATGGAAATTGACCGACCGAGGCTTGGTGGACGTCGAGACATTTCAGGTGCTGCCGCCCGTTGTGTGAGAAAAACAAAGCGTTTTTCAGGAAAGATATCGACCCGAAAGGATGAATTACTATGGAACTGATCGATATGCGGCTGCAGGACTATCTGCAATTGGTCGCATCGGACGCTCCCGCGCCCGGCGGCGGCTCGGCAAGCGCTTTGTGCGGCGCACAAGGCATTGGCCTGATTGCTATGGTCGCGAAGCTGACGTTGGGAAAGGAAAAGTTCGCAGCGTATCACGGGGTTTGCAGAACGGTCGCAGCGGATGCAGATGGACTGTGCAGTAAACTGACAGAGCAGATCGACGTGGACACCCGCGCATACGGCCGCATTGCCGAAGCGTTCCGTTTGCCGAAGCAGACGGACGAAGAAAAGGCGCAGAGAAAGGCCGCGATCGCCGGCGCAACGCTCTATGCAGCAGAGGTGCCCATGCAGACCATGCGTCTTGCATTGGCGGGGCTGCATTGCGCCGAACGGCTTCTGGGGCACTATAACACCAATTGCGCCAGCGACGTGGGCTGCGGGATACACGGTCTTCTTGCGTGCGTACACGGCGCGTGGCTGAATGTTCAGATCAACGCAGGCGGTCTGCCGCAGCAGCAGGAACTGCTCGAAGAGGGTGCAAAAATCACTGCGCAGGCTGAAGCGCTGGCACATGCGCTGCTCACAGAGCTTCAGCGTGATATTTAAGTTGGACTATAATTTTTGAAATCTACCGGCTGAGCCGGAGAGGAGTGGACATTTATGTCTGAAAAGAAACAGTATGTCTTAGCGGTGCCGAACTTCAGCGAAGGCCGCGACGAAAAGAAGATCAACGAAATCGTTGACGCCATCCGCTGCATCGATGGTCTGAAGCTGGTCGGCGTAGAGCCGGAGGCAGACTTTAACCGTACGGTCGTGACGATGATCGGCGAGCCGCCTGTTATTAAGAAGGCGCTGGTTGCGCTGGGAAAAGCGGCGTCTGAACACATTGATATGCGTCAGCACAAAGGCACGCACCCCCGCATTGGCGCAGAAGATACGCTGCCGCTGTTCCCGCTGAAAAACATTACGTTGGAAGAATGCACGGCGCTTTCGAAGGAAATCGGCGAAGAATTCTTCCGGGAAACCGGCGTTCCCGTTTTCTATTGCGGCGAGTGCGCCAGCACTGAGGAACGTAAAGCGTTTGCGTATGTCCGGCAGGGTCAGTATGAGGGTCTCAGCCAGCTGCTCAAGGAAACGCGGGACGATCCCGCGCGGAAAGCAGAATACGACGCACGGAAACCTGATCTGAGCCGCGACGGTCTGCTCGACGAAACAGCGGGCGCAACGATCTGCTCTGCGGAGCAAACCGGTTTGACCGCGTACAACATTTTCCTGGACACCGAGGATCTGTCGATCGCCAAGGCCGTCGCCAGAAGCATCCGCGGTCCGTCCGGCGGTTTTTCCAGCATCCGTTCCGTCGGTATCAAGTTCCCGGAACATAAGGGCGTTGTGGTCTCTATGAATATGTTCGATTGTGTGAACCTTCCCATCACGCGGCTGTTCAACTTTGTTCGCACAGAAGCAGCGCGGTACGGCGTGAATGTAACGGGTTCGCAGCTCGTAGGTCCCCTGAAGCTGGAAGCGGTTATCTCTGCGTTTGAGTATTCGCTCGGACTGGAGGATTTCAGACCCTCTCAGATTCTGGAGTGGCACTTGATGGATCTGTAAGAAGCCTGCGATGCGTTTATGCGCCACATGATGCACGCGGCGTTTCCAGACGAGCCGGACACGACGCAGCACACCGCGCGGCGCTGCACATGATATTTTGTACCATACAAATACCGGACGTCCGAGAAATCGGGCGTCCGGTATTTGGTCAAGCTGCGTGCTATCAAGCGTTACTGCATATTAAACAGGATATTCTTGATCGCATGTAAATTCTCGGCAAACAGAATTTTTTTCTGCCGTTCCTCAGAAGAAAGCTCTTTCTCAATCATATGCGACAACAGCGCTTTCAGGCTGTCATAGTACCCATTGAGATTATAGAGGATACACGGCGCGTCCAGCTGCTTTAGCGACACCTTGGACATCACCTCTGTAATTTCCTCTAATGTGCCCGTGCCGCCAGGAAATGCAATAAACGCGTCTTCGAGCTCGATCATTTTTGCCTTTCGCTCTGACATATCCTTGGTAACGATCAATTCTGTCAGTTCATCATATTGAAAGCCTTCATCGATAAAAAACTGAGGCTCTACACCGATTACTTTCCCGCCAGACTGTAATGCATGCTGCGCGAGTTCCCCCATCAAACCGCTTTTGGATCCACCATATACAAGCACGTTCCCGCTTTCGCCGATCCATTGGCCGAGTTCGCGCACCGCATCCAAAAGCGACGGATCATTGCCCTGGTTTGCCCCAAGATATACTGTAATATTCATGGTTTGTCTCCTATGTATAAAGCATTTTGCTCTGTTTCAGAACACGACTTGCTTCACATCATCAAAAAAAGAAGTAATTGTGTAAGAATCTATCTCTGTATTGATGTATTGCACGTTATAATATATTATTTTCAATTCAGCATCCAAAACGGTTTGGTAGACCGCAAGCAGCGACGTACCGACCGGCACCTCAAGCGCATCGGCCATTTCCCGTGTGGCGGGGAAAACCCGAAAACGGTCGCTGAAGTTGGACGGAGAAGCACCGGCGGTTTCATATAAAACTTCATAGAGCGACTTGTCCTCAAGATCCATAGAGACGATGGCCGCATATTTCATCGGAAGATAATCCTGCTCCAAAAGCGCCTTTTTTCCATTGATTGAGCGCAATCGGCAAACGCGGATGTATTCTTTGATCGAAGGATCAACAAAGCTGAATTCCTTCAATTCGGCGTCCGCTATCTGCACGACCTCCTGATTCAGAATGTGCGTTCTCATAGAAAGATGCTGCTTTTTTGCCAGCGAGGTAAAGCTGTGCATCTGCGCTACACTGTCTTCCAGATAAAGCGGATAGTAGACATACGTCCCCTTGCCGTGTTTCCGATAGAGAATATTTTCTTCCACAAGAAGGTCAATTGCCTTTCTGACTGTGATCCGGCTAATCTGATATGCGTCGCAAAGCTCCTGCTCGGAAGGAATCTGCGACCCATACTGGAGTTTTCCGCTGTTGACTGAATTTCTGATCAAGTTTGCCAATTGCTCATAAAGTGGAGTGCTGATTGCTTTATCAATCCTGCCTTCTATCATTGTATTGCGATTCCTTCTTTCTTACTGAATGTAGGGAGAAAACAAACTGGTATCGCCGCCTGCTTTTTGGATATATTGTAACACATTCTGTACGCCATTTGCACCCCCGCGCGCACCCATTTTTGTTACTGCCAGAGAAGATGCGTATGTTGCCCATTTTCCGGAAAGGACTGCGTCCTCACTCAGCCCATAGAAAAATGCAAAGGAACTGCAAAATGTATCTCCGGCCCCGGTCACATCCGAAACATCTGCCCGGACGCCGTCAATATGTACGGTTTGCTTGCGTGTATAGATGTTGCATCCTCTTTCCGCCAGCGTTTCGATGATAATTTCGGGGACAAGCTTCAGGAGTGCCTGAGCGGTCTGCTCCTCTGTGCGCCCTGCGCATTGCAGACGATATCCGTTTTCGTTAAAAATAATGGTATGCAGTCCAGGGACAAAGCGCATCTCGTCAGCAGAAATAGCATTGACATCGCAGTCAACAACGACCTTTACATGGTGCTGCCGCCACTCGTTCAATATGGCCTCCGGCGCAAGCGACTCAAGTGTAAGCAGCCTCAGCGTAAACAGATTTGTATAAATAAGACCGGCATCACATAACACACGCTGCATGTCCCGCGTCAACGGAATGGATTTGATCTGTGTATCAAGCAAAAAAACCGTATGTTCATTCTCAGAAAGAAAAATCATGCACTTTGACGGCGCCAGCGCATCATCGTATCTGGTAAGGCTTGTATTGATTCCCCATGTTTCCAAATCGTCACACAAGAACTTGTCGTTCGGGTTCAACCTGCCGAGAAAATAGGTTGGCATCCCGTAGCTCGCATAAACGCACGCGGCGTTGGCAATCGTACCACCCATCTGACCGGGCAGCATTTTACAGTCTGCCTTATCCGTCAGACCAGGCCATTTATCTACAGAATAGTATTCGTCAAGGGCTACGTCGCCAATGAACACAGAGTAATGATTATTTTTCATGTTTCCTCCAAAAAACACTTGACATAAAGCTCAACTCGTATTAGCATGTACTAAGACATGATAGCTTGTGTCTATATTATAACAGGAGGAAAAGAAAATGGCAAGAAAAAAATCAGGAAAAATGGCGCTCTATTTAATCCCCATCGGTATCGCGGTGAACTTTGTTCTGGGGCAAATCGTACAGCTGCTGCATCTGCCGCTTTGGTGTGATCATGTAGGGACGATGGTCGTCGGCGCACTTTGCGGTCCGGCATACAGCGTAATTACCGCATTTATTACAGGCCTTCTCTTCAGCATTACGCTTCCGTCCAATCTGTTCTACATGGGAAACTATCTGGTCGGCGGTCTTCTGGCTGGCCTGCTTGCGAAGAAAGGCTGGTTCAAAAAGCTGCCTACGGTAATTCTGTTCGGGCTGATTGCAGGTGTAACCATTGGCTTCTGCGGATCGCTCGTTACGGTGCTTGTCTACGGCGGCTATACCTCGAGTCCGACGGGCGTAATTACCGGTCTGATTGTAAAGACGTTCCATCTTGGTCTGTTTGCTACAAATACCATTTCCGAAATGGGCGTTGACATTATCGATAAAATTCCCTCTGCAATCATTACGTATCTGGTCGTCAAGTTTATTCCGAATCGTTTTTTGCTGAAGCTCCCGCTTGGCTCGCTTTATATTAAAAATGCTCCTGCTGCGGACACCGAGAAAAACACTTGATCTGCCGAGGTAATCAAAATGGATAATCTCAGGGCATACATTGACTCCTTTCGAGAGCCGAAGCGGTATCACAATCTGATACTGGATCTTGCGCCATTTTCAAAATTGAACCTTGCATTGGCGTTTCTTGTCGGCGGCATTCTCCTAAAGGACAATTATATAAAGCTCGCACTGATCATTGCCTGCTTTGCAGTTCTTATGCTGGCCGGGAAAGATTCTTTTGTAAGATTTATCAAAATATTTTTCACGGTTACTGCGGTGACATTTTTCTTTTTGCTTATGCTGAACTCCGTTTTCCGCGAAGGCGAGCCTCTTTGGCAGCTTGGAGGCATTGTATTTTCCCGGGAGGGCTTTGCGTTTGGCTTGAACATGGCAATTTCCATCACGCAAATATGTGCCTGCTTTTTGCTGTTTTTCATCATTACTCCGATGACGGATATGGTATATTCCCTGGAGAAGATTGGACTAAGCAGGAGCGCGGCCTATATTCTGCTTGCGTCGTTGCAGTCAATTACAGATTTGAAGAAGCAGGCGAATACGATTCTGGAATCGCAAAGCGCCAGAGGCATTGAAACACAGGGAAGCCTTTCTGTCAGAATAAAAGCGTTTGTTCCCGTGGTGTTCCCGCTCTTCCTGGGCTCCATTGCAGCAACGGAGGAAAAGACTATTGCGATGGAAACGCGAGCGTTTTCGGCGGGAATCCGAGCGACCCATTTGCGTGAGCTTCGAAAAGTGCCAATTGGCGAAATTGTTTTTGGAGTTCTACTGGACGCTTTTGTCCTTGGACTCATCGTATGGAGATGGACAAGATAATTAGTGTTTCTTTGCAGAATATTCAGTACCAATATCCATTGACGCAAGCTGCTGCTTTGCGCGATGTGTCCTTCGACTTTGAAGAGGGTAAGTTTTACGGCGTCATTGGCGCCAATGGTTCCGGCAAAACTACGATATGCAACTTGATCACAGGCCTCATTCCGGATTTCTATGGCGGTGAGCTGCGCGGCGAGGTTCTTATTCAGGGCAAGCCCATCGCCGAATGGGACAAGCGTGCGCTTTGCACAAAAGTCGGATATATTTTCCAGAACCCATTTACGCAAATCAGCGCCATCCGGGATACGGTTTTGGAAGAGATCGTGATCGGTCTGGAAAACCTCGGGCTTGATAAAAATGAAATGTTGAAACGCGCTGAGGACGTTGCAAAGCAGATCGATGTTTACGATATCATCGGAAAGAATCCCAATGAGCTTTCCGGCGGCCAACGCCAGAGAGTCGCGTTTGCCTCGATTCTTGCTATGGATACAGACATTTATGTCATTGATGAACCAACTTCCCAGTTAGATCCGGAAGGAACCGAAAACGTCTTTCGGATCATTGCCAGCTTGAAAGAGCGGAAAAAGACCGTGATCCTTGTTGAACATAAAATTGAGCAAATTGCAAAATACGCCGACGAAGTTCTGGCAATTCATGACGGGCAAATTGTCCGGAGCGGTAAAACGAATGAAGTTCTGGCGGATTTTAACGTGCTTAAGCAAGGCATCACGCTGCCGCAATCAGCAATTCTGGGGCAGGAAATGCAGCGCGCAGGAAAGTCGCTTGAACATATTCCGGTCACGATGGAAGATGCATATCAGTTGATTTTGAATAGGAGACAGTAAATGAGTATCGTATTTCAAAATGTCCGCTTCCGATATCCGGATGGGACGCTGGCAGATAAAAACTTGAATCTTACCATTCAGGATCACGAGCGAGTTGCAATCATTGGGCAAAATGGTGCAGGGAAGACAACAGCCGTAAAACTGATGAACCGGCTGTATCCGCCCAGTGAGGGCGACGTATTGATCGATGGTGTCAATACAAAGGACAAAACGACTGCGCAGATTTCGAAAATGGTTGGATACGTTTTTCAGAATCCGGATGATCAGATTTTCAGAAACACGGTTCGCGACGAGATCGAGTACTGGGTGCGTTATCAGAAGCTTCCGACGGAAGAAGTTGAAGCACGCACGCAGTGGGCAGCCAAGCTGTGCGACATTGAAAAGTATCTTGATGTAAATCCTTATGAAATACCGTATTCTTTGAAAAAGTTTGTCTCCATCGCAGCTGTGTTGACAGCCAAAACGCAGTATTTGATTCTGGACGAGCCGACTGCTGGCCAGGATATGGCCGGTATCGCATGCTTGAGACGGATTATGGACACGCTTCAATCGGAAGGAAAGGCAGTCATTACAATTACGCACGATATGGAGTTTGCCTCCACGCTCTTCTCACGAATTATCGTGATGTGTCATGGAGAGATTCTGGCGGATGGAACACCCGATGAAATCTTCGCCAAAGATGCAGTTTTGAGCAAAGCAAAAGTTACAAAGCCGCAGATATGCTGGCTGTCCAATAAACTTGGACTGGGTAATATTTTATCTATGGACACATTGGTTGATCGGATAGAATAGGAGCATTACGTTTATGAATGATAGATTTTCAACTTTATTTTGTTCCCAAATGCCGCTTCTTGGGATGCTGCATTTGAAGGGAGAAAACACGGAAGATATTTTGAGCCGCGCTTTTCGTGAAGCAGAAATCATGATATCCTGCGGTATGGACGGCGTGATTGTCGAGGATTATTTTGGAGCAACAGACGAGGTCGGTATGGTATTATCCGCCTTTTCTCAGCGGCACGTTACCTTTCCGTACGGCATAAGCCTGCTCGACAAAACACACGAAACATTCGCTTTGGCACGGAAATACGGAGCCGCGTTTGTTCAGCTGGACTCCGTAGCGGGTCACTTGCCTGTGGAGGAGGACAAGGCATTTGAAGAATCTCTGCAAGCTGAGCGCGCAGCATACAGCGGTGCCGTTTTAGGCGGCGTCCGATTCAAATACACGCCCTATAAATCCGGGCGTTCATTGGAAGAGGATTTGCGGCTCGGAATGAAGCGCTGCGATGCGATTTGCGTAACCGGCGACGGAACCGGTCAGCTGACGCCTACCAGCAAATTGGACGAATTCCGCAAAATTGTTGGAGATGATTTCCCGCTGATTGTTGCGGCAGGTGTGACGCCTGAAAGCTACCCATCTCAATCGCGCTACGTAAATGGTGTGATTGTCGGAAGCTATTTGAAAGATACATACAAGGATACCGGCGAAGTTGACACAGAACATGTTAAGAAGCTGGTTCAGGCAGTGCGAGGCAGCGAAGCGAATGAAAGCAATTGAAATTACAAGTATTCCGCATGCAGAACTGGCGCAATACGGGAAACTGTTGAATTTGAAGGATTGCAAGCAGGAAAATGAACAGGTCGTTGTAACAAATGGCGATGGATTTTTGGATATTACAACAACATCTCCTGTAATTGATACAGTCGGAAGTCTTGGCAGAACGATTGGAACGCCCATGCCGTTTACTTTGCGGGAAATGGAGCGGCACCTGCATGGGGAAGAGGCGTTACTTCCCATCGCAGATCCGATTTGCCTTTGCATGGCACCCGCTTCAGAGCATGCGCCAATGGCAAAGGATACGATTGCTGTGATTCTGCGTCCCGGATATGTTTTTGTATTACACCGCGGAACCTGGCATTCCCCCGCACATGGTTTGACGCCGGACAGCCCATATTATTGGCTCAGCTGGACGTATTCTGGCGAGCCAACTGTATGGAATGACGTTGAAGATGGTCCTGTGCGCGTTGAACTGTAAGTGCCGCACGCAATGTAAAATATTACGAATTCCAGGAAGTAACAAGTGGGAGATTCCCCTGAAAGCCCCTTAATTCACGCACTCGCAAAACCGGCAGCACGCATAAATGTGTGCTGCCGGTCGTTTGTCCTATGTCGTTTACCCGGCCGCTGCGCGTTCTGCATCCAGCAGCCGCACGGCTTCTTCCATTTCAATCGTGATGTATGCCTTCGCGCTATTCTCCCGATACACCGCCGCCGTGCCATCCTTGCAGAACGCCTTGGCGCTGCCGATATGCACCA
>ERZ1026780.1331-NODE-1331-length-16292-cov-7.194248_pt1 | contig 16292 bp, 9 predicted proteins | sample MGYA00380126_ERZ1026780 | MGnify/ENA primary metagenome ERZ1026780 (study PRJEB33269, sample SAMEA4719762) | human gut metagenome | biome: human-associated habitat; feature: organic feature; material: feces | place: Cameroon | collected 2013-10 ... | reverse complement strand
CCCGCCTGCGACGCGCGCAGCACGTCCCGCACGTCCTCAAGGTCCGCGAGGGGGATACTTCCGCCGCACAGGACGGCTACGAATAGGACACAGAAAGCCGCATGGACGGCATGGGACGATACGATGTTTTTTGACATCCTCATACACACAATCTCCCTTTGATGGCGTCATCCTACCATAAGCGAAGAACATGCGCAAGCGGGGAAAGGGGAATTTTACTTTCCGCCTACTCGTTGACGAGGCGGAGTCCGCGCACCTCGAAGGCGGCTTCGCCGTTGCGCCACGAAAAGACCTTGAAGTCGCCGGCGGACGCTTCGCGCGGCATCGTCCAGACGGCCGTAAAGGGCTTCCAGCCGTTCTCAAGGGAGAGGCTCCCCGCGTTGTGGCGGCCGCACGAGCGCCCCTGGGCGTCGCGCGCCCACGCGGCCGCCTCCACGCGCCCTACGCCGCGCATCTCGCAGGAGAGGCGCACGGTAGAGCCCGGCACGAACGACGCGCGGAGCGAGAAGCCCGCTGCGCGCGTCGCCGCCGTCGCCCGCAAAGCAGTCGGTCGCCGTCCGCAGGGCGAGCGCCGCAAGGCGCGGCTCCAGATAGGGCCGCAAGCGACAGCGCCAGCCCGCAGAGGGACAGGGAAAAGGCCGTTCGCATCTGCACGACGCGCCCTTCCGCCTTATTTCGCCGCCGCGCGCGTCTCGTAGAGCGGATAGCCCACCTCGCGGAGGGCCTTCACCGTCTCGGGGTAGGGTCGGTCGCAGATGTCCGTCCAGCCGACCTGGAAGTATTCGCCGTCGAAGCGGCCCGACGTCGCCTGGTCGGAGAACTGGTGCCAGTGTACGCCCACGACCTGCGGGTTCCGCAGCGCCGACGCGACGTACGCCTTGAGCGCCGCCGCGCGCCCCTCCTGACTGCCCACGTTGACGAGGCCCGAGCCGAAGAGGCCCCGGTCGTGCGCGCCGAAGTGGAACTCGCCGATGAGGACCGGCGCGTCCAGCTTCTCCGGCAGGCGCCAGTCCAGGATGCTGCCGGTGTAGATGTTGTAGCTCACCACGTCGCAGTACCGCGCGCAGGCCTTGACGGCCCAGGGGCGCGCCGAACCGGCGAAACGGCAGCCAAGATAGAGGAGGCCCTTGTCGTACTCCTTCACGGCGTCGCGCGTGCGCTTGAAGTACTCCTCCACGATCATGTCCGTGAACGCGCGCAGTTCCTCGGCGGGGACCTTGCCCATGTCGCCGTCCCAGACGATCCCCTTCGCCGCGAGGCGCTTCACGAACGCGACCTTCGCGGGCTGGTCGTCGGGGCTCCAGAGCGTCCAGCGCGCGAGGTCCTCGTGCCTCGCGCCCCACTGGATCTCGTTGTCGATGAAGAAGCCGATGCACCACGGATCGTGCGCCTCGCGCCCGTGCTCCGCGAGCGCGGCGAGCGTCGCCGTGCGGAAGGACGGGTCGAACGGGTCGCGGAACTTGGCCCACGTGCCCCAGCTGCCGGCGATCGGGCGCGAGGCCACCTCCACGCGCTCGGCGTAGGGCGTGCGGTCCTGCAGGCAGATGCGGAGGTCGGAGGAGTTCGCGATCGTGTTGCAGCCCCAGCTGCGCAGGCGGCGGTGGCACGAGTCGGCGAACTTCTCGAACCACGCCGCGCCGTACTTGCGGTAGAGGTTCGCGGCGGAGAAGTCGAAGCGGCGCGTCTCGTCGCGCTTCAGGTAGAACGGCAGCAGGAGGGCGTCGTAGGTGTCGTAGAACTGCGCGAGCGCCTCGCCCTTCTTCGGCAGATCCGTGAAGAGGATGTCGCGGTCGGGCATCGCGCCCCCGCACTTCGGCGTGCGGGGGTTGCCGTTGAGGGGCGTGAGGGCCGAGCTCGGCGTCACGCGCACCGCGCCCCAGCTCCAGAAGAGGTTGCCTTCTGGATCGACGAGCCACCATTTGCCGTCAATTTTCTTCGGGTAGAAGCGGCCTGTCGCCGTCTGCTTCGGCCCCTTCGTCCAGCCGCCGAAGCGGTCGCGGTCGTTCGGACCGGGATGCGCGGCGAGGTCGGCCTCCTCGGCGGACACGGCGGCCTGCAGCTCCGCGTCGCTGTGGGTCTTCCCGGGCCAGTCGCGCCACTTGAACTGCCCGAACTTGTCGAAGCACGGCAGGAAGTCCTTCGTCGCCATCTTCGCCCACGGCTCGTTCGTGACGGCCATCTTGATGGGGAGCTTCTTCCCGACCCAGCCCCTCATCTCCTGGTGGGGGCGATAGAGCGCGTCGACGATTTCGGCGGGCTTCATTTCGGCCCATTCCGTGCGGCGCGGAATCTGATTGTTGGGCGCGAGCAAAATGGGCGAATCCCAAAGCGGGAGGCCCTTTACAACCGTCTGCTTGCCCGTGCGCACGATATTCGCCGCGGGGAAACGGCAGACCTTGCCCGTGAGCAGATCGACCCAGACGGCATCCCTGAACCCGAGCATGTCAAAGACCACGTCGCCGCGCTCGTACGCGAGCGTGTCGCCCGGACGCTCTCCCGAGAACCACAGCACGTAGACGGGCTGCGACTGCCGCTCGAACTTCGCAACCGTCAGCTCCTTCCCGTTCACGGTCTGCTTCGAGAGGCCGACGGGGTGGACGTCCTCGTCGAAGTAGGAGAAGACGTGCTGCATCGCGTAGAAGCTCGGGCGACGGTAGACGACCTCCTTGAGGAGATTGCAGCGCAGGAGGCCGAAGCTCTGGAGCATGAACGTGTACTGCAGGTCGACGCACGTGAAGACGCTCGACGGGATGTCGCGCGCCGCGTCGCCGATCGTGCGGCGCAGGTTCCACTTCGCCTGGGAGTACTCCGTCCACTCGACGCTGTGGATCGCGTGGGCGTATTCGAGCTGCGACGGGCAGCCCACCTCGCCCTGGAAGATGTCGAAGCGGGGCGAATAGCTCTTCACGAACGCGCGCAGCGGCTCCGCGAGATTCGCGTACGATCTGTCGGGGTTGTTCTCGTAGGGGTGGTAGATGAAGAGGCTCGCGAGGTCGAGGGCGTTCTCCTTCTTCAGGCGCTCCAGCAGCACGCCGTAGTCGCTCTGGACGGGCGTCTGCCCCTTCTTCCACGTCCAGCTGATCGCCGTCACGTAGCACTTCGCGTTCGGCTGCACGGCGCGGATGGCCTTCGCGGTGCGGTAGAAGAGCTCGGCGTACTCGGGGCCCTGGTGGAAGGGCTCGTTCCAGATCTCCCATTCGTCCACCACGTCCTTGTAGCGTTCCACGCACGCGGTGCAGTAGCGCAGCCACGCCGCAAACGCCTCGGGGTTCCCCGTGACCTGCTTCACGCGCATGCCGAGGCGGAAGTCGCTGCCCCACACGGGGTTGCCGTAGGAGAGGCAGATCCAGGGCTTCACGCCCATCGCCGCCATCTCGCGCACCTGCGGGTCGAGCCAGGTGAAGTCGTAGACGCCCTTCTCCTGCTCCGTCTTCGCCCAGCCGCTGAAGAGGCGGCCGCGCTTCGCGCCGAGATAGGGCAGGTAGTCCTTGTAGGCGTTCCAGTCGGCGTAGTCGCGGTCCATCGTCTCGCAGCCGATCGACCACTTGGAGCCCTTGATGTCCGAAGCGAGGCGCGTTTCCAGCTGCCCGGCGGGCTCCAGGCCGCTCTCCAGGGCGCAGAGTTTCTTCCAGGTGACGCAGGGCTTCTCCTTCTCGAAGAGCGTCTTGGGCGCCTTTTTCTGGAGATGGTCGCCCCAGGCATCCCAGCTCTTGATCTTCTTCGCGTCCTTGAACGAGACGATCCCCGGCGCCGCCGCGCCCGCCAGAGCGGGCATCGCCGCCACGAGCGCGAGCGCGCCCACCTGCTTCATCCACTTCGTTGCCATGTGCATTCTCCCTGTTTACTTGATTTCCCACTGGCGGATCTCGTCCGCGACCTCGAAGAGCGTTTCGGGGTAGTCGGTGGTATAGTGGTCGAAGCCGAGCTTCCACATGGCGCGGTAGACGGCCTTGTTCGCGCCCTCGGTCCAGGTGACGCCGTTCACGGTGACGCCGTGCTTGTGCAGGAGGGCGATGGCGCGCGTGATGAACGGCGTGGAGGGGCAGAAGATGTCCGGCTTCGAAAGGTCCGTGCGCAGGTGGATCTGCACCTGGTCGATGCCGTCGAACCCGGTCGCGGCCATTTCATCGAGCTGCTTCTGGACGTACGCCTCGGCGCGGGCGGTCTCCCCGGGCGAGTTGTCCTTCGGCCAGGCCCCCAGCCACACCATCGAGCGCCCCTGCGGCGCGAGGGTGCGCCAGCGCGGGATGAGCCGCCAGTTGGAGGAGCAGTAGTAGACCTGCTCGATGACGCCGAACGTGTCCGCGAGCTTCGCGATCAGCTCCGGCGGCGCCCCCTTCTCGTCCACGTAGAGCAGGCGTTCGGGACGGCCCTTCATCGCGGCGAAGACGCTCTCCATCGTCGCGACGCGCGTGGAGGCGTATTCGGGGCCGAGGTAGGAGCCCGTGTCGACGTCCTTGATCTCGTCCCAGGTGAGTTCGCGCACGTCCTTCGCCGCGAACGCCGGCGTGATGCCGCGCCCGATGCGCCGGAAGTTCCCGTCGTGCATCGCAATCGCCACGCCGTCCTTCGTGAGGCGGGCGTCCGCCTCCGGCGCCATCCCGTGCCCCCAGCACCAGAGGAAGGTTTCGAGGGCATTGTCGGGACGCGACCTCGCGCCGCCGCCACGGTGGATCTGGCAGCGGAAGAGCCCCTTCTCGCGCGGAATCGGCGCCGGCTTCGCCCATTGCCCCGCCAGGGCGGGCATCGCCGCGAGCGCGAGCGCGCCGCCCCACATCCTCCACGTCATTCCTGCCATCTCGCCACGTTCCTTTCTCTCCTTGAATGATGCGCCTAGTATAGCAAATGCGGGCCTAGAGGGGGGCACGCCCGGTCTGGCAGACTCGGTACGGAAGCCGGTGGAAATACGCCGTCTTGTCGACGTACGTGACGCCCTTCTCCCGCATCCGCCCGAACGCGGCCGTCGCTGTGACAATCTGCTTCATGCCGCACAGTATACCAAAATGCGGCGCACGGGGAGCGTCCGCCGCCATGAGCCTGCCCCGCCGCGTCCGCGCCTCATTTCAGGCTCTCGATTTCCGCGGCCGTGAACGGCACGCTGCGCGCGAGCGTGAGACAGCGGTATTCGTTCCAGTTCCCCGTCCTGAACTTCGCGCGTTCGGCCTCGTCCTTCAGCGGACGCACCGCGCAGTAGACGAGCCAGAGCTTGCCGTCATGCCAGATCGCCGCGCCCTTGTGGGCGTGGATCGAGTCGATCTCGCCGGGCTTGCCGACCGGCACGACCGGCCGCGCGTAGCTGCGCCAGTTCAGGCCGTCCGGCGAGACGGCGACGCCCTCCTGCGCGCCCGGCCCGCCGCCGAGGCCGCAGAAGTAGCGCATCCAGCGCGACCGCCGCGCATCCCACATCACGCCCTGCCCACAGGTGAAGTTCCGGTCCCATCCGACCTGACCGACCGTGCAGACGGGGTTGCGCCCGTAGCGCCGCCATTTCGTGAGCGAATCGTCCTCGGCGAACGCGACGCCGACCTGCTCCTTCCAGGGCCAGCGCGGGCTGGACTTGCCGTTGTAGTAGAGCCAGTAGGTACCGTCGCGCGGCACAACCCACACGCTGTAGAGCCCCGCCCCGTCCCACGACGACGGATCGGGCCCCTTCTCGAAGACCGGCTTGTCGAGGCAGTGCCACGCGAGAAGCTTCTCGTCCGTCGTCCACGCGAGGCCATTCGCCGCGCCGCCCGATTCATACCCCTTTCCGGGATAGGCGTGGTACATGAGCCAGTACTTCCCGTCCTTCTCGATGAGCTCGCGCGAACCGTAGAGGTCGTTTTCCTGGAGAAAGCAGGAAATCGCCCGTCCGTTCATGTCCCAGCCGTTCTTCGACTGTCCGCGCGCGAAGACGACGCCGTGCTTCGTCCAGTGGAGCATGTCCGCCGTGGATGCAAGCGCGGTCTGGTAGCCCACGCCGTCGAAGCCGATGTACATCATGTAGATGCGGCCCCTGTGGCGGAAGAGGCGGGCGTGGTCCACCGCGAGGCGGTCGAACGCCCCCGGCTCGCCCGAGGGCGCGAGGATCGGCCGCCCGAGCTTGTACGGCGCGAGATACTCCTTCACCTCGGCCTCGTCCGTGATCGGTTCGGCCGCCGCGGCCATGTTCACCGCCACGACGGCGGACAACGCCAGGAACAAACCCTTCAACTTCATCTTGCTGGTCCTTTCTGATTTTCCTCTCCCGGTCTCATCGTACCACGACAATCGTTCCCTTCGCCCTTCCCGGACCCACACGGCAGAACGAGGCGATCAGACATCATGAACGGCACGATGCGCGTGAGCGTGAGACCGTTCTGGGGGACTATTGTGCTCCGTAGAAGTAGATGCCGACGATGAACTCCCGGCGCGTCATTCAATCTCCTTCAAAAGCCTCTTCAGCGCACCGGCCTTCTCGCGGGCCTTCGCCGCACGCTCCATCGCCGAATTGTCGCCCGCGAACTTCGCATAGGCGTTGATGACGGTCGGCTGGGGCGTTTCAAGTTCCCGGATCGCCTGTTTCAGTTCGGCGATGAGCGGCGCCGTCTCGGCGTCGCGTCCGAGTTCCCGCAGGGCCTTGACCCGCCAGTAGTCCATCTCGCCCGCGTGGATCCAGCCCTTGAGGGACTTCTCCAGCTCGGTCCTGTAGCCCGCCGCGTCGCCGAGCGCCTTCCTGCACTGCGCCATGAAGTAGCGGCTCTTCGGCTCCGTGCCCGCATCTCCGGGGCGCCCCGCCTGCAGGTTGTCGGGATAGGTCGTCGACTCCTCGAAATACCCGAGCGCCGCCTTGTAGTCGCCCTTCGCCATCGCCGCCCGGCCGAGGCCGATGCACGCCTCGACGAACGGCGCAAGAAGTCCGTCCGCGCCCTCCCACACGTGGAAGCGCCGCGTCGTGAGGATGGCGTGCGCCTTCTCGTAGTCGCCGACGGCGTTGTGGCAGTACGCGAGCCGCAGCATGTTCGCGTCGTACTTCCCGCAGGCCTCCGGGTACTTCAGCATCAGCGCCAGGCGCTCCGGCGCAGGCAGGTTCAGCTTCTCGGCGAGCTTGCCCGCCTCGTCGAGGGTGCGGAAGTTCCCGGGATCGGCTTCGAGCGCCCTGAGGTAGCAGTCGTACGCCTCGCGGCTTGCGACGCCCGAGGGGACGCCCGTGTTGGTGAAGTACGTGCCGGGGTGCGACAGGCCGAAGCCGAGGCAGCGGAGCGCGAGCGCATGACGCGGGTCGATTCCGACCGCCTTCTTCCACGCGCCGAGCGCGGCGGCCTTCTGGTCCATGTTCCAGAGGATCTCGCCGAGGAAATACTGCGTGTCCGCATCCGGCGGCAGGTTCGCCGCCGCCCACCGGAGAACCTCCAGCTCCTCCAGACGGCTCGGGAAGCAGTAGATCCAGTCCACCTTTTCGAGGACGGGCTTCGCCGCCGGATTCAGCTTCGCCTCCGCCGCCGCCTTGAAGAAAGCGAACATCGGCTCGCGGTAGCTGTTGCACGCGGCCAGCGTCTCACCGAGCGGCAAGGCCCCCTCCGTCGCATACGGCTTCTCGGCACGCGCCTTCGCGAGCGCGGCGCCGCAGAGGGCGACAACCTCATCGTAACAGCCGACCGTCCAGTAGTCGCCCACGCATTCGAGGAGCTGCTGCGCCTTGAGGCCGCGGTTCTTCTCCGCCTCGGCGAAGGACGTGCCGCCCGTCCGCTCGACCGCGCCCCAGTATTCGAGCGGATCGCTCGCGAACGCCCGGTCGAGGCACGGCGCGGCTTCGGCGGCGCGACCGAGCTTGCGGAGCGCAATCGCCTTCAGCGTCCAGAGCTTCGCCTCGTCCTGCCCAAGGGCGAGCGCGTCGTCGATGCGCAGCAGGGCCTCGGCGAAGTCGCCCCTGAGCAGCGCGAGGCGCGCGATCTCGGCGTAGGACTCCTTCTTGTAGCTCTGCCGCCACGTGCAGCGCCAGAAGAGGTCTTCGGCGGCCTTGAGGTTGCCAAGGCCCTTCTCGCAGAGCGCGAGGTAGTATTCGGGCGCGGCGTCGAGGGCGCGCGTGAAGTTCTGGGTCGCGCGGCGGACGGCCCGCGCGAGATACGGTCTCGCCTCCGCGTGCGCGCCGTTCTTGAGGCGACGGACGCCGAGCGCAAGGTTGGCGCGCGTGTAGTCGGGGTCGATTTCCAGCGCACGGCGGTAGTACGGCTCGGGATCGATGAGACCGTTGTGGAACTGGTCGAGGCGCAAACCGACTTCATAGGCGAGTTCGGCCGAGGCGTACGTCTTCGGGTCCTTCGGGTTCTCCACCTTCGGCGGAAGCGGGTCGTGGGGGTCCGGCCCGACGGGCGTGTAGGCGAGGAAGACCCTGCCGTCCGCATCGGCGATCGACGCCGTGAATTCCTGGTCTTTCGCGTCAGCCGCGACCTTGACCGGCTTGCACCACGGCGTGTTCGGATCGAGGGCGACGTTCTTCTCCTCAAAGACCACCACGGGAGGGACGGGCTCTCTCCCGTCCGCGGCCGCGACGGAGCGCGGCCCTCCCCTCAGAACGCGCACCGTGCAGCCCTTCAGCGCGCGCGTCGAATGAAACCCGACCAGAAGTTCCGCCTTGCCGCGCCGCTCGACGTTCACCGCGCCGTCGATCGTCACGTTTTTCACGCCGCCGATGCCCTTCACGGGGAACCAGAACTGCGAGACCTTGCGCGTCTCGTAGGGCGCGATCCACGAGTAGTCGGGCTGGTTGTCGCTCCAGCAGCCCACCATCAGCTCCAGATACGGCCCGTCGCTGTCGGTCAGCACCGTGTCCCAGACGTGCGCCTCAGGGAAGTTGCCCCAGAGGAAGAACTTCTTGCCAACCGTGAGGTGGCGGTTCGAGACGTGCGCCGTGCCCATGTTCCGCTTGTGGTCCATGCCCGCGAGCCAGGCGTTGTCGGGGTCCATCGCGAAGATCGAGCGCGATTCGATCGTGTAGTTGCGCCACCACGAGAGGTCCATCGTGCCCGAAATGTCGTCTGCGTACTTCGAACGCTGGGACGGCAGAAGCTCGACTTCCTCCTTGCGCGGTCCGATCGGCCAGCTCGTCCAGTAGTTCTTGTGGTGGTCGAAGCCAAGATGGCAGCTCGGCGGGAAGATGATCTGATAGTCGTCGCCGCAGTGGACCGAGACGTTCGCCCAGTAGATCATCGACTCAATGAACGGACCGCGGTTCATGAAGACGTTGTCGGCCCTGAGGACGGCGCGGTCGGGCATCATCGACAGGCCGATCGTCCACTTCAGGCGGCGACGCAGTTCCGTCTCGCCGATCCAGACCGTCTTCGAGCCGTCCGCGTTCGCCGCGAGCCTCCAGTCGATCGGCATTGCCGTCGTCGCGCGGTGGTGGTGCGGGAAGTTCCACTCCACGCCGCCCGAGATCCACGCCCCGAGCATGCCGATCAGGGCGGGCTTGACGACGTGCTGGCGGTAGAACGCCTCGAAACCCGTCTCGCGATCCGTGAAGTTGAGAAGATGCCCGCCATGTTCGGGCAGAAGCCCCATCTGAAGCCACTTGTTCTCAAGCGTCAGGTACGTATACGTCTCGTCGACCTTGCCGTCGAAAAGGACATCCTGCATGGGATACGGATAGACGCGCCCCTGCGCGCCCTGGTAGACGCGCCCCGTATAGAACAGCGGCGTCTTGTCATATCCTCCCGGCGCATACGTCGGGAGGACGATGGACGACTTCGCGACCTTGACCTCCGAACGGTCTTCCCCGGAGGCGGCGAGCGCGAAACTACCACATAAAACGGCACCAAAGGCCAGCAAACAAGTTCTCATGGCGCGTATTGTACCATTTAGGCGGTCTGAACAACGACACAATCGTGCAAAGAATATATGACCGATCGGGCAACTTGTTTCGTCACACATTCACGGACCTTGACGTTCCGGTGTGATGTCCGTTTCACTGTTCCGGTGTGATGTCGTTTCACAGGGCGACGGATCCTCCCACCGATGACGATCCCCCTATCGGCAACGGATCCGTCTGCCGGCAACGGAACCTCCTACGCATTCCACGAGAACTCCGTCCCGCGCATCCCACCGGGAACATCCTCGATTCCTACTCTTGGGCTCGGTTCCTACTCGCTCTTGGGAAGATCCTCGGTTCCTACTCCAGATGCCGATCGACCGCCGCCCACAGCGCGGCGAATGTCCCGCCAACCTCCCCGCGCCCCACTCCGCCGACCTCCCCGCGCCCTGCTCCGCCGACCTCTCCTCCAACGCCCAATTTCTCCCGTATTGCGTCCGTTCTCTCCTGCCGCACACCCAAACCCTCCCACCGCGCGTCCCGCATGATCGTCCGTGCCCGTTCCAGCCGCCGCCGGATATCCCCTGGCGACATCCGCACCACCCCGTTCTGAGATTTCACTGCGTAATAATTCTTATTCGCCACCCCGAAGGAGAGGCTTCCCGTCGCGATCGGATTCGGCGGCAGTCCGTCGAACACGGCCGATGTCGGAATCGGGTCCGGAATCTCCGTCGCCTGGCGGAGGCGCTTGGCAAGTGCCTTGAATCGCATGATCGTCTTGTACTTTCCGCTGAGCTGCGGGAGGTTCGCGGCGATCCATGCCTTGATCCCACCATTGCGTCCGACGATCACGCCGTCCACAATGCGCAGGCAGTTGTCGACATGGCACTCAAGGTCGTGGACAAGCCCCCCGAAACGGACGCGCGCCTCGTCGGACGCATTGCGCGCCTCCCACGCCGCGAGGAACGCCTCTGGAGTCGGGCAGGGCGCGAGTGTCGTGCGGCGGCGGATCGCCCGCCGCTCCGCCGCGAGACGCCGGCGGCGCGCGTTGTCGCGTGCGTAGTAGCGGGTGCGATAGGCACGCTGCTGGAGGCGGTTGATCTCGAACGCAAGGCCGCGGCGGTAGCAGCGCAGTCCGCGTAGGTCCGTGATCCCCAGCGCGAGCTGGAGGCCCACAAGCGGGTTGCGGAGGAGGAAGGCGCACTCGTCGAGCCGCAGCGATTCCGTTCGGTCGAGGAGCCCGCGCTCGTACGCATCGTGGTACCAGACCGCGCGATCGCCCGGCATCCGCCCCGCGCAGACATCGTCCATCTCGCCCGCACGCGCGTATGTGCGCACGCCGATGCGCCCCGCGCCCTGGTCAAGGAAATTGTGCTCGAACCACGCCGCGAAGTTCGCCCGTACCTCCGACGAGACCTCCCGCATCCATTTCTTCGCCATGCCCAGTCCTCCTTTTCCAGTCAATTTCCTGTTCCAACCGCGTCGCACCAGCCACACGGCGTCACACAAGCTACACCGTTTCAACCGATGCAGTCCCAGCCGGCGGGAGAGGATAGCAAACCCCGCCCCGCGCCGTCAATGAGATTTCTGTGCGTAATAAAAATTCAAGAATCCTACGCCATTGACTCGCGAAGAACGGCATCCCGGCGACATTCTGGTGGCATTCAGGCTAGTGGCATCCCGGCGACTTCTCCGACATCCTGGTATCCTGGCGACTTCTCCGACATCCTGGCATCCCGGCGACTTCTCCGACATCCTGGCATCCCGGCGACTCCTCCGACATCCCGGCTTCCAGGCGGCATTTGGCATTTCGGCTTCATTTGTAGTACAATGCGCGCATGGACATCGTTCTCTTCTTCCAGTCCACCATCCGGAAAAGCTGGCTGCTCAAACTGGGCGGCGCCTATCGCTTCGCACGCGAACACGGTTGGTTCCTACAGATTGTGGACGGTCACTCTTCGGCCCGCGAAATCCGCCAGGCCCTCGCGCGCTGGCATCCGATCGGATGCCTCGTCGACCGGGGTCTCGCCCACGGTTCTGCCCCCGACCGCGTATTCGAAGGCTTCCCGACCGTCTATCTCGACCAGCGTGCAACCTCCATTCCCTGCCGACACCCCCGCCTCGTACACGATTCGGCTGCCGAAGCGCGGCTCGCGGGACAGGCGCTCCTGGACCTCGACTGCGCATCCTATGCTTATCTTGGCACGGGGCGCAACTACTTCTGGGACCATGAGAGGTGCGAAACCTTCCGCGCGCTCTGTGCCGGCCAGGGCAGAACGATGACCACCCTCTCCCGCCTAAGGCTCGCCCAAACCATCGCCGCACTGCCAAAGCCCTGCGGCATTCTCGCGGCAAACGACGGATGCGCCGTCGAGATCTGGCCCGCCGCCGCCACGTGCGGTCTCTCCATTCCAAACGACATCGCCGTTGCCGGCATCGACAACGACGAGACCTATGCCGAGGCCGTCACGCCCGGCCTCACAAGCGCCGAACCCGATTTCGAAGGCGCGGGCTACGAACTCGCGCGTCTTCTGATGGACGAAATCGCGCGCGTCCGAAACGGTGGAAGGCGAGACGGCCCTGCACCCGTCTCGCACTACGGCGCGTTGCGGCTTGTCCGGCGCGGCAGCACGCAGATCCTCGCCGGAAACGATCCGCGTGTCGGGTACGCGCTTGAGTTCATCCGGCGCCACGCCTGCGAACACGGCCTCTCGACTGGCGATGTCATCGCCATCATGGGCTGTTCGCGGCGGCTTGCGACCGAACGGTTCAAGAAAGCCGTCGGACACTCGATTCTGGACGAAATCCACGCACGGCGCTTCGACGAGGTCCTGCGCCTTCTCCGCAACCCGCACCAGCAGATCGAGCCGATCGCCGACCTCTGCGGCTATTCCGCCCCCTCGTTCCTGAAGCGCATCTTCAAGAAGAAGACGGGGCTCACCATGCGCGCGTGGCGCAAACGGGCGGCAGACATGCCCATAACCGACAAAAGCCTGTCGATTACACCAAGTTCCTATGAGTTATGAGGATTCGGCCCTTCGCCTCCATAACTGCAAAAATGAACGGTTTTTCTTCACCTCGGTCCGCGGCGCCCCCCCGAACTGTCTAACATTGTCTAACATTTTGGCTTCTCCACAACTGCAAAAACGGGCTGAAAAGCGATTTGCAGTTTGAGAAAAGAGCTTGCAATCGTATCACGGAGAAGGTAATATGTCCCCGTTCCGGGGCTGTTCCCGGAGGAAAACGGAGAAGACGGGGCTATGACGGACAGAAAGACAGGTCGATTATCGACATTCGGGGGTGTCGGAACCCTCTACAAGAGCCGTGGACGATATTATGGACGGGTCACGGTTAACGGACGGCGCATCACCGTGTCCACCCACTGCACCAGACGGGAGGACGCGGAGCGATTCATCGACGAGTACACATTTCCTTTACGTGCCGGGAACGACAAGGCGAGGCTCGAACACCTTGCGGCGGAAATCCGTTGCATCGACGCTGACATCGAGGAGATGAAAAGAAGGGCGACCGACTACCAAATCACCGACCTCTTTCATCGTATGATTGCATCGCGTCCGTTGTCGAAAAGCACCAAAATCGACTACCGCGCGGCACTGGGTGCGTTGTGTCGATTCGTCGAGGTCCAACACCCCGGAATTGAGAGGATGTCACAAATCACAAACGACGCGGCACTGGAATTCCGTGATTATCTCGTGGAGAGGGTCAAGACGGGGACGGTTAACTTGTATCTGGGTAAGCTCAAAGCGGTTTGGACCTCCCTAGCGGAGGGCGCGGGACTGCAAAACCCGTGGAGGAGGTTAAAGGTCGTTGGGCGTTCCACTCCCCGAATGGACCTAACCGAGGACGAATTCAAGTCCGTGATGGATGAGGCACGAAAAACTGGAGGGGACGTGGCGTACATGTTTGAGCTGGCCTCGTCTACGGCGATGAGAATGTCGGATTGCTGCCTTCTGAAGTGGTCTAACATCGACATGGGACGCCGCACAATCACCTTTGTCCCGCAAAAACTCAGACGAACCGGGAAGACCGTCCAGATTCCCATGTCGCGGAGTGTACAGGATCTACTGACGGCCCGTGCGGAGGGTGGAACGCAACGGGGGTTCGTGGCTCCAAAACTGGCGTCCGCATGGTCGTGCAATTTCGCCCAGCGGAGGGCGAGGCGCGTCTTCACCGCCGCCGGCATCCCGCCCAAGTCTGGCAAATCCTTCCATTCTTTGCGCGTTCACGCAATTACGAAGATGCTCGAGAGTGGCATACCACTGGCCACGGTGCAATCCCTCGTGGGACATGCCTCCCCTGAGATGACGCAGCACTACTACAGGTGTGACCTCGACCGTGCGAGGGAGGCAATCGATAGGCTTTCCACGGCAAACGGACACGGGGAAACGGAAAAACCCCCAACCCGTACTACGGGAGGGGGTGACATCATTACACTACTGGGGACCTTGACAACGGAGCAGAGGGCGGCTCTGAAGTCCCTGCTTTGAGCCGTATGACCGCCAGCACGAACCCGCTTTCCAGTATCCAATATACGACCACGGCGGGCGAGGCGTGTATTCCCAGCACGGCATCCAACACGAAAAAGCCGTCCAGTATACAATGTACCTCTTCCTTCTCATTTTCTTCCTGCTCATTTTCTCTCCTGTTCTTTCTGTTGTGGTAAAATTGACCGATTACCGCCCCGCGAACCATTTCGCGTAATACTCGTTCGCCGCCTCCCGCACGACTTTCTCGACGTCACGAGCCGTCAGGGACGAATCGAGAAGATAGAAGCAATCGTAAACCAGTACCGCCCGCTCTCCCCGCTCCAGCAGCTTGCGGAGGGCTTTCACGTATATGCAGGCCTCGTGTAGAAATATCTCGCTCCCGTATCCGGGGCCAAGCGCGTCGAACATCCTCCTGCGGGCTTCCTGAACGACGTGCCAACCATCCACCCGCGAGCAGACGTCCTCGGCATCACGACCGAGGGCCAAAATATGCGACATGCACGAACGGTCCGATTCCGAGAAGTATAGCCTCATCGCGAGGCCGTGCTTGTAGATTTGACGTTGCCGTCCGTCCATCACAAACCCAGCCATCGCGCGGTACTCGTCGTAGCTATTGCCTCGCCACACCCCCTTGTTGCACAACTCTGTGACCTGATATATCGACGCCTTCACGTCAAATTCAAGTATGTTTTTGGCATTTTCGGACATCTTCTGCATCGCGGCCTTGCGGTCCTCCGATTTCATGACGGCGGCGTTCGACCACGGACGAAACGAGATGCCAGTAATGCGACCGTTCTTTCCGCGTTTGATTTTAATCGCGGAGGTCAGATGGGCAAGCTTCCCGAATTCCGGGGATATTCCCTCGGCAAGCTTGTTGCAGGCCCGAACGTCACCTCCCTCGGCATCACCCAACTCGCGGAGCATGGGGTAGTTTTTGTACAAAGCCCTGTACACGGTCTCGTCGCTCAGGTTCGGCAAGGAGAGCCCGCAACCGATAACCACCTTCTGCATCATCTCCGTGTCGCTCATTTCCTTGCGTACCCTCTCCTTGGTCGCACTCCTAGTAACTCGCTGGAAATCCGCCTTGGTGATGCCGTACTGCTTGAACTGCTCCGCCACCCACTTCTCCGCTCTTTTGCTGTACAAATACTTGGCGCACATCCCCAGCCCCTCGGCTGTCTTGCGGAAGGAGCCTTGCTCGTACACGGCCAAAAGCCCGACCTTCTCGGCCACCTGAATCGCGCGCCGAACCACGTTGGGATTCACTGGAAGAATGAGCCCGTCCTCTTGCGGGGTGGCAAAGGCCCTCCGCCAGCGCATCGAGTGGCAGGGGACGTACACAATGGAATAGTTCTCGGTCTCACAGAACTGGCGAAAGAATTCGACGAGAGGGAACAGGCTCATCATGTTTCGACGAATGTACCTCCGCGACATCCTACCCACGACGGCCTTGAATTCGCCCTCCGTGTGGACAGAAAACAGCCCCTCTCCCGCCTCTAGGGTGATGCTGGGGACTTTCGACCACTCCTTCGAGACATACTGGTAGATGCCCGTCTCGACCTTCTCACGGGGCTTCGACTGCTCGCTCAAAATTGCCTGAGCGACGGAGAGAACTCCCTGCATGTATGATGTCTTCATGTCTTCTCTATCTGATTACCGCTGTCGAGTGAAAGTATACCAAATTTTCCAGCCGACTTCAAGTGGTTCGTTCAGATTTTTTCGTGTGTCTGTTACTATCTAGTGCGCGAGGAGTTGGAAAACCCCGGAATTCGGCCATCTGTCGATAACTTTCTGTTTTTTTCCACATCGGTTAACACGGGAAGTAAAATAGTATATGAAATCTGGTGTTGAAATTAGGTGTAACAATACGGAGGGAGGGAGGGTGGAGGTTGGGTGAGGTAGGGTGAGTGAGTGAAAGAAAGAATCAGTTTCTGGTAGGTAGGTGTAACAATACGGAGGGAGGGAGGGTGGAGGTAGGGTGAGTGAGTGAAAGAAAGGATCAGTTTCTGGTAGGTAGG
>ERZ1026780.1330-NODE-1330-length-16297-cov-7.286787_pt1 | contig 16297 bp, 11 predicted proteins | sample MGYA00380126_ERZ1026780 | MGnify/ENA primary metagenome ERZ1026780 (study PRJEB33269, sample SAMEA4719762) | human gut metagenome | biome: human-associated habitat; feature: organic feature; material: feces | place: Cameroon | collected 2013-10 ... | reverse complement strand
ATATAAAATTTTGTTAAGGTGATTAATTTTTTTTCTAAAACTCGAAAGGGGCGGTTGTCGTGATGACAATCGCCCCTAAATTTAACATTTAACATTTAACACTTAACATTAAGACCTTAAACGTTCCTTCCGTCCGGCAGCACGAACCAGCCGATATTTCCTCGCCAGAATTTGCATCCCAGATATAGCGAGTCGAAGGCATCGGTGAAGTCGGTTCTCTGCTGCAACGGCAGGTTGTCTTCCGTCTCCGCTTTCTTCTCCTGACTCTTATCCTTTCGGAATCCCTGATAGCCGATGCTCACCTCACAGAGCTGCATGGCGATAATCAAATCAGGGTTTTGCGTCTGATTGATACGGATGGCAGGATATTCGATACCGGCAAGACCATTATTGATGATACGGTGCTTTACCTCATGTTTTTCCGGCACACCCATATCTATCGCCGTCACGTTCCAGCCATTGCGCTCCAACTCTTTTATGACTGCCTGGTAGAATCTCTCATCGGTCAAAGCATACGATGCACCCTGCTTTGCGGTGGCATCGTAGTAGTAAACCACATCTCTGTTCACGGCTCTCTTTGGAGCATAGTAATGCGAGAAATCATCTACCAGTTCACGCAGTTTGCGTTCGTTCTTCACATAGAAGCTTTTGATAACATTCACTGCCTCCACGCCGTCACGCTGATATACCTGCCCTACCACCAGGGTATTGATATTCGCATTGTAGTCAAATGCGAGATAGAGAGGTAGGTCGTTCACGCAGTCAGCATCCATACGGCAGTCATTCCTTTCAGATAGTTCCTTAAAGTCCGGCTGATAGCTTTCTGAAGTAATCTTCTTGCCGCCGATGATGCCCGTTGCCTTCTGGGTGGACCAGTTGGCAACTGAGAGTGGATCAATCTCGTTATCATTGACGTAACCGTGTATTCTGTCTATATCTAAATTTGAGTAAAAACCATCGTTTGATTTTTTGACTTTCACATTGAGTATAGACACAGCGAAGGTGTATGCTGGAAGATCTCGCTTTAACTGTTTGATGTAATCCTCACCAAGAATGTCAATATTTTCTAATGTTGATGCGCGTTTAACTACAAACCCAACCTTTCTTAATTCTCGGAGATAGCCATTTCTGAATTTATCTGATTTGTCAAACATCTGCATTTCCCAATACTCTTCAGGAGTAAGCAAGTATTCATAATCGAATATTAGTTCTGCATCATCTGTACTTACCAGATGATAATTTACAGCCATATCGACCATGTTTTTAGAGAGCTGCTTTCCGTGATTAGGTAATATTTTGAATTGCCCTTCGTGCTTAATCATTTTGAGCGCAATAGCTCGGATCATACTTCTTACTTCTATTGGTACTACGTGTGGCGTATGACCTGTCTTTTTTGAGTTATAGAGCAAATCATTATAACGTATTACTTTTCGGGCGTATTCTTCAAGTTTATCTTGCACCCATTGATATGTCTTTCCTTTGAAAGGTCCGGATTCTATGATAAGCTCCAATTTTTCGTCTTCCCGTTCCAGCCAACTTCCTTTCGCCGTTAAAGAAGCATCTGTAACAAAAAGCCTACCTCTATAATAAGGATTGTATTCCGAGAACTCAATATTACCTAATGGGTGAGTTTGTCCTGATAGAGAAGGCATAAATTCCTCGTCGATTTTCTTTTTGTTCGCAAATCTACCCTCATCCAAAATAGCATGTGAGAACGTATAAGAGTTTGCTGATGCGGTCTGCGCAAGGGATATAGAGGCCCATTGCGCACCGTTTGCGAACCAGATAATGTTGTCATAGTTCTTTGGCTTAAAAATTGCAGGACGGGCATGTTTCGGCGGTCTTCCCCATCCCATGTGAATGCCTATTGTAAAACCGAACATTCGTTCCATTGCTGCCATTGTACCAGGAATGGTTTTAGAGAAAGCTTGCTGTCGGGAAATGGCAAGCCAGGCTCCCAACATACCTGGCATAGAGTTTGATACGGCCCATACGCGTGGTGCTACCAATCCATCTGTTTTACCGGTGCGTCGTCCAGCTATAACGATTTCGTCCCTTGCTCCCATATAAAAGAGTTCCTGCTGGAATCTATTTAAATATATCTGATGTGGTTGCTGCATATTCTTTAATTTTAATTTTATGCAGCAAAGTTATGTATTTCAGAATAAAGGGTAAGGACAATTAGTTGTAGCTAAGACTGATGTTAATATGAGAAGTAGGTTAATTATTAAAAAAATAAAACATTTGTTTTTCTGTTTATGGATATTTTTTATTATCTTTGCACTAATAAAAACGAAAAGTCAATATGCCACAGAGGAAATCAACTATCGCAGATAACCCTATCTTAATAGGTTGTTGGGATTATGAAGCGAATAATAGATTAGATCCGCATAATATCGGCGGGTCTTACGGACGCTCTTTGCAATGGAGGTGTGCAAAATGCAATACCCCCTTTATTGCTAAGGGTAAGACGGTTATATCTCGCAATGGTATGTGTAGGAGCTGCTATCTTGAAGAAAAGAATAAATTGGGTCAGAATAAAGAATCTTTTATTCGATATGGTAGTTTGGCAGATGTTCCAGAAATAATGGCTTTATGGTGTGATGATAATCCTGACCCTCGGACGTTACACAAGACAGATAAAGTGAAAGTTAATATAAGATGTGCAGATTGTGGTAAGATTACGAGTCATCCTGTAATAGATATATACCGTGAACATGCTTTTTATTGTAAGGAGTGTACGTCTAAACGACGGGCAGAAAAATATCAAGCAGCCATGATAGAGAAAACGGGATCTTGTAAGGATTATCCTGAAATAATGGAAGTGTGGGATTTTTCTAAAAATGATCTTGACCCAAGCAAGGTTCCGTCTGGCAGCCGATATGTGATAAATTGCAAGTGTCCTATATGCGGTTCTAAGTGGAAAACGAAGGTTTTTCAAAGAAAGGGAAAGAAACCGATGTGTCGATTGTGTGCAATTAGAAGTATGGTTCATAAAAGAGACGAGCAGAGAAATCAAGATTTTCTTGTTGACCAGCACAAATCTTTCGGTGATACGGTATATAGGTTTGTTGACTGGTGGCATCCTACGTTAAATGGCTCTTTGACTCCGTATGATATTGCTCCGAGTTCAAGCAAGACATACTATTGGAGGTGTCCGAATAATCATGTATTTTCGGCAACGGCAAGCAGTATGAAATCGAGACGTTTTTGTCCTATATGTCGACCTACAATACATTCGTCTTTCATAGAAATGGCTATTGCCTTTTATCTGCGAAAAATTATAGATATAGATCAGTGGAAACAGATTAAGGGTACGAGGCAATCTATAGATATTTATATTCCACGACTTAAGGTTGGAATAGAGTATGATGGTGTTCGGTATCATAATAATAGGAAGCAAATTAAAAGAGATTCCAGAAAGTCTGAAATATTAAAAAGACAAGGTATAAGGCTGATTCGGATACAGGAGTGGCAGAATGATAGCCATAACGACTCTTCAATATTTTATGATTACAACAAGGCTGACCTTCAAGGACTAATGAATATCTTGTGCGATATGTTGTCGATAGAAAAGGTCTCGGTAGATTTAAGTAAAGATACTGCTGATATATACAAACTTCTTTACCCCGAAGCTGTTCGTAATTCTATATCGGAGATTTCCCCTCAATTAGTTCCATATTGGGATGAAGAGGCAAATGGTGGGGTAACACCTGAAAAAGTGAATGCTTATTCAGCCTTATTCTTCTATTGGCGCTGTCCTGATTGCGGAGCAACATGGACTCAATCTCCAATAGGGATGAAACGACGAAAAAGCCTTTGCCAAGTTTGCCATCCGTATAATCATCATAAAGGCGGTAGGCGTGATGGTGAAACGGAATAAATATTAATATGTTTACGAGGAATAAATTATGAGTTTATTCCTCGTTTTTATTTTCAGACATTTGTTGAAATATTCTCATCCTCCGCAGTATTCCATTTTGAACTGCTTTGCAAGAAATCTATCGTTTTTGATAAGATTCACAATTTCTTCTTCCGAGTGTACTCCTTCCCAGAAGAGTTCGGTATGGTCTCCAACTCGGTCTTCATCTACGGAGAAAGGCACACCATAGTTGGTATAGGTTTCGCCGTGATGTTGAATCAGGTGACGACCTGGGTTTTTACGGATATTTTCAATCCAATGCTCATTATCACATTCTCGCCATTTCCTGCTCTCTTCTCCTGTCAGTGTCATATCAATACCGATAGGGTAGTGACCGGAGCATCCGTTAGTTCCGAAATAAATAATCTTTGCCATAATTTCTTCGATTTTAGAATAGGCTCGGCTGCGCCATTTCAAGCTGTATGCGCTTGCAAGCCTTGTCGTAATATTCTTTGTTCAACTCAAACCCGATGAAGTTCCGTTTTTCTCTGATACAGGCGATGGCAGTAGTACCGCTGCCCATGCAGTTGTCGAGAACGCACCCCCCCACATTAGTATAAGTACTTACTAGATAGCAGAGTAAATCTACCGGCTTCTGGGTAGGGTGGAAAGTATCAGAAGAATGCTCCTTATCAAAGCAGATAATGCTCTTTGGAAACTTCTCATCTGAAATGATAGTAGGAACTTCTTTATGGTCGCCATAACAGCCTCGCTTTAAGCTATGCGTTCCGTCACCTCGTCGATGGTTTCTTTGATGTGGCGCACATTTCACCATCTGAGGATGATAGACTGGCTGCTTGCGATAGAATACCGCAATATCCTCATGTGAACGCAAAGGCATTTTGTTGGCATTCAGAAAACCTGTTACCCGTTGCTTGCTCCAAATGAGATTATATTTCCAGAGTTTTGGCTGCGACATCATAAGCTGTGCGGTAAACATACCCTGGCAGAAAAGAATAATGGCTGCATTGGGTTTGGTTATGCGCAGATATTCTTTCCATAATGGCTCAAGCGGAATAATACTATCCCAGCCACCGCCTTCACTCTTTTTATTGAGAACGCCATAAGGCAAATCGCAGATAATGCAATCCACGCTTGCGTCCGGAATCTTTTTCATTCCTACCAGGCAATCCTCATTATAAATCCTATTTAATTCCATCCTCTATAAATCTATTTTTATTAATTAAACCATTTAAGAATAGTTTCTCCTTTATATCCTTTTTCCCAGATAAACCAGGCATAGGCCTGGGCACTACCAGCCATTGCATCGAAATCGCCATTGGCAGCGCATTTCAGCCGTGAACTACTTACCCATACTCTACAAGGTGGCTGTGTTCTGAATAGATGCCTTCTTCCTTTTCCTTCAAGAAAAGTAAGTTTCATGAACATGGCAACCTTTCTTCCTTTCGGGATAATCTGCAAGGCCTTTTCTACGAACTCTAAGGCAAATCGGTATGGTGGGTTGGTAACAATATCTCCATCCCATTCTAAGTTGTCGATGGAAAGAAAATCGGCAACGTCGCCGTAACCTCTATCTATCAAATCACGACTAACTACGTTGTAGCCGTGCGCCTTTAATACTTCGCTAATATGCCCTTCACCGCATGAGGGTTCCAAAATCACCCCCCCCCGTAAACTGCTCTATCTTGCAGAGCCATTCGGTGGCTGCGGGTTCTGTGGCATAGTAGTCTTCACGCTGACGCTCACCGTTTTTATGGTTGCTTGCGCCTAACGTCTTAAATACGGCAGCATTGCCGCCTACCCAGTCTTTTGCCATACTTTATGTTTTTTATTTCTGAAGAAAGAAACTTTATTCAGCTTTCTTTCGTTATTTCTTAATTTCCCTACGTGCCATTTCTGGCAAGTCTTGCATAGGTACGCTTTATATCCTGCTGCCTTCAGTTCCGGCTTTTGATTCAGGAACTCCCAGGCATCATCCTCGGTTTCGTAGGCAACCTTGGCTTTCCAGGTGTGCTGCTTCCTTGTGTAATGCTCCGGATCAGGAGTGAAGGGAGGAACCTTGTTAAAGTATCGGGCGCAGCTTTTTCGCTTACTCATTGCTGCCTCCTTCCTCGTCTCTGCCTGGGAATGGCATTTCAGCTTCATTCTCCTCAGCGTGTTTCTTTGCCTCCTTCTCCTCCATCACCTCTTCCATATAATCAAAGTAATCAGGAGCCTTCTCCGGAGTAGCATTCAGACTCTCCTCATCGGCTATCTGCTGCATATCCTTCACCGTAAGACCATACTTGCGAGCCATCTTGCGCTTATACTCATCAGTATAGTTGATGCGATCGTGCTTCACGATGCTCACATCCTGGGTAATGGCAATGCGGCTCATATCCGGCATTTCGTCTGTAGCGTCCTTATCCTCTACGAAGTTGCCGTAAACATTAGCCAGGGCTTGCATACCTTTATCCACGGCTCGGTCGTTGTTCTGCTGCTTGCCTGTACGAATCAGCCATTCGGCGCTGCTCAGATACATCGCCTTGTGGCGCGGACTCTCATCGGTCTGGAAGAAGCGGATGATATGATTGCATACCGCCACATCATTATTCAGTTCCGTAACGGTTCGGGGTTTGATGTTTCCCTCCTCGTCGATGTCGATATGCAGCGCCATCACCATATCCTGCGCTTCTTTATTGCCCTGTCCTGCCTGCTTCACGAAGAGCGTATAGTCACGCCTTGCGATATTACGGCAGGTGGTACGAGGGTCTATATCGTTGTTCTGCACCCAGCGTTTGTAGAACTCAGCACAGAGCTGCATGCGATACCGCTGTTCCGGTTTGGGGAACATCGTCTCCATGCTGAGACCATTGGATAGCCACTTGTCTATCCTCTGCAGGGTGTTCTGTGTTAATTGACTCATCCTTTTATTTTTAATGTTGAATGTTAAATGTTAACTTGACTGGAAAGCATTCTCCCCGAACCCCAGAAGGCTATATGGTAAGGTCATGGTAAGGTTATGGTAAGGTCGATACCAAACTGACCTTCCAGGAACTTCTTGTAATCGGGCTTGCCGAATAGTGGTCCGTTCACCTTATCCCACTCCTTATTATTAGAATAGAACACATCGCGTGTGAACCATTCGTAAACGCTATCATATCTTTTCAGCGCCGTGCAGTCAGGATGCGTATCTAAGTATTTCTGACCGGCACGCAGATAAGCCTTCGCTATGCGGGGATGCTTCTTGAACTCGATAAGGCGCTTGCGTCTTGATGCCAGCGGGCAGCACATGCAGCCGAGTCTTCGGGTAACGTCGATTTGCCCCCCCCGTATCATAGTAGAGTGGAGCCAGCTTCAAACCACGATCAAGAATGAAATCCCTTACGTCTTCATCGGTCCATTCCAAGATAGGGTAAATCTGCTCTACATGGTTTTCTTCTTTCTTTGCACCGAAATATCGGCATTCGGTAGGCTCGTTATATCTTTCCTTTCTCGCTCTGCTTTCCGCTTTGCGCACACCGATAACGGTTTTATCAAGCACCTTGTATTCTTTCAGAACTTCGCAACAAAAACGGGAGAAGCGGGAAGGAAATCCTTTCTTGGCGATAAGCTGAAAGAAATTCTCTTTAGGTCTGAGAATTTCCACGCCCATCTCCTTCACGTGGGCGATAGTGCCAGGTGGGTCGATGGTGGTGTTCTTGTATATCGCCCTGTATCTGATACCGGCTTCCTTTGCAAGTTGAAGGATCACGTCGCTATCCTTGCCGCCCGAATAAGCCAGTTCTATCTCTCCATCGTACCTTTTCTGTACGCTTTGCAGGAGTCGGATAGACTGATCTATCTTTTTCTGTAATTGCTCGTTTATCATTTTGCGCCTTTTAAATTTCTATATCTGCCCACAAAATTACGAAATCGCTCCTAAATGGTTGGGACAAGAAAATCCCTTTGTCCCCATCTCTCAATTAAAAACCAATACCTTTGCAATAGTATTAAGACAACATAGGATAACATTAAAAAGAAAAAAAGAAATGCAAAGTTTAATTCCAACTCTTACAAGGTTTCTTGCAGCCATTATCGGCTTGGTATGGTGTACACTGGAACCATCTCTTAACTACATCGCCGTATGCTTCTTCGCCCTTATCTGCGACTGCTACACGGCTTGGCGCTGCAACTGCCGCATTTATTCCCGCTACCGTGAGGCTATCAAGAAAGACCCTCGATGCAAAATCGACGGGAAACTGAAATCCAAGAAAATGGCAAAGATGGTGAAGGATTTCTCCGTTCTCATCCTTGCGATATTCCTAGCTACGATGGTAGATACTGTGATACTCGATTTCCAGAATCCTCTTCACCTCGCCAATTACCTCGCCGCCATCTATTGTGGTGTGCAGCTCGTGAGTATTCTCGAAAACGAGAGTACCTGCAATGGGGCACCCTGGGCAAGAGTGATGCAGAAGATTGTAGCCGACAAAACCGAAAGGCATTTTAACGTGAAGCTGAAAGACTTGATGAAGGAAGAAGAGGAAGAAACTCCATCGGCTGAGAAGGCAGAGAAAGCTGAGAAAAAAGATGAAGCAGAAACATCATCTGATAAGAAGGATGGCAAAAGTGATGCAGATAAAGATGAATGGATTCCGTCGAAATCTGCCGATGATGCTTACGACATATAGTGCCAATATCTCTTAATTTCTGTACGCTATCAGTTAATAATGTGTTAAAATCTCTTTGAATTATGACAATATCAAATGTTTTGGAACACTGGGCTACGATATACAAGCCCTTATCCCATGACCCGACAAGCAAGAAGCTGGAAGAACAGAGTTTCTTCCGCATTCGTGATATTGACGAGGAAAATATCTTTTCCCGCAACGCCAATATTATTCACTCTCCCTGTATGCTCTATCGTGTAGTGAACTCCGGAGAGTTGAAATCGGATAAGCAAGCCCTGATTACCTATCAGGTCTGCTTCCTTACCCGGCTGAAAGATTCCTCTGCTACATTGGGTAGATATGATGGCTGCAAATTGCAGGCTGCATCGGATGATCTGATGGAGTATTGCGAAGACCTCGCCTCTTATCTCACTCAGCTTCGCCGCACGGGTATCTGTCCTATCACGGGCAGAAACTTCAAGACGGAAGAGCCTAAATTGGGCATAGAATTATCATCCGTCGATATAGAGAGTTTTGCCTATGGTGTAAACCCTCTTTTCCGTGGTCCGAGCTGGCTCCTCGCTGATTGCTATTGGCAGACCATCCGTCCGCTCTATAACTTCCAATGCGGGAAGGAGCAGAAATATATCATTCCTGCATCAACAGAAGACGGAAAGGAGGGATAAGCTATGCCTATCAGAACCCAACCCATCAAGTCGCCTTTTGCCCCCTTAAAAGAGGTGGCAGGTGTATATCTGAAGCAAGCCCTTCTTGATATAGAAGTTAACTTCAATACCCAGAAGATTTATCCGGTAGAGGTATATCGTGGCTACGAGAAGGTGAATAAATATCGTGAGGAACACGGCATGTGGTACTCTACGGGTGAAGGTAAGAAATCCTTTGAGGGTACGGTATATCAGGCTGATGAAAAGACGGGTAATCTGATGGTAGGAATCCGTTATAACGATTATCTCCGCTATGTGGATATTGGTGTAGGTTTGACGGGTGACCCTCGTGACCCTGCAGCCCATATCACTGCCGATAAGGTGGACCGCTCAAAGAAAGCCAAGTTCAAAACCCGCTATATCGGTAAGTGGGATAGAAGGGCTGGTAAATCTCATCGTCCTGCCATCATGCGAACGGTGAGAAGACTGAAAACGAGATATGAAAACCATCTTGCCGATTACTATGGCTACCAAGGCTTGTTACAGATAATGAACGCCCTGGAAGGCGAAGGTGATTAACCCATCTCGCCCCCGTTCCCGGCGATTTTATCGCCGGTCTCATAACCCCCAAAAATAAACATTAAAAATAAAAAGCAATGGCAAAGAATAAAACAGAGGCTATCATCACGCTCAACGGTCAACAACCGCTCCAGGTTTTGAAGCAGTTGCAGGAGGCAGCAGCGGGTATATCCGACCAGATAGATGCGGCTCAGGCGAAGCTGAAAAACCTGAAGCCGAACACTGATCCATATAAAGCTCTCGATGCGACCATCAAGGATTTGAAGAAGCAGTATGATTTGCTGGCTTCTGCGCAGATTAAGGATATTTCGGCCAATGAGCGTTTGCAGAGCGTAGTAAACCAGCTCAGTAATACTTCACTTCGCAACCTGCGCCGTGCATTGGGCGATGGCAAGCGTCAGCTCGAAGGCTTGTCAGAGGCAGAGATGGAGCAGGCTAATTCCATCCGTGCGATGATGAAGGAAGTAGGCGATGAGATACGTCTGCTCGAAGGAAAATATGTGAAGATTAAGGAAAATTTAAAAAATGTTGATGAGCAATCCGACCAATGGCTCAGTAAGGCTCTTACTCAGCAGAGAGAACTTGTTTCTTCTTTAAAGAAAACATCTTCCGGCTATCAGTTTAATCTTGATATTTTAAAGCAACTGGAGGCAGAAGAGGATAGGCGTAAAGGCAAAATGAGTGCCGGTGAAGCTATGAGAACCGTCGGTAATAAAAACGCTACGGCATCCGATTTGCGCCGCGCTAAGACTTCTATTACTCAGGCGAGGGATAATGTAGATACATCTGATACCGCTCAGATTAAAGCCTATAACGATGCCCTTGCCAAGATTGAGGAACGCCTTGATGCAGTATCGGGGAAAGCCCAGAAAGCAGCAATCGGTTGGCAGAAAATGCGTCAGGTATTATCTACCCCTAGTAAGGCTTCGGGCGAGGACATTAAGCGCACCATGGACGCTATTCAGCAGAAAATTCAACAACTCCCTGCTGGAAGTAAGGCTGTATTTGATTTACGCAGGCAATATGCCCAGTTGGAACAAACTATGAAAGGTACCCGTCTTTCGCAAGCGCAAATCAATGATATTGTTGCCCGCAGTAAGACTGGCAAGGCAAATATCAATGAGCTGAGACAGGCTTATAAGCAACTTGAGGAGGAACTGAACTTTGTCAACACTAAGAGCGAGACATTTGCAAACAGACAGAAGGAGCTGAAGAACCTCAAAAAGGTTATTGATGACGCAACGGGTGCAGCCAATAAGCAGAGTGGTGCATGGCATACGGCTTTGAAGAACCTTACGGCATACGTAGGTATGTTTGCGGTATTTAACCAGGTAAAGACTTACTTTGTTGATTTATTCCGTCTGAACATGAAGTTTATGGATCAGTTGACGGATATTCGTAAAGTTGCGCTTTCTACTACGGACGAAATAGCAAATCTTTCTCGTGAGTTGGCAAAAATTGATACCCGTACCAGTCTTGAAGAGTTAAATCGAATCGCTTATGCTGGTGCTAAACTGGGTATTCAAACACAGGGTGGCACTATGGCACTCGCTGGCTTCGTCCGTGCTGCCGACCAGGTAAATGTGGCACTTAAAGAAGATTTGGGTGAGGAAGCGCTCACGTCTTTGGCCAAGATTACTGAGGTGATGGGATTGGTTGACAAGTATGGTGTAGAAAAAGCCATGCTGAAGACCGGTTCTGCAATCTTCCGTCTGGCTGCTACTTCCACTGCTTCCAGTGATAAGATTGTGGATTTCTCAAACCGTATGCTCGCCCTTGGTGAACAGGCTGCCCTTACCACGCCTGATATTCTCGCCCTTGGTTCTGCGGTAGATAGTATGGCATTGGAGCCAGAAGTGGCAGCAACCGCTTTTGGTAAATTGGTAACTGAGTTGCGAAAAGGAACCAGCCCTATAGAAAAATCCCTGGGTATCGCTACCGGAAGTTTGAAGAAGATGATCGAGAGCGGAAGAGGTATGGACGCTATTCTTACTATCTTTAGAAAAATGGGTGAAACCAAGAATGTCTTTGCTCTTGACGGCTTGTTTAAAGACTTAGGTTCTGATGGCGCCCGACTCGTGAAGACGATGGTTACGATGGCTGCCAAAAATGGTATGCTTACAAAAGCTGTCGAGGAATCAAATAAAGCCTTTAATGACGGTACGGCTGTAACGGTAGAGTATAATATGCAGCAGGAAACCGCTATGGCTTATATGGAGCGTGCCAATAATCTTTGGGAGAAACAGTTTGTTTCATCCAGCGCAGCGGCAGGTCCCGTTCACGATATAGCTAAGGCATGGTTTGAGTTAACTCAGGAATTAACCAGCAGCCTCGGTTTTATGACAGAGGTTAAATTAGCCATCGGACTTATCTTTGCTTCTGTCAAAATGCTGCTGAATATCCTTCCTACGCTCATATCTATGCTCAGTATGGCAGGTTTGGCGGGTGCGTTTGCATACGTAATTGATTATGCTCAGAAGTTGAGTTCTGCTTCGGCCTCACTGAGTGTGGTTTGGGCTAAGATGGTTTCGACTTTCAATAAGCTGTCATTAGTAAAACAGGCTGGTGTCTTCGGTGGTATAATCGGCTTGCTAGGTATTCTTGTTGTGAAGTTGGCTGAATATACGTCTTCTCTGAATCGGGCTTCAGCCGGTCAGCGTGTACTGAACGAAGTACAGGAGGAAGGTAAGCGTAGGGCAATGGAAGAGCAGGAGCAACTGACTCGTCTTCATAATGTAATGAAAGATACTTCTGCCTCTATGAAGTTGCGAATCGATGCGATGAATCAGTTGAATAGTGCTATTCCTGGACTCAACGCAAAGATTAATACTGAAACCGGTGCAGTCAAGGAAAATACTAGGGCATGGGATGCAAACTTTACCCGCTTGCAGAAGTATTACGAACTTGAAGGTGCTCGTTCAAAGCTGGCAGAGTTGGGTCGGCAGAAGGTAGATGCAATTCTTGATTTGCAGAAAAAAGAAGATGCTTACGCTAACTCGAAAGTACAGACACCTAACGGCTCCTATATTCAGACTTCCGGCGGTGCCATGATGCCTTCTCAGGTTCAGGGCGCTATCGGTCAAGCAGGTCAGAGGGCTGCGGCAAAGAGCGCTCGTGATAAGGCTCAACGCCGATTGGATGATGTTGTTGCGCAGGAAAACGCGTTAAGAGATAAATTCGGCGCGGAATTGGATGTGGCAACTGGTAAAGAGACGGGAACCCCACAACATATTGATGAAACCGGAAAGGGCGGTAAAGGCTCTGCTACAACTCCTGAAGACGATGCCCGCAACAATATATCCGAGTTCATAACCAAAATCAAGAACTTCTACGAACGCCAGAAGACGGCAATGGTAGAGGAAATGACAAAGGATAATGTAGAAAAGGAGATACAGAAGCAGGTTGTTAATGACTTGGATATAAAGCTGAAATCGGCTCTCGCTGCGGCAAAGCAATCTATTGTCCTCGGCAAGAAAACCTGGGATGATTTCAAAAAGACAATGGATAAAGACCGCAAGGAGAAGGATGATGAGTTTGGCCAGTCTCAGTCTCGTACCTTGCTGGAGCAGATTAATGCTTACGATGTGTCAAAGCTCCGTGCTGATCTTTTAAAGCAACTGCCTAAAATCAAGAAAGGTAAGGTTGTTGGCTATAAATCCGATGAGCGGGATAGGGCATATCTCGATCGTCAGTGGCTCGATGCGTCAAAGGGCGAAAACAGTAACGCCAATATCATACAGGAACGCATGGAGCAGCGTCGCAAAGAATTGCTGGAGCATGATTACACCAAAGTGGTGCAGGAAAACTCTTTTCTCGGTTTGATAAAATCTCGCTTTGCAGATGTATCTCTCGATTCACTTCAGAAGGATAAGAATGATGTTCTCAAGGTTCTTGAAAAGGCAAGAACGCAGATGGCTGATCTTTTTGCTACTGAAGGAAAGAAAGATAACTTGTTGAAATTCCTCTTTGGCGAGAATTACGAAAATACACCTTCTGTCTTTCTTGCGCTTTTGAATGATACGGAAGAGAATGTCAAACTGTTCTATCGAAAACTGATCCAGTATTCAGACGAATATACAGAAGCCGAAAAGAAACATTACGATGAAGCAAAAAAGATTACTGATTTCTTGTGGAAACGTAATCAGCGCAATCTTGCCAACCAGGAAACCCTTCGCAAGATGCAGCAGGAAAGCGCCCTCTTCGGCAAGCGAACCAATATGTGGTCGAACCTCGGTCTCGGTGATCTCACCGCCGACCCAGAGGTGGAGCTGATGAAGATGAAGATGCAGATGGCAGAAGATTATTATGCTTTCGTTTTCAAAAACTCACGTAACAAGCAGCTCCTCGATGAAGCTGACAAGGCTCGTCAGGAGGCAGAACTTGCCTATGTCAACCAAATGGCAACGGCGATGAAGAACCGCCTCTCTCAGATGCAACAGCTCGTGCAGCCTATCGAAACTTTCGGTGCAGAGGTAGGCAAGGCATTTGCCGAAATGCGCAACGATGTAAGCAGCGCACAGGAAGCTATCAAGAACGCCCTGAAGTCTATGCTCGAATCGTGGGGTAATATGGCGCTCAACGATGTGAACACGCAGATGTGGAAGGCTATCAACGATGCAGGTGCCAAGCGAGCCAAGAAGAAAGCACAGCCTGGTATCGATGCAGCAAGAGCCAACGCTAAGGCCAATGCCGTGAAGGAAGATTTCTCTCATCTCGGCACGAAGGCGAACCCGATGTATGTGCGACTGGTGGATGAGGGTGCATCTTATCTTACTCAGCAGCCGCAGTCTAGTTTCGAGAATATGAGTTCACGGCAGCAGCCTATCGGTTGGAATCCTGACGGCTCGCCTATCAATCCTAACAGTCCGGCTATTGTGCCTCCATACGCGCCCCCTGCAACCCCCGAGCAGGCGAATAAGCAAGCAGAGGGCAATGGTGCTCCTCATGCGTGGGCACATCGCAATCGCGACAACGCCAATGCGTTCTATCAGGATGCCGCAACGCAAACGGGTGCGGCAGCAGCCGATGCTATCGCAGGTGGCGGTTCCTGGTCCGATGTCGCAGCTGGTATCGGCGGTTCTTTCATCGGTGGCGTAATGAATACCGAGTTCAAGACTGGCGGCGGCAAATCAAAGGAGGATAAGGAGAAAGCCGAGCAGTTGAAGAAGGAGAAGAAACACCAGAAGGAGCTGAGTAAGGAGGTAAAGAAGGGCAATAAGGATCGTGAGAAGGTAACTACCCAGGGCGTGAAGAATATCACGGATGTAACCGCTGCCGGAAACAAGGAGCAGACTGAGGGTACAAAGATAGCTTTGAATACAGGTATGGCTATGACGGAAACGGCGCTCACTACCAACCTTGCGAAAACGCAAGCCAATAACGAAGCTGTTATCGAGTCGGATGCTGACCGCACGCGAGCAGGAATGACCTTCTCTATCGCTGGTGCCATCGGTAAGTGCTTCGACTTCCTGGGTCCTATCGCTGGTCCTATCGCAGCCGCAGGTGTGATGGCTACCCTGATGGGCTTGCTCCAGTGGGCACTCAATTCTGCATTCAGCGGCGGCAAGAAGAAGAGTAATACCAATACTGCCAATACCAAGCTTGTAACTGGTATGCTTACCTACGATTCCGGAAACGTTCAAGACTTGAAGCCATTTGTGGCTGATAATGGCGAAGTGTATTGGGCAAAGGAAGATGATGGCAAGCAGATGCAGGGCGTGAAGATGCTCACGTCTCCAACCGCCACTACCGTGAATGGTCAGCCGTCTCTCGTAGCCGAGAGAGGACCAGAAATCGTGATTGGCCGTGAAACTACCCATGCGATGATGATGAATAACCCAGGCTTGCTAAAAGCACTGGTGAACTACGACCGCAACTACTCAGGAAGAAACTCAGCAAGAAGGGCATTTGATGATGGCAACGTGGGTGATGTTCTTGCAGCAGGCACGCAAGCAGGCAATGGTAATCTTTCGTCTGGCGCGTCAGCGGCAGGCGACCTGGTTTCCGCAAGCATTGCAAGTAATGCGGCGCTCCTGCAAGCCGTGAATGCACTCATTCAGCGCCTGAATGAGCCTATCAGCGCCAAGATTAATATGTTTGGTCGTGGCGAGCTGTATGATAGCCTGAATAAGGCTAATCAGTTTATGAAGAATAAATAGAAGAAGGTTTTGTTGATTATTAGTTATTAGTTTTTAGGTTAATTAGTTATTTGTTTAGTAAGGCTGTTTCGCTGTGAAGCGAGGCAGCCTTTTTGCGTATTTTTCGGTCTGAGGTGTTTTTCTCTCTAATTCCCTGATTTTTTGAACTTTTAGGGGTGAATTAGGGCAAAAAGTTCAAAAACTACTCCGTTTTCACTACTACCCTACAAATTTTTCGTGTATTTTTTATTCCCCTAAAAAGTAAAAACCCTTTAACCCGAAAGAGAAGTTGGTAGCATCAACGGCTTTGCCGTAAACATCGGACTGATAAGTACTTAGATTGGGATAGGGAAGGGCAACTGTGCAGCGAAATCCCCAAAAAATAGCGAAAAATGCGTATAA
>ERZ1026780.1327-NODE-1327-length-16358-cov-4.889959_pt1 | contig 16358 bp, 8 predicted proteins | sample MGYA00380126_ERZ1026780 | MGnify/ENA primary metagenome ERZ1026780 (study PRJEB33269, sample SAMEA4719762) | human gut metagenome | biome: human-associated habitat; feature: organic feature; material: feces | place: Cameroon | collected 2013-10 ... | reverse complement strand
CATGGATTTTTGATGGACATACGGCAGCCCCGACTCGGAATACCGAGCCGGGGCTGTCTTCTTCATGTAATTCGTTATTTGTAATAGCCGCTCTTCTTTTGAGATTCAGCCAATTCCCACCAGTTGGGGTTACTGTTGATTTGATCCTGAAGTTTTTCCCAAAGGGACTGCGAAGGGGACGGATCCTCCGTATAAGCACTGACGTTGTAGGAGACGTATGTACCATCTGCAGCATAGAAACGGTAGACCTTTGAATTTCTCAAATCTACAAGCTGCGCAGATGCAGGCGTCATGCTCTGAATATTCTTGCCTACAATAACCGGAGCGACCTTGCTCAGATCTGTGCCATAGGGCATCACAATGGTAATAATCCTGCTCTCGTTGTTGATCGCGGCAGAAACGCCATTGATTGTGAAGGAAGTGATAACAATGTCCGCACTTCCCTCTTTTGCGGTTTCAAACTGGCAAGATACCGAGACATCCACATCGGGCATTACGAACGTATTCCCGCTGATCGTAACGACGTTGCCGCCAGCTTTCGCCTCCGAATACTTCAGAGAACCTGCAACCATCTGCTTTCCGCTATCGGGCGTCACCGTAACCGTTACCGTCTGCCCCTTGCTGGCCTCTGTCGGCGATACTGTGACCGTACCGCCAGGAGCTGCAACGACTGTGATGCGATGCGTTTCTTCATCAGCTTCCTTAAATGTGGCTTTTACCGTTACATCAGATGCCGGCATTTCGAATGTCCGCGTGTTCCCCGTGCCAACCAGCGTTACAGCCGTTCCATCCGTCTTTACAACGGAGATGCTGTCCAGCACATAGCCGGTATTGGGATTGATCGTCAGCTCGACGGTTTCCTTTTCCTTTGCTTCCTGCTTGTTGAGGCTGACATAACCGTTTTTATAGGTTTCTGTCTTGATCTGATAGGTCTTGGCCTCCGGCTTCTTCTGCACAACAACAGACGCAACCGCAGATTTCAGATCTGCGCTGGAAACGACGAAGTAATACGTGCCTTCCTTCACATCCGCCGTGATCGCGGCAGTTACTGTGAATTTTTCCGATTTGATTGTGGAAACGGACAACGTCAGACCGGTTGTTTTGCCGATCTCCTTCAATGTCCCCTTCGCGTCGGTTTCTGCTACGGTCAGCTTATCCGTATCTGCCAGATTGAACGCTGTACCGGCATACGTTGCACTTCCGGCCGTACCCGCCGTCAGTTCGCCAGTCTGCGCGCCGAGCGACAGATTCTTCGTCTCTGCAGCGGAAACCGTCACTGTGCCATGGTAGTTTTGGCTGTACTTCAGCACAGTCTTGTCCGGCATGGAAAGCTTAAAATAATATGCGCCTGCCGTAATTGCCTCTGTGGTCGTTACCGTGACGGTCGCCTTATTGTCCTTGACCTCGCTGATGCTCAGACTCATGCCATTTACGGTGGTCGCCGTACCGGTAATGCCGCAGGCTGCGATGGTCAGCTTTGTGCCGTCGGGGACGTTCTTTGTCGTGATATCCAGCGACGTCTCGCCCTTACGGCCCGCGATCAGAATGCCCTGCTGCTCCGTTATAGCAGTGAGCCGCGGCGCGGTATCCGTGACATACGTGACCTTTACGCTCACAGGATAAGCAGGCATCTTGAACGATACGTCTGCATAGCCCTGGCTTGCTGTTTTTTCAAGAACCTTTACACTTTCGTCGCCGGTCTTATATACCAGCACAGACTGGATCAGCTGCGGGTCTTCTTTCGCCTGCGCCGCTTTTTCTGCGGCAGCAATGTTGTTTGTCAGGTCAACGGTATCGCCCTCGCGGTACCAGCTGAAGAGCGAACTTGCAGAGAGATCTCCCAGGTTCAACTGATAGGCTTCAACGAATACCGCTGTGACCGAAATGTCATATGCCGGAACCAGCATTGTCTGCTTTCCGGACGTATTGCGTTCCAGCGTTATGCCATTCAGCTTCCTGCCCATGATATTCACAACTGTATCGTCAGCCACACCGTCCTTTTTGATCTCATAATGACTGAACAGATACATTTTCCCATCGTCATACGCTTCGCCCGATGCAGGATGGTCACTCAGGTAGTAATCGTTCCCCGACGAATCAACTGGGGCAAGCGAAGTGCTGGAGCTATAATCGCCCTTGACACCTGCTGGCAGATATACGGTATTATTCGTTCCCTTGATCGTACCGCGTGAAGCGGAGAGCTGCCATACCTTTGCCGCAGCCGCGGGGGAAACGGAGAGCGTCACACCATAGGTCTTTTTGACTTCAAAGCTCTGCACCTTGGAGACGCTTCCGGTTTCGTCCGAAACCTTGAAATAATAGGTTCCACCCGGCGTCTGTGCCGTCGTCTTGATGGTGATCGTTGCAACGCCGCTCGCGTTGACTGCGCCGATCGTCATGCTCAGACCGGTCGTCGGCGTTTCCAGTGCGTCGCCAGCCTCGTTTTTGACCTGTGCGATCGTCAGCTTGGTGCCTTCCTTCGCGTTTTTGGTGTTGACATAGGCCACAACGCCCGCATCCGACGTGGCGTACCGTTCCAGCAGATTCACATATCGCATATTGATATCTGTGATCTCCCATGTGGGCTTAGGCGTGGCAGAGCCTCTGTAGAAGACGCAGACGGTTTGCATCGCAGGGGTTGCCCCATCATACAGCCAATTGGCTGGCTGCGCATAGTAATCACCGGAGCCGTCCCTCCATGCAATTGTGATAAGTTTTCCGACGCAGTCAGCATCCTTCAGGTCGTTGTACATTGCGACCTGATTCTGAACATAGGTATCATCTGCCGCTCCCGGAGCCTTACCGGCAAAGTCCTTATTTCCGCAGTAAGCAGTTGCTGCCGCTTTCTGCGCGTCGGTCAACTCCTTCCACATCACAACGCCCGCGCCCGTGGTCGGTGTGACGCAGGCGGGATTCTCCAGAGCCGCAACGACCTGTTCCTTGGTCAGCCCGGTTGCCGTTCCGTCGATTACGAAGTCCGTTCCGCTGGTCGCGAGCTCGATATCCGTTCCGTTGATTGTCAGCTTTGTCGGCATTGGCCAGTTGCTATCGTCTCCATCCCAGTCTGTCCATGTAGGCTTAGGCGCGGCAGAGCCTTTATAGAATACGCAGACGGTTTGCATCGCAGGGGTTGCCCCATCATACAGCCAATTGGCTGGCTGCGCATAGTAATCACCGGAGCCGTCCCTCCATGCAATTGTGATAAGTTTTCCGACGCAGTCAGCATCCTTCAGGTCGTTGTACATTGCGACCTGATTCTGAACATAGGTATCATCTGCCGCTCCCGGAGCCTTACCGGCAAAGTCCTTATTTCCGCAGTAAGCAGTTGCTGCCGCTTTCTGCGCGTCGGTCAACTCCTTCCACATCACAACGCCCGCGCCCGTGGTCGGTGTGACGCAGGCGGGATTCTCCAGAGCCGCAACGACCTGTTCCTTGGTCAGCCCGGTTGCCGTTCCGTCGATTACGAAGTCCGTTCCGCTGGTCGCGAGCTCGATATCCGTTCCGTTGATTGTCAGCTTTGTCGGCATTGGCCAGTTGCTATCGTCTCCATCCCAGTCTGTCCAGTCTGCCGCACCTGCTGCGATCGGCGCCACCAGCAGTAGGCTCAGGCAGATGACAACGGCCAAGAGCCCCGCCAACAGCCTCTTCTGTGTTTTCATACCTTGTTCCTCCTCACTTTTTTGCAACGCCATAGATACCGGCGGGCATCTTTTCGGCGATCAGGATCCCGTTCTCCACACGCCATTTCTTTGCATTGACCGCTTCGAATTTCTTGGTAGAAGTGTTATACCGCATCAGGACCAGCGCGTTCGTTCCAGCTGCGGCACAGTCAAAGCGCATCGTCATGCCGCCGGATACGCTGTCCGATTGGATATCCCAAAGTCCGGTGACAGATTTCTGTCCCTTCCAGAGATTCTGCACCGTTGTACTTGCCGCGGCTGCCGTCAGGTCAAGACCGCGTACGGTATCCATTTCTTCACCGATCGTCAGGCGCAGATTGCCAAGAACGAGCTGCAATCCGGAACCTGCCGTGGTCAGCTGGCCAAGCAGCCCCTTGGGTGCTTTCAGGCGGTAGGTCGTCGCTGCACTGTAGGCGTTCGGAACGATCGCCGTCTCGCTGCCATATGTGCTTTGCGTATAAGCCGCAGCTTTTCCGTTTGCCAGCAGCTGTAAGCTGCCAAGGGACGGTGTCGGGGTCTGCGACGCAGACGAGGTATCCTTTCGCGGCGTCGTATCGGGGCTGTATTGATAACCCTTCGGATCAGTCTTTCCCGCGACTGCTTCCCAGAGATTCTGCGACGCGGAATTGACCTTCGTGACTGTGACAGTGTACTGCTTCTGGCTCTCTCCATTCGATACCGTGTAGACAAGCGGCATCGTCAGATTGACGACCTGCCCGGAAACCGGATTAACGGTGCATCCGCTGTTGACCTTGACTTCCGGTGCAACACGCGTCAGATCCACGCTGCTGTCCACTTCGACCTTGATCAGGCCGTTGGCATGATCGATCACACCAGCCTTGCCCTTTATCACAAAGGATGTGATCTTTGCGGAGGTATCCACCGGTGCTGGGTCTACCGCGCCGGAAGTGGAAATCGTGACAGTATATGTCTGCGTTGCCATGCCGTCACCCGTTACTGTATAGATCACAGTATTCCGGAAGTCCTGCGCGAGCGTCGGCAGCGGCGAGCAGGATGCCCCTTCCGACAGCTTGATGGTCGGCTTGAGGTTATTGAGGCTCGCATTGGACGGCACGCCTGTTATTGAGATATTCCAGCTGTCGCCTTTTGTTCTGGTAATAGTGCCGGGATAGCTTTTCCCATTGATCGTCAGCGAGAATGATTCGATCTTTGCCAGCTTTTCCTGTACCGCCTTGATTCGGTACTTCTGCACCGTGCCATTTCCGGCAGTGACCGTAAAATCGACCCAGTCGCTCAGATCCAGATTCTTTTTCCCATCGAAAATCAGCGTACTCGTTGCGCCGTAGGGCAGCGGCAGCGTGACACGGAGCTTCGCGGGATCCGCGGGCGCGGGAACGGTGATCAGGATCTCAATCGTTCCGTCTTTTGCCTTGCTGCTCTTGATCGTGGCCGCGTCAAGCGTGTATTGGTCGTGGTCCTTGATCACGGCCTGAGAAAGATCATACTCAGTGTTTGCCGGTTTCACATTTTCATCCAGTTCGACCGTTACGTAATAGGTCTTCTGTGTCTTTCCGTCTTCGGCCTGCACGGTAAACGGCTGCGCTGCACCGGGAATGAACGTTACCGGAAGAGACGGGGCAAGCAGTCGTGCGCCAGCGGCAAGCTGGATCGTAGGTGACAGATCCTTTGTCGGCTCGGACGCAGGGAATTTTACTGTGATCTTATCGTCTTTGATCTCGCCCTTCTGTCCGTTGAGCGTAAAGGACAAGATCGAAGCGTCGGTACTCAGTTCTTTGGAGAAGTCGAAACCGTTGTCGGCGTACAGCGAATACGGATGCCCCGCGCCGCCATTTTCCAGAAAATTCAGATACCATTGCAGCGCGTAGCAGCTCTGTTCCGTTGCCATACCGTTGTTTCGCACAGAGGAGGTATGGTGGAAGTAGCCTTCCTCTTCGTTCGCATACAGATCCAGCCATACTGTAATGACGCTTTTGCCGTTTCCATCGCTGAAACGCGGATCCGTATTCGGATCGATGCCCATTGCGCAGAGCGCGCAAATGACCTGTGCCGTAACCTCACTGTTATCATAGCCGGTCGAATAGAAAATGTATCCGGGCTTCATTCCAACGCAATCCGGCGCCGATTTGTTGCCAAGAATGATATCTAAACCTTCGTTCAGCTTCTGCTTAACGGCTGGGTATTCATCCTGATAGGGTGCGATTGCCTGCATCAGCATGGCGACCATGTCAAGCTGGAATTTATCAGAACCATACTCATGCGCCAGAAGTGTATTCAGGATATCCTCACGCGTCCACTTGGCATCTGCCGGAATTGTATAATTACCCATGTCGACCGCATTCAGGAAGAAGATCGGGCCATTGATCGTATCATCAACAGGGTAATTATAAAGCTGCTCCACAAGGTTGTTGATATTGACAGTTTCCTTTTTTGTGGAGTATATGATATCCTTTCCCGCATACGCATCCAGCTTCGTCGCGTCAATTCCAAGTGCAGTGAACATCATAATGCCGCGATCATAGTCCGTCATTTTTACGCGGCTGAGTTCCGTAGCTTGCTGCTCAATATCAAAATTAAGCGGAAGCGCATCGCCCGGCTTACGAAGCTTATGGTCGTAGAACCCGAGGTTCATAAACTCCCAGTCCGTGCTCTCGCTTGTCACCGTCTTGCGATAGCGTGCAATGATCTTATCCAGAAGGGTCTGCATCCGCTTGACCAGCGCCTCGTCGACCTCTGCCGCCTTGCACGTAACCGTTGCCTGATAGCTCTGCTTCTTTCCGCTTTGCGCAGTAACGGTATAAGTCACGGGACCTTTGGAGAAGTCCTGCGCTACGCCAGAAGCTGGTTCAATCGTAGCAGTCGACGGAATAACGATGGTTGGAGCAAACTTTGTTAAATCCGTTCCGGCCGGAACCTCCAGTTTTACCGTTCCGGCAGTCGTGTTGATCGTTCCGGCAATTCCCTGATAGGAGAAGGACTGCATCTTTGTATCGTCATCAGCTGCGGCAGCCGTGACAGTAACAAGATACTCTTTTGTTGTGTTAGTGTCCTGAGCTGTAACTGTGTATTTTACAGCCCCTTTCGAGAAATCCTGTACAGCACCACTCGCAGGACTGCAGGACGCAAACTCAGAAATCGTTACTTCCGGCGCGAGCTTCGTCAGATCCGTTCCATACGGAACCTGAAGTGTGACTGTTCCAGTTTCTTCATCGATCTCGCCGTCAACCCCAGCTGCACGGAATGTGAGCAGTTTGCACTCGTCGGATTTATTGGCGGTAATTTTAACCGTATATTCAGTAGAATAGGTTGTCCCGCCGACAACAGTTGAAACTGTGATCTTCTGCGGCTTCGTATAATCCGAAGGGATCGCGGAGATCGTAGTCCCGTTGTATGCAACGATCGGCTTGAGTTCTGTAAGTTTCGTTCCATACGGAAGATTCAGCGTGATTTCTTTCGCATTGTGGTCGATCCGTGCATTACGGGTTTTCCCGTCGCTTGTCTTAACGGCAAAAGATGTGATTTGCGCAGCAGGGGTTCCTTTTTCTATCGTTACCTTCCAGTTCTGCTGGACATCTGCCCAGAACTCCTGATTCCCCTGCCCCGGACCATTATAGGTCACGCTTGATGTCTCATCATACGCTACGACCCGATAGGAGGCTGTATTCTGCGCGAAACTGCCCTTCAGTGTTGCATGTGTCCAGCCATTTGTCTGAACCGCTGCATCCGCTTCTGTCAATTTTGAACGGTCAAAACTATCAGGCAAATACACTGTAATGGTATGCGCATCATCGTCGATCACGCCCGGCGAACCAGCCAATGTAAAGGCTGTGATATTCGGTTCATCAATCCGGTGCGTATCAGCGAAATCAAGCCACCATTTTGCTGTCGTAAGCTGCGCCTCGAGCTGTTTTGGTTCATAATAGGACGCATCGCCGTGCTTCAACTGTGTTAAAAACTTCTCCTGCAGCGAAGCAATGTTTTTCGCACTCTCGTCTACAATAGCCGACCCAGTAAAGAGGCTGCTGATGCGCCGAAGCTCATCAAAGAGCATATAAGTATAAACGGGGTGGTAGTCGCTGGGGCCTGCTTTCCCGGGCTCCTGCTGCACTTTAGCGTAGATCTGATTGATCACAGACTCCAGGCGATTGTATGTATCAAGAAACTGCGGAAGCAACTTCAGTGCATTTTCAATTTCAGCATCCGTATAGGGATACGGACTTTCCCGCAATCCCATGATGAACCTGGGGGTTTTCCGCGCAATTCCTCCATAGGTAAACTCCGTGTACACACACTGCGGTGTGTAATAATCCCTTTTCTCCAGAGTTTTTTGCAGCGTTCCCTTTGTCGGGTTCGTCGAAACTGTCGGGTAGGTATATATCTGAATTGTTACGTTATAATCATTTTTTTCGGACGTATGTACCGCATCTTTGGGAACAGTAAAGTTACCAGGATACCACCGAAAAAGCGTCCCCTCCGCTGCCGATTCCCCCTGCCCTGTCAGATAGGGCAGGTTAAACCTGTTGCTGAACGTATATTCGTTTGACCACTTTTCCTTTGTAGTATCCGCATAGCGGCTCGAATCAAGCTCTGGGATCACCATTGCGCGATACGCCCAGTCATAGGTTATGATCGTTTCCTGACTGTTGCCGGGGTCAGGCCATCTATTGGTATTCAGGATATCCGGCAGGGCATAAACCGAAACACTTCCCAGTAAAAGTATTACAGCCAGTATGCTGGCAATCATCCGTGTGAATCGTTTCATTTCTCCTCCTCCAACTGTTTACGGGCTGCCCCCAGCAGGAAACAAAAGTTTCCTGCTGGGGGGTAATTAATTAGGACGCGCTTGAAGGATTAAGGATGTCATAGTCTCCAAAGTTGTTCGTAAACAGCCACACGATATCTTCGCCGTCCGTCAGCGTGTACTGTGCCGCACCATAGGGTGGCATACTATACGTACCGTTGCTCTCGCGATTCAGATACAGCCAGCCCGAGAATTGTTCTGTCGACCTTTCTCCAAGCCATTTATCTGTTTCCGTGTTGTTCAGTGCCTTTTTGCCCATTGCGGAGATATAGGTGTAGTGTCCGGCTCCATCAGAACCGGTGCCCTTGATATCGATGCCAAGTCCAGTAGCCGTAATATCAGTTCCATTCTTATAGAGCTTGACAGCAGTGCCGTCCTGAACACCGCCGCAGATATAATACAAGGCGGCCATCGCAGTCGAACCAGTAGGCAGACCAGTAAGTGTAACTACGCTCATATCAGAGGCAACATTGTTTGTAACGGTAATACCCGTCGCCGTTTTCAAATACCCCAAGCCAGCGCTAGAAGTTGCGTTCATGGAATTGCCCTTCTTGAGCCAGCTATAAGCATTCTGGACGTTGATGCGCATGGTAACATTGGAAAGCTTTTGTCCGCTGATACCAGCGGTGACAACGAAGGAGCGTTCCAACGTTGTTCCGGAATAGATTTCAAACAGTTTCGAACCAGAGGTAAAATCGAGTGTTACGGCGCTCACACGTTTGCCGGCAGACACACTAAACGGTTGCTCAACGCCATCAACCTTAAGAGTTCTAGACGTTGTGTATTTTGCAGTAATTGCAACAGAAGTCAACGATGTAGCAGTGGACGGCAGGACAATGTTATACGAATACGTCGTAACATCCGGATAGCCGGTTCCTGTACCATTCGGATCGCCTTCAACGGTGACCGCAGTGTAAGTCACCGTGTTCCCCGTGGATGTCAGCGTCAGAACACTGGTATCCTCTGTGTGGCTGATCAGCGTAGCGGCAAATGCAGTCGTGGCAAAGGCCATGATCATAACAACTGCCATCAGAAGCGCAAGAAGTCTTTTTTTGCTCATCATAACATGCTCCTTTTTCGTTATTAGATGTGATCGTGTCTGATTTCCTTCCGTACTTTTATTATTGTTTTTGTTGTCCACCTTCCTTTCTCTCCTGCGCCTAGCTGCATGTTAGGCGCGCTCCACAACACGGATTTGCATACTACTATGGGAACTGGTCATGCCTGGATCTGCGAATCAATCGTGCGTTTCCGTCCAATCTTCGCCAACCCATTCCTGACCAAGGTCCTTACCAAGATCACAGGTATAATTCCATTCAATAACGTCGCCATTCTTTAAGGCATACTGTCCGCAGCCATAATTGGGGTACCAGTCGTTGACACAGTACATCCACCCACTCCAGCGGCCGCCGTCAAATTCATAAAGGTTATTGATTCCCTCAACATACTGTGATCCGTTCGTTCCACTGTACTCCATTTGGAACATATATTGCTTACTTGCACGCTGCAGGACACTGAACGCCGTTTCGCCCGGCTCGATCGTAAATGTTGTCACAGGTAAAATGACGCCGTTTGGTGGAACGATTCCTGCCCACTTTGCCTCTGTACTCATTCCTTTGGCTACGGCAGTATCGCATCGGATCGTCATTGTGACCGTATCGCCCGACGGTTTTTCTTCCTCATCTGGGGTATCAATCGTGGAATCTTCCGGTTGCTGCTCTGCGGAATTGTCATTTTTGCCCGTGTTGTCAGCTGCATTCTTTGACGGAGCTGTTGTCTTGGATCCATTTTTCCCTGCCGCGCTTTGAATCTCCTGACCATCGCTATCGGCAAGGTCCACACTGGGCCGGCCAGTTGTTCTTTGCCCATTTTCCGTAATCGAACTGTTTTGCGGTGCAACTTCAACTACTTCGGATTTATCTGCGGAGAGCCTTGCAATCAACCATTGGAAAATATTCTTGCTTTCCTGCTGCGCAGTATTTTCTGTATCTGATTCGTTGTCTTTTATGAGATAATCTATTTCCAAATCTCCGCTTGAATTAGCGGCCGCAGCTGTTTCAGAGAAGTATTGCAGCACCAAAACAGCCGTTCCACCTATCGCAACAACGATTGCTGCAGCAATAAGTACCAGAATTGCTTTTTTTAATTTCATAGTGCTACTCCTTTTGAATCAGATCCATTACTCCGCCCGGATGGCTTCCAGCGGCGAGATGCGCATTGCGCCAATGGCGGGGGCGAGCGCGGAAAGAAGCGCCACGATGCCGGAGAAGCCTAAACCCACCACGACCAGCCAGACCGGGATGATGCTGCGCACGTCCATGTCGGAGAACAGCACTGGGATCAGCTCCCGCATCCCGAAGCTCAAGCCCATGCCAAACAGACCGCCCGCAATGCCGACCAGCAGCGCCTCGACCATGAACATGAACATGATATCTGTCATTTCGCTGCCCAGCACCTTGAGAACGCCAATTTCCTTGCGCCGCTCGTTGATGGACATCATCATCGTGTTCGCAATGCAGATCGCGGAGACGAGCATCGACACCGCGCCGATGGCCGCCAGCATGCCCTGAATCTGGTTGGACTGCTTCTTGACGCTCTCTAACATATCGTTCAGGCTGTACGTCTGAAAGCCCGCGTCGCGGATGACCTTTGCAATCGCCTGCACATCATCGCCCTCCGCAGCCTTGACCCACACGAGGTCATAGGTCTTCTGCCCGCCGGTGTCTTCTAACGACCGCTGCGGAATAAACGAGCTGTTCGCGCTGATCCATTCTTCGAGTCTCGTTTTATCCAGGAAACCGCTCGTTGCGTAGGTGTAGTTCTGCGCAGAGCAAAGGCCGGAAATATTGAGCCTATACATATTGCCCGCCGACACCGCGCGTCCGTCTGCGCCCTCCTGATACTCGCCCGAGAGGTTCGAGTAATCAAAGGTCAGCTTGACGGTCGAATGAAGAATGTCAACCTTCGGCGTGCCGTCCGCATTCAGGGCAAACTCCCAATCCTTATCAGTGTCCGCGAACGACGCCGCCATATCGTCGGTGAACATGATCTCGGGTCTTAGATGCGTGCCGGAGCCGGGCATTTCGCCCTCCACGGGGTAGATGAGAAAGCTCTCCGCCGTGGAAAGGTCAATGCCGTATAATTTAGCAGAGCCGATGTAAGACCCGGATTGCAGCCACGCCGTCGCCTGCACGACCGGCGTCACCGCCTCTACCCCGCGCAGCTTCTTGAAAGCGTCCACCGCCTTGTCGTTGAGCAGCGCGGTTCTGCCGCCTGTGGAATCGCTCGGCGGGGTCACATCGATCTTTGTCAGGCTGCCCATCGCCTCGATGTTTTCCCGGTAAGCCGCTTCGTAGCCGAGACCCACCGAAATGAGAACGACGATGCACATGACGCCAATCGCCATCGAAAGGGCTGTTAGAATCGTCCGCGCCTTGCGCCGCGAGAGGTTGACCAGCCCCATGCGGAAGAAATCAAGAAATCTCACGCTTTCTGCGCCCCTTTCTGATCGCCGCACCCGCGCCGATGCCGCCCAGCGCCAGCACGCCCGCACCGCCGCCGACGATCGCGGCCGTGGGGACACTCTTCTTCGGCTGCTCGATCGGCTCGCTCTGGATCTGGTCGTTCTGCTCGGGCTGCTGCTGGACGACCTTCTCCGCTACTGTGAAGCTCACCGGCACGGTCTCCGTGTACGTCTCGCCCTCGCTGTCTTCATAGTGGACCAGAAGCTTGCCGCTGCACTTGCCTGCCGTCGTGCTGGAAACGAGAATGTCGGGGTTCAGCTTTGCCGCCGGCAGCACATCGCCGCCGTAGTAGTCTTCATACATCGAAAGTCCCTTGCCCTCGACGTCGATGGACACGTTGTAAATTTTGCTTCTGCCCTTGTTGACGATGTTCAGGCTCATGGCAATCGGTTCATCGGGTTTCGCGTCGGAGTCATAGATGGTCGGCTCGCCGACCTCGACGCGCACCGGCTGCTTGACAATCAGCGGCAGCGTCTGCGAGGCGGACGCCTGCGTGACCTCCCAGTTTTCATAGTTCAGCGTGACGGAGAAATTCGTGGGTCCTTCCGCCGCTTCGTTGGCGACGGTAATTTTATAGGAGATGTCCGCAGATTTTTCGGACTCGATCACATCCACATACTTGGTGTCCGTCTCGCCCATGGCAAAGAGCAGCACCTTCGTGTCAATGGAAGCGCCGATGCGCACCTTGCGCGCGTTGACGTTCTTGTCATCGTTGCGGATGGTCATGGAGAGGACCGCCTCGTCGCCCGCAAACAGCTGGCTCACAGGCTGACCGTCCACGGTCAGGTTATAGCTTTCAATGTGGACCGGAGGCGCGGAGGCCGTGTTCGGTTCTTCATAGCCGTAGACGACGTAGACGAAGCTCGTCACCTCGCAGGTCTTCTGCGTGCCGTTTTCTTTATAGGTACACTCGAACGTGACCGGCTTGTTGCCCTGCGTCGCGTAGGGCGAGAGCTGGAAGTCGAACTCCACCATGACCGTGTCACCCGGTGCCATGTCGGGGATGGTCTGGCCGTAGTTCGTCTGCTCGACCACGAACGGGCACTCGTTGAGGTTCGAGGAGACCTTCGGGGCAATGGTGATCTCCGTCAGGTTCTTGCCGCGGTTGACCAGCGGCAGCGTGAACTTGATGCGCTGGCCGCAGTTGCCGCGCGGCGCGGCGATGTGCTGCCCGTCCTCGTCGACCGAGACAGTCGTCAGCGCGCCAAGGTCGCTCGTCACGCCGGAGTCCGCGCCATCCTCGGTGACGTTCACATAGATCGTCACGGTAAACTTTACGTCCTCCTGAATGTCCGTGCCGTTCATCTCGTCGTAGCGCCAGACCGTCGCCCAGATCGTAAAGTCGATGGGATAGACGCCCTTCTTCGCCGTCTGCGAGACGGGGATGGAGTATTCCACGTCCGCGCGGCTGTTGTAGGTCATATCGTCCAGGTGACGGACGTAGCTGATGGACGTAATATCGAACGGCCAGTTGCTGATGTCCTTGATGGTCGTCGGGATGGCCGGCTCGATGGAGATGTTGCGCAGGAAGTAAAGGTCGCTCGGCAGATACTCGCGGTTGACGACCAACGGCATCAGGATCTCGGCGTTCTCGCCGGGCTTCGCCGTGGGGGCCGACACGCCCGCGTCCGCGATCAGAAGCGCGTGGACGTTGCTGGAGACGACCTTGTCATTGTCGTTCGGCTTCACCCCGGCGAAGGACGACGCTGCCGTCGTGCCGGAGCCGGAACCGGAAGCAGAGTCTGAGAGGATCTCCGTCTGCGCCGTGATCTTCAGCTCGACGGTCTGATGGTTGCTGTTTTCATCATAATAATCGGCGGTGACCCGGAAATACGCGTTGTAGATGCCCGCCTGCGAGGCGGCCGGGACCGGGATCTTCACGTCGACGTTCAGCTGTTCATCCGCGTAGAGCGCCTGCACGGACCAGTTCGTGCTGGAGCGGAACTTTGCACAGTCCGCCGTCATATCCAGCGTCCGGTACGGCCACTGGCGCTGTTCGGCCACGGTTTCCGGGTCTGCCGCTTCAAAAGTCAGCTCCTGCAGCACGCAGCCGGAGCCAATGTTTGCCCGCAGCGGCAGATACACGTCGATCCAGCCGCCCGGCGCTGCGCCCGGCCGGCTCCGCTCCGCGGCGTCGCCGTCGATCTGCAGAAAACCGTCTCCCTCCATCTTGACCCAGCTCACGTTCCGGCTGCCGTACAGGAAGTCGGGACTGACCGCCAGTGCCATCTGGCACAGGCACGCCGCAGCAAGCAGCAGCAATACCAGTTTTCTGCACATTCTCTGAACTCTCATATCTTTCTATCTCCTCACGCTTTGGTTTGTTTCTTCACTGATGATCTTTCCGTCCAGAAGGTGGATCGTCCGGTCGGTGTAGCGCGACATATCCGGGTCATGGGAGACCAGCAGAAAGGTCGTCCCGCTGCTGCGGAACAGCCCGGTGAGCAGGTCCATGATCTCCGCGCTTGTTTTCGTATCGAGGTTGCCGGTCAGCTCGTCGGCGAAGACAATGGGCGGCTTTGTGATGAGCGCCCGCGCAATGCCGACTCTTTGCTGCTGGCCGCCGGAAAGCTCGGACGGCTTGTGCTCCGCATGGGAGACGATGCCGACCTGCTCCATAACGGCAAGCGCCTGTCTTCGTCGTTCCTTCCGCCCGACGCCGCGCAGCATGAGCGGCAGCTCCACGTTCTCCACCGCCGTGTACTGCGGCATCAGATTATAGCTCTGGAACACGAAGCCGATGTACTGCCGCCGGAAGCGGATACGTGCGCTCTCGCTCATGTTCTCAATGTGCTTGTCCAGAATGACGATCTCGCCGGAGGTCGGCTTTTCCAGACCCGCCAGCATGTTGAGCATCGTCGATTTACCGGAGCCGCTTCGTCCGGAGATACAAATGAACTCGCCGGGGCTGACTGTCAGGCTCACGCCGTCCAGGGCATGGATGTGCGAGTCGCCGACGACGTATTCCTTGCGCACATCCCGCAGCCGGATGACCGGCGCGGCTCTGTTTTTCGTTTCTTCCATCTCTCATCCTCTTTTCAGCCCGCCTGCGGCATGGTGTAGTTCCTCTGCTCTGCCACAAGCCCGAATTTCTCTTTCACACGCTCCAATTTCCGACTCCACGGCGAGGCAAGCGCCCACAGAACCAGGAACGTGCAGACCCCGTGGCTCAAATCAAAAAAGAAGCTCGACACATATGCCGCCGCGACCGTCTGCCATGTGATGGGGCGAATATAGCCCAGAATATAATAGAGGTTCATGATCCAGCCGTAGACAAAGCCGGAGATCAGGCCCCAGAAGCAAAGCGTTAACGGCGCGCGCTCCGTCGTTCTGCGAAGAAGCGCCAGTGCATCGCCGCGCCCGGTATCGGGCGGCAGGAGCTTGTCCCACTTTGGGCTTGTGAATCGCGGCTTCGGGTGGCGAATGATATGCCCCACAGTCGGAAACAGCCCAGCGTTTTTCATAAGCCCGGTCAAAAAGCCCAGCAGACCCCAGGTAAACATCTGCCACGGCGTCCATGGTCCCTGCCCGAAGATGAAGTTGCTCACAAACGCGGTCAGTGCGCCGGTCAGAAAGCCCGTTTCGGGGCCAAACACGATGGCCGTGATCATAATGATCGCGCTACACGGCTTGAAGTTCGGCAGCGGGATGATGGAGAACACTGTCCTGCCCACGACCGCGAGGGCGGACATGACTGCGATCGGCACCAGCTCGCGCGCCTGCGGCCGTCTACGCTCGAAGACCAGCAGGAACGGAACCGCCGAAATCGCCAAAAACAGCAGCCCCAGGATCCAGTCGGAGTTGTTGGCGAAGAAGTTGAGAAAGCCGTGGTCTTCTCCAAAGCTGCTGGGCCTTCGGAACTCAAAAACGGAATACGCGGCAAGCATTGCCGGTAATACAATTAAGATTACAATTGCCGCCCATCTGGTGCGGCGGCTGGCAAAAATCCGCTTCATCCGCCCGCCTCCCGGCACTTCCGCACGACCTCTTCGCAGGTGATGGCATCCGGGAACCAGCTGCCCGCAATGCGGTTTGCATCCGTTGTGTAGTAGCGGTTTCCGGAGAAGAACCGGTGCGGCTCATCGGCAGAGATCACGCGCCCGTCGAACATCATCGCGCAGCGGCTGGCAAAGCTCGCGGCGAAGTCCAGATCGTGCGTCACGGTCAGAATGGAGACGCCGTCCGCGTTCAATCTCTTCAGGATCGCTCCCAACTCTGCCTTTGCGTAGGCATCCAGCCCCTTCGTCGGCTCGTCGAGCAGGAGAACGTCGGCGTTCCGAAGCAATAACTTGCAGAGCGCCGCGCGCTGTAATTCGCCGCCCGAGAGGTCGAACGGATGCCGGTCCAGCAGCCCGGTCAGCTCCAGCTTTTCCG
>ERZ1026780.1325-NODE-1325-length-16389-cov-4.078670_pt1 | contig 16389 bp, 8 predicted proteins | sample MGYA00380126_ERZ1026780 | MGnify/ENA primary metagenome ERZ1026780 (study PRJEB33269, sample SAMEA4719762) | human gut metagenome | biome: human-associated habitat; feature: organic feature; material: feces | place: Cameroon | collected 2013-10 ... | reverse complement strand
GTGTACAACGCCGGGCGCGATAAAGTAACGCTTACCGTACGCGCGGGGGCGGACGTGTACCTTAGCTTTTATGTTACGGGAACGTGCAACGTAGCTGTTTCCGCAACCGTGTACGACGGACTGACTCAACCGGGCGCCGAAAAAGTATCCGGAGTAAGCGATAATAAAATCGTGTTCGCAACGGCATAAAAGGAGCGATGACAATGAAAAAGAGTGAAATAAGAAAGTTAATAATCGCTTGCCTGATAACGCTGAGCATTCTTTTTTCGTTGCTTGCGGTGTGTTTTTCGGTAAACAAAACATTCTCGGCTTCGGTAAGAGTTGTCGTACCCGAAGGGAAAGAAGTAAGCGTGTACGTTTCCGGCAACAATGTGAAAAAGGACGCCGACGGCAAAAGTTATACGGTCCCGAAAAACGGAACGATTACCGTAACGGTCGTAAACGAAAGCGAGCTTTTTGCAGGCATGAAAATAAACGGCAACGCATACGACGTGCCGGTAGTAACGCTCACCGTCCCCGATTCCGACGAGCTGAACATAGAAGTTACCGCATCGCAGCCTTTTGCCGAGGACAAGGGCAGATATTTCGGAAACCCTTACGTTTTATCCAAAGAAGAAGACGTTCTTGCGGTTGCGCGTATTCTCGCCGGAAAAGGAAGGGCGGAAGATTATATCCGATTGGGAGAAACAGAACAAACAGCTTCAAAAATCCGTTACGGCTACTATCGCCTCGGTACAAATATCTTCATGAGCAGTGAAGAGTTTTTCGGGTTGGGATTCAGGGGCGGACAACCTTTTTCCGGGTGTTTCGATTTCAACGGATTTTCGGTGACGCTCAACATGACGAGAACTAAGACCGTTTACGACGAGTTTGCGTCTGTCGCAAGCGGAACAAATCGTATTGCCGATTACGGCTTTTTCGCATACGTTTACGGCGACGGCAATTCGCCCTGTCTTATACGACAAGCCGACGTGCAGGGTTTTATCGGACTTAATACGGTGGGAACGCCGGCGGAAACCAATCATGAAAAAAGAATCAATGCGGGCGGAATAGCGGGAACGCTGGGTAAAAACGTCGTTCTCGACGGAATTAAATCATCGGTGTCCGTGGGCGTCCGAACCAATGACGCGTCTCAATATATAGGCGGAATGTTCGGAATTTGTTCGTCTTCGGTGGACCGGTGGTGTTATGCCGAATACGACGGAATGTTTAACGATATTTCGGGTATTACGTTCGGCGCCGGCGCAAGAGTAAATGCCGGTTGCTTTGCGGGAGTTCTGGAAAACGCAAGCGTGGACGGCTTTACCGTTTCGGGACAGCGCGCGATTGTTCTTGCAAATGCGCTGGGCGACATTTCGGGTTCGGCAATATCCGGCGGTTTTGTCGGCTCGGTCAGCCTCGGCGATCCGTCGTTGCCCGAAATAAGCGCGCCTCGTTCAATGGTAATCAGAAATGTTAATATAATTGCAACCAAAGACTATTCCGTAAACGCGGTTATCGATAACAAAGGGTCGGTTTCAAAAACAGCCATCAATCCCGACAATCCCATGTTAAATTCGGCAGCGGCGGTAGCGGGCGGCATTATAGGAACGGTAAACCGTTCGAAGGATGTTGCGGACGAGTCTTACACAATATTGTTTTCCGACATATATTTCTCCCGCGCAAAAGGGGGAGCCGTGCAAGGCGAAGACCGACTTGCCGTTAACGCGGCTACCAAAGACGGCAGTTCTTCCGGCGCGGTTTATGCCGGCGGAGCGGTGGGCTTTATTTTTTCCGAAGGAGCCGGCTATATAAGTATAGAAAGAAAAGCGGAAACGAGGCAGGACGAGATACAATATCTTTTTGCCGACGCCGTGGACGTTAAAGCGGTGCAGAACGGAATAGGTCCGGCATATGCCGGCGGAATGTTCGGTTATAACTGCTTCAACACGGGCGACATTGACGGCGGAAATAAACGAGCGATTGTTTCCGCCGGGTACGACTATACGGTAACGGCTGTCCAGTCGGCTTCTTCTTCGACGGTGGACGCAAACGGAAAAAACTGCCTGTACAATGTTTGCGCGGGCGGATATACTTCGAGATTACCGATAGGATATGAGGAAAAAGATTTCGAATTTCATATAGGAAACGGACGGATAAGAGCTTATCGCGAAGTCGGGTCTACGGCGGTAGGAGACATAAACGCCGGAGGCTTTGCCGGACGCGCGCTTAGTACTTCTGCGGCTGTGTTTTCTATAAACGGATATGACAGCAGCCCCGCGCAAAACGGGAAAATAGACAATCTTAAGGTGTACTATTCGGATTATTCTTATGTCGAAGCGGCGGGATATTCGTTCTCGTCCATAGATAATCGTTTACAGAGCGATCTTGGAAACAACATTTGCGTGGGCGGCGCGATAGGATATGTTCTCGGCTATACTTCGATAAAGGACGTAAGCGTAGATTATGCAGAGGCGGCTTCCCCGACAGGCAAAAGCACGCCGCATTTTGTTTACGGAGTGCAAAACGCAAAAAATATTTCCAACCGTGACGCCGACCTTAAAAGCGAAGGCTTTGTCGGCGGTGCGTTCGGATTGGTGGCGGACAGTATTCTCGCAAATATTTCGATAACCGGCGATTCCCGTGAAAATTCGGTAGTATATTTCGAGTCTTCCAATACTCCCAATACGGCAAGCGTCGGAGGACTTATAGGCGCACTGTGGACGAGAAAACTTGCGGACAAGATTTTGCTGAGCGGCGCAAAAACAGAATATATTCACGTAGCCGGCAAGGCGTACAGCGACAAACAAACCGGCGACGATACGTACGATATTTACGTGGGCGGAGCTATAGGCGTTTTTGCCAATCCGACACCCAGTCCCAACGCGGCCCGAAAAACGTATATCGAACATATTACCGTAAAAAACAGCGTGATAGAATCGATAGGCGAAAACAAGATGCTGACCTACGCAGGCGGAATAGTCGCCGGCATGTGGTGGCACAACGGAACATATCTTTCCTACGCCGTTGTTGTAAACAGCGCCGTCACGGCGTCCAGCATAACGGCAAAGGCATATGCGGGCGGCATAACCGGACTGCTGCAAAACTCGTATATAAACAATTCTCTCGTACAGAAAACCGATGTCAAAGCGGTTTCCGAATCCAATATAGCTACGTCCGCAGGCATCGCGTCGCGCGTCAAAGGCACGTACAACGTCAGCCGTTCGTATTCCAACGCGTCGTTGGAATCGAGCGGAGGAGAAGGTTCGTATAAGGCGGGCATTCATTACGCGTCCAAAAGTCAGGTAACGACCGGCGATAAAAACTTTTTCGTAAGCGAAACCGCAGGCACGGACAAGGCTTACGTTGCTTCCGGTAACGCCAACTATGCGGGCGAGGACTGCGCGCTTCATCTCGTGTCGTACGGCGTAAACAAGCTTACGATAGACACGGTCGACGGTAAAGCTCAGGTATATCCGGCACTTGCCACGCACAACTATCCCGTTCCGATATGGAGCAGCGACGAAAACGTGGTTTCGATAACATCGGGTTCGTCCACGCCCTATTATGCCGAAGCGAAAAAAGAAGGCGTGGCATACGTCAGCGCATATTGCACCATAGAAAATACAGACTATCTTTTGTGCAGTTATCCGGTAACGGTTGTAAATGCCGGCGAAACCGGGGATTTTTCGCTTGACGTCATCGATGATAAAAACATGGCTGTTAACAAGGAAAATTGCGATAGAACGGGCACCGTTACAAGCCCGGAAGGAGTGCAATACAAGTATTACAGGCGGCATGCAGGCAACCCGGATACCGTCGGTAAGTTTACAGTAAAGCCCGGAACGCAGGCATATATGCCGCAAAACGTACGTTTTTACGACGTTACCGGGTTGGCGTCCGCAGAATACGGCGACGATATAGCAGCCCGCATGTCGGCAATAACGGCGCGAAAGCCCTCAAACGCCGTCGAAGTTTCCGCTTTTAACGGAAGAGTAAACGTCGGCTTTAATTACGTTGACGACGGCAACAACAGAGACGTCAAAAAATCGGTGTATATGTATGCGAACGATAATGTACGCGAAAACACGATAATCGTCATGGAATGCGATTACGCAAATACAACGTACGGCGTTATATTCGAGTTTGTGCCAAATAAGCTGACAAAAATAGAAATACAGCCGGACGAAGGTACGCCTTGTCTCGATTCGTATACGGACGCGGACGGCAACGCGCACTATATGTACGTCGGCGGCGATATAGTAAGATTTAACGAAACGCTTTTCTACGATTACCCCGCGCCTCGTTCGTATGTCGTAGAAACAATATACGAAGGACAGAACGTCACCGAAAACGGCACTGTCAACGTAACCGGCAGCGGAAGTTTCCCGGTTACTTGCCGCGACCTTAAAAACAATCTTTCCACAACCGCTTATATCGAAGTGGTTCGGGAAGTGGATTATTCGGTAAGTCTGGCGGGAGCAACCGCTTCGTTTGATCGGAAAATGGTCATAGGCAGCAAATTCGGCATCCGCATTGCTCCGCAACCCGGTTATAGTCTGGTTCCGGAAATAAGCGTAACGGTCGGAGCGCAGACTGCCGTCGGCGTTCCCGGCGAGAGTGCGTATTCGTTTGCTTTCGAGCATGCGACATACTTATTCGACATAGTGCGCGACGTTTCGGAACAATACGCCTACAATGTCGAAGTGCCGGCGGACTTTATATCTTTTGCAAGCGAGAACGGAGGAGTACATTTTTCGGTTTCATACAGAAAGATTTATTCGCTCGTGTTTATTTCCAACTACGGAAGCGACGAGTTTTACAGTTTTGAGGTTGCCGTGGGAGAAAAATTTGCGGACATAAACACCGACGATTTTCAACTGTGGAAAAAACAGATAGTCGACAATCGTTACGGGTTCGATTTTCAGGGATTTTATCCGATAAATCATGCGGGGAACATCTCGTCTTACGGCAAGTCTTTCGAGGATATGCGGGCGGACGGCGTTTCTTGCGTAAACGGAACCATGCGTTTTTATGCGCGCTGGACTTATAACGTAATAGTAAGAACGCCCGGAAATATTGCATTTTCGTCGACTTTTTCGTCGTCCATGCTGCAAAACGGCTCGCTGGTGCCTCTCGACGATCGAAACGGATTCGGTTTTGTCATGAAACCGGGTCAAAAATGGGCCGGAAAGCCGCGCTTCGACGCTTTTACAAAAAACATCGACGGCACGTTTACGAATATCACCCGATTGTTTGTGCCTGCGAGTCAGGAAAACGGGTACTTCGTATCCGCCGAAAAAATGGCGGATAAAAGCGGGTTTATTTATATTGTCGCATATGCCGACAACCTCGAATTCAACGTGGGAGACGGAGTTTTTTACGACGGGAACAAATTGTATACGGACGGCATATTTACGCTTACGTACAACGTAAATTACGGCAAAAACGACCTTAAAAACGACGTGAAATTTTTGTTGAGTGAAGCGTTGCCCGCAAAAACTTCGCTTCGCCTGTTCTATGTCCGCGAGGACGCGACGGTGTGGTCGGGCGGGTATACGCTCGGGTCCGCGAAAAGCGAAATCGCTATTTCGTCGTTTGTTTCGATGAAAGACAATTTACCGTTGTCGTCCGAAAAAAGAAAGGGCGCGACCTCCGAAAAGTTTATTCTCGTCGTAACTCTTCCGAACAACAGCAACCATTTTGCCGGAATAACGTCGGCAACCGCGGTTACGGCAAGCGTCGGTGCTTACGAATATAATGCGATTACCGTTCCGCACGGCAATCTTGCGGCTTTAGCAACCGATAAGCCCATGGAAAACCTGCCCGCGGATGAAAAAGAGTTTACGCTTTATCCTGCGGTAATACTTTCGGTAATCAACAACGGCAATACGTTTAATATAATCAAAACGGGCGAGCGTGATCCTGACGTTACCGATTATCGCCATAAAGGAGTTTACTATATGTGGCGAGTGGAAAAAACCGCAGGCGGATACATCGGCGACGTTGTTTTCGACGGATTCGGGAAAGAAGTCGTGCGCACGACCGACGCGATTTATTATGCGGCTGCCGCAGGCGTTTGCAACGTCACGGGCGACCTTTCGGGGTATACGGTTTCTCTTATCGAAACAAGAAATATTCAGCAGCCCGCCGAAGCTCTGATTATTTATAAGCAAGAATTTTAATTTCTTGGTACAATATGCGCGTAATCGTGAAAAAAAACGTTTGCGCGCTTGCAAAAAAGCATATTGACTGATATAATAGTAGCAGGCGAAACGCTTTACGCGCGGTAGCTTGCTATTACTTTTCAACGGAGAGCGCAATGGAAGAAAAAGTAAGAAAACTTACTTTAAGACGGCTTAAAGAAGAAGTAAAGACGCTTGAAAACGTCTTTTCCGAAGTAAGAATTCTGCGCGCGGATCAAGTCTGCGCCGGATTTTCCGATTGTTCCTATAAAAGCGGAGAAGCCAGGTGCTACGAAATATGGAAAAAAAGCAAGCCGTGCCGCAACTGTATAAGTTGCCGCGCTCTCGCCGAAAAAAAACAGTTTACCAAGCTGGAAAGGGTTGACGGAAAAATGTATCAGGTCATTTCGTCTTACGTCGAGGCGGACGGCAAGCCTTACGTGATAGAAATGATTAAACGTTTCGACGAAAAAATGCCTGTCGATCTCGGCGGAATAAACGCTTCGGAAACCGTAAGCGATTATTACGTCAAAACTTACGTCGACGCACTCACCGAAACTCATAACCGCCGCTATTACGAAGAAAATCTCGCAAACATCGTTATTACGGGCGGAGTAGTCGTGCTGGACATCGACGACTTTAAGATTTATAACGATTTGTTCGGGCATGACGCCGGCGACGCAGTACTTAAAGCGGTTGCCGGAGCAATTAAAAAATGTATACGTAGCACCGATTGTCTCGTTCGTTACGGCGGCGACGAATTTTTGCTTGTAATTCCCGGCATAAACGGCGAATCGCTTTCGCGTTGTCTTTCCGATATAAGTCAGGAGATAAGACTTATCGTAATAGACCGATATCCCGCAATAAAGCCGTCCGTAAGCGCGGGCGGAATAATATGCGAGGACGATATCGTGAAAAAGGCGGTCAGCCGCGCCGACGAGTTTATGTACAGAGCAAAAAAGAAGAAAAACTATTTTGTTACCGAAAACATGAAAAAAGACGCGCTTGACGAGTTACGTCCAAGCGAGAAAGTGCTTATCGTGGACGATTCGGACATAAACCGCGAAATTCTGTCCGCTATTCTGAAAAACCAATACGAAATAATCGAAGCCGCAAGCGGAGAACAGTGCATAGAGAAAATAAAAAGCGCGGGAGAGGACATATCTCTTATTCTGCTCGATCTCATTATGCCCGGAATGAGCGGATTCGACGTTCTGAATTATCTCAACGACAATCGCCTTATAGGAAAAATTCCTGTAATTACGATAACCGGCGACGAATCGGACAATTCCGTACGCGAGGCGTACGAAAAAGGCGTTTCCGACTATATCACGCGTCCGTTTGACGCAAGAGTAGTGTACCGCAGAGTGTCAAACACAGTCAATTTATATTCCCGGCAAAAGAGTCTTATTCGTGAAATAGAAAACGAGGCGAACAAAAAATGGCAAAACCGCACGATGCTGGTGGAAGTTTTAAGCCAGATAATCGAATTCCGCGACGGGGACGAAAGCGGCGGTAACCACGCCGGTCACATGCTGGATTTGTCCCGCCGTCTTCTGGACCGTCTTGTTGCAAAAACGGATAAATATGCCGTTACGGGACGTGAAATCGAACTTATTTCCACCGCATCCGCGCTTCACGATATAGGAAAAGTCGCAATCGACAAAAACATAGTAGGCAAAAAAGGAAGGCTTACCGCCGAAGAGTTTGAAACAATGAAAACTCACACGATTATCGGAGAGGAAATGCTTAACAACATATCCGCGTATAGCGACGATCCGCTGATAAAGTACGCAAAGGAGATATGCCGCTGGCATCACGAACGTTACGACGGGAAAGGTTATCCGGACGGACTGGAAGGCGACGATATTCCCGTTTCCGCTCAGGTTGTTTCCGTGTGCGACGTGTACGACGCGCTTATAAGCAAACGTCCGTATAAACCCGCCTATCCGCGCGAAAAGGCAATAAAGATGATACGGGACGGCGAATGCGGGGCGTTTAACCCGCTTCTGGTCGAATGCCTTATAGAAACCGAGAGTAATCCCGAAGAAAATGCGGGCGGAGAAGAAATCGAGGAAAAACAGAGAAATGAAAAATAACACGCTGCGGAAAATAATAATATTGTTATTGTCGATTGCTTTTGCAACCGCACCTCTTTTCGCATGCGCCGACCGCGACTTCGACAAGACTTACGACCCGCTGCCCGAACTCGTAATCGGCAGCGACGACTACGCGCCGTATTTTTTCTGCAACGACAACGGAGAGTTTGCGGGAATAGACGTGGAAATCGCCAAGGAAGTGTGCAAAATAATGGGCTATACGCCGCGGTTCGTGAACATCGATTGGTCGGATAAAGACAGACTGCTGAAAGAAGGAAAGATAGACTGTCTTTGGGGCAGTTTTTCGCGAACGGGCAGAGAAAACGAATACAGTTGGTCCGACCCCTACTTAAACAGCAGGCAGGTGGTAGCCGTGCGCGCCGACAGTACGATAGAGAAAATAGCCGATCTCGAAGGGAAGAGAATAGCTGTTCAGGCATTCAGTAAGCCCGACGAAATTTTTTCGGGTAAACCTGCCGGAAGAGAGGTTGTTCCCAAGCTTGGAATGATTTATTGTTTTGCGGAACTCAATCAGATTTTCGCGTCGATAAACGAAGGGTATGTCGACGCCATTGCCGGGCATGAAACGGCACTCATCGAGTATATGAAAACAAGCACGGTTAAGTTGAAAATACTGGATGAGCCGCTTCTCGAAGTGCAGCTTGGCATTGCTTTTGAAAAAGATACGCACGCCGACGTGATAGCGCGGCTCAATCAGGCATTGTCGATTATTAAGAACAACGGTTTTATAGCAGGCGTGGCGATAAAATACGGGCTTGGTCCCGAATCTTATACGGCGGTGTGATATGAGAGAAAACAGTCGTGATACGAGATTACTTATACGTCTGGTTTCGATTCTGATACTGGCCGGACTGATTATTACGGTGTTTGTTTCGGTCGTAACCACCGAGACGGATAAAAACGATACCAAAAACAGAATGAACACTATTTTGTCGTACGTAAAAAAACAGTGTGTACGATACGAGGAGATTGCTGCCGGAGAAACCACCAAAGCATTGTACGATCTGATAGACACCGCCATCGAAATAAGGGAAGACCAAAAATTAGGCGAGAATTGTACGACAGAATATTTAAGCGACGTGGTTTTGAAAAAAAGATTGACCGGGCTGCTCGTTACAGACCTAACGGACTCGTCGAAAGCACTGTATTACAGTAATGACGGCATAAAAGCCGAAGACTGGTATATCATAACTCAAAAATTCAGTAACATATCCGCATATCCCAACAAAAGTTATTCGGAGAGATATACGAGCAGCGACGGATATTATTACGATTATGCCATGGTTGCGCGTTCCGATAAAAAAGGAGCGGTGCTTTGTTACAGACGTCGGTGTATGGACGTGGTTGAGGGCGCGCAACTTTCGCTGGAAACTCTTTTGCACGGATACAGTTTCGAGCGGGACGGAGTTATTGTCGTTACCGACGGCACAACGGTTATAGCGTCCAACTTTCCCGAAAAAGAAGGCACTCTTGCCAAACAATGTTCTGTCGTACGCAAAATCAGATTGTTCCGGGAAAGAGACACTCTTATAAAAGTAAAAGAGGACGACGTATATTACGGCATGAGAGCAAGCACGCAAAAATACTTTATTTACGCATATCTGCCCGAATCGGAAGTGTTTACCAATCGTTCTCTCATAATATCGTACACATTGTCTTTATATCTGGTTTTCGTTGTCGTACTGTTGATAGTGCGCCAGAGAATGTTGCAGATACGCCATCTCGAACAGGAAAAACAAGACGAAATTTACAAACAAGAAAAAGAAAGACTTGCAAACGACGCTATTCGCGCAAACGAAGTCAAAACCGACTTTTTGCGCCGTATGAGTCACGATATACGAACGCCTATAAACGGCATTCGCGGAATGGTTCAGATAGGCGAATATTATTACGACGACCCGGAAAAACAGAAAGAGTGCCGCGAGAAAATATGGGGTGCATCCGGATATCTGCTCGATCTTGTAAACGACGTCCTGGATATGAGCAAATTGCAGGCGGACGAGATGGAATGGAAGGACGAACAGTTTGTTTTCACCGATTTGCTGAACGAAATCATGACGCTTATGTCATTCCAGGCAAAGGAACACGGAATCACTATGTCGGCAGAACCGTGGAGCATTACGCACGACAATCTTTGGGGCGGGAAGGTTCAGCTTAAACGAATTTTTATGAATCTTATCACCAACGCCATCAAATACAACAAGCCCAACGGCAGCGTGTTTGTTTCGTGCCGCGAAACAGAATTTAAAGAAGGCCGCGCGTCGTTCCGGTTCGTATGCGCGGACACCGGTATCGGTATGGACGAACAGTTTGTCAAGATTATGTACGAGCCGTTTTCGCAGGAAAAACGCTTTCACGGGAATATGTCCGAAGGCGTGGGACTGGGACTTTCGATAGTCAAAAAACTTGTTGAAAGCGCGGGCGGGACTATTTCGGTGGACAGCAAAAAGGGCGAAGGCACTTCTTTTACCGTGGATCTCTCGTTTGAAACTCTCGATGAAGAAAATAAACTCGCGCCCGACCTTCCTTCGGAGCCCGACGGAAAAAAACTTGCGGGCTGCAACGTTCTGGTTGCCGAAGACAACGAACTCAACTTTGAAATAGTCGAATTCATTCTTAAAGTCGAAGGAGCAAACGTTATTGCCGCCACGGACGGAAAACAAGCCGTGGATATATTTGCGAAAAGCGAGGAGGGCAGCATAGACGTCATTTTGATGGACGTCATGATGCCGGTAATGGACGGGCTTACGGCAGTTCGCGAAATACGCACGCTAAGCCGTGTCGACGCAACGACGGTACCGATAATCGCCATGACGGCAAACGCATTTGCCGACGACGTGGAAAACGCTCGCGAGGCAGGTATGGACGCTCACGTCGCAAAGCCGATAGACGGAGAAAAACTGGTGGATTGCATACTCCGATTGATAAAGAATAAATATCGGGGGGGGGGGTAAGAAATAATGGACGTTAAAGATATTTACGAAAAAACCGGCGGGGATTATCGCGACGTAGTAAAGAGAATGGGATCCGAAGCAATGGTAGAGCATTTTGTCGTACGATTTTTGTCCGACGGCAGTATGCGCGAGCTGGACTCCGCATTCGGTGCGGGCGACATAAAACGGGCGTTTCGCTCCGCACACACGCTAAAAGGCGTTGCGCTTAATTTAGGCTTTACGGAACTGGGCAAAAACGCCGCGGCTTTAACCGAAATTCTGCGAAAAAACAGCTTTGACGGCGCCGCTCCGCTTTTTGAAAAAACGCGTTCGGCGTACGATGAGCTTATTTTTGCAATAAAAGAATATTCGGATAAATAGGCTGAGAAATAGGTTGCCTTCGAGAAAAGAAACTCGACTTAAAAATTTCGATTACAGTGAGCAGGGCGCGTATTCCATTACGAGTTGTTCGGTAGTCGGATGGCTGAAATATCGGATAACGAAAGAAATCAACGGTACGAAAAACGCGATAGAAAAAGTTTTTCAACGTTCGTTTTACGACCACATAGTGCGCGGCAGAGCCGATCATGAAGAGATTTTTAAGTATATTCGTGAAAAGCCCGCGCGCCGGAAAACCGACCGATTGTATAACAATAAATAAAAAACACGGAACAATTGTTTGTTCCGTGCTTTTCGTAATGTCTTTTACTGTATCGTAATCATTCGTATAGTGTCGGTGTTGCCCGATTCGCCGCCTACGTTGCCTGCGGTGGCAACTATACCGTCGCCCTTTTGCAGCCCGAGCAGCGTTTTTGCCGTTTTTGCCGCGTGATAGAAAAGTACGTCGGTTGAATCGAAATGTTCGCTCATCACGGGCGTTACGCCCCAGGAAAGAGCCAGCTTATACCACACTTTTTTGTCGGTAGCCATGCCTATTATGTCCATGGGCGCGCGGAAACGCGACACCATGCGCACGGTTATGCCCGAGCGGGAAGAGATTACCATGGCTTTTGCCTTTATATCGATAGCCATGCCGCAAGTGGCGTGGGAAATAGCGTCCAGTTTGTTTTTGATTTTGAACGGAGTATTGTGAAAGCGTTCGACGTAATCGATGTGCTTTTCGGTTTCCTCGACTATCGCCGCCATGGTTTTAACCGTTTCGACGGGGTATTTGCCGGCGGCAGACTCACCCGACAGCATTACCGCGCTGGTCCCGTCGTACACCGCGTTTGCTACGTCCGAAATTTCCGCACGCGTGGGGCGGGGATTGTGAATCATGGATTCCAGCATTTCGGTGGCGGTTATGACGCGTTTGCCTAAAAGACGGCATTTGGTGATGATAAATTTCTGCACGGCGGGAAGTTCGGTAAACGGAATTTCCACGCCGAGGTCGCCACGGCCTATCATTATGCCTTCGCACTCGCGGCATATTTCTTCTATGTTGTCTATGCCCGTGCGGTTTTCTATTTTTGCTATTATGTCGATTTTTTCGCCGCCGATCGAGGCGAGATATTCTTTAAGGTCGACAAGATCCTGCCTGCGGGAAACGAACGACGCCGCGATAAAGTCCACTCCGTTCCGAACGCCGAACAGAAGGTCCTGTTTGTCCTGTTCGCTTAAATACTGCTGTTTGAGCGTTTTTCCGGGAAAACTCATGCTCTTGCGGTCGGACAGTTCGCCGCCGATAAGCACTTTGCACTTTATTTCGGTGCCTTCCACGGCGGTTACTTCAAACGACACAAGCCCGTTGTTTACCAGAATTTTATCCCCCGGCTCGACGTCACTCGGTAAATCTTTGTAACTTACCGAAACGATATGTTCGTCGCCGATCACGTCGCGCGAGGTGAAGGTAAAGTCGTTGCCGTCGCACACCGTGACGGGAGAATTTTTAAACGTCTTTATGCGGTATTCGGGACCTTTGGTGTCCAGCATTATCGCTATCGGCGCGTTTAGTTCGTCGCGCACTTTTTTAATCATGTCTATTTTCTTTTTATGGTCTTCGTGCGTGCCGTGCGAAAAGTTAAGACGGGCTACGTTAAGCCCTGCCCGGCACATTTCCGCAAAAACATTTTCATCTTCGCTGGAAGGTCCTATAGTGCATATAATTTTGGTTTTTCTCAATTTTCGGTTCCTCCGTGCGGGTCGATATCCAAAAATCAACCCATTATATTATACTACGAAAACAATGAAAAAGCAAGCGTCGGCAATGTGTCGTACGGTAAAGAATGAGTAAAGCTTTTTCTTTTTTTCGGGAAGAGAAAAAATTTTTCGATCCGGTAAAAAAATTGCCTTCAAACGCTTGACAAGGCGCCCGTGTTTGTATTAAAATAATACCTGTTTTTTTGATAGCTCCGCCATGGAGCAGGACTCGTAAATTCGGGCGTTTTCTTTAAGGTTTGAAAAAAGCCTTAAAAAAAAACGCCCTTTTTTAGTGCAAAAACGCATAAAAACAAATAAAACTTATTAAAAATTCACTTCAAAGGAGAAGAAATTATGAACGGAACAAAGTACGTATTCGTTACGGGCGGCGTCGTTTCCGGACTGGGCAAAGGCATAGTCGCGGCGTCTCTCGGCAGACTGCTTCGACAGCGCGGCTACAGCATCGCCGTGCAAAAACTGGATCCTTATATGAACGTCGATCCGGGAACCATGAACCCTCTCGAACACGGGGAAGTTTACGTAACCGAAGACGGTGCGGAAACCGACCTCGACCTCGGACACTACGAGCGTTTTACGGGCGTAAATCTCAATAAGTATTCCAACCTTACGTCCGGAAAAGTATTCTATTCCGTTCTCGAAAAAGAAAGAAAGGGCGAATATCTCGGAAAAACCGTGCAGATTATTCCGCACGTTACCGACCAAACTCAACGCTTTATTAAAAAGAACGCCGAAAAAACCGGCGCGGACATAGTAATTACCGAAATCGGCGGCACTATCGGCGACATCGAATCGCGCCATTTCCTCGAGGCAATCCGCCAATACGCCATAAACGTCGGCAGAGAAAACTGCTGTTTTATTCACGTCTGCCTCGTTCCGTACATAACCGGCTCCAACGAGTACAAGTCCAAACCCACTCAGCACAGCGTGGGCGAGCTTCAGGGCATAGGAATAAGCCCCGACGTCATAGTTTTGCGCTCGGACGGAGAAGTGGGCGAGGACATAAGAAGAAAAATAGCTCTCTTCTGCAACGTCAAGCCCGAATGCGTCGTGTCGGACATTACGCTGAAATGTTTGTACGAAACGCCTTTATATCTCAATAAAGCAGGTCTTGATAAAGCGGTTGCTCACGTCCTTAAACTTAAAGGGAAAACCGATTTAACCGAATGGAGAGAGTTTATAAAATCGGTTAAAGCCGCTAAAAAGTCGGTGGAAGTCGCGCTCGTGGGTAAATACGTCAGTTTGCACGACGCCTATCTGTCGGTTGTCGAAGCACTGCATGCGGGAGGGTATGCAAACGGCGTTAAAGTGGATATCCGTTGGGTGGACAGCGAGGACGTTACCCGCGCTGCCGCCGCAAAGATATTCGACGGAGTACACGGCATAATAATACCGGGCGGATTCGGAAACCGCGCCACCGAAGGCATGATAGAATCGTGCAGGTTTGCCCGCGAAAACGGTATTCCGTGTTTCGGGATATGTCTGGGCATGCAGATGATGGCAATCGAGTTTGCCCGCAACGTATGCTCTCTTCCGGGAGCTACCAGCGGAGAATTCGACCAGAACGCCGAAAATAAAGTAATAGACCTTATGCCCGATCAGAAAAATATAAGCAACAAGGGCGGCACTATGCGCCTGGGGGCATATCCGTGCGTTCTCAAAGAGGGAAGCAAAGCTTTGTCGGCTTACGGAAAACCCGAAATAGCCGAACGTCATCGTCACAGATACGAGTTCAACAACGATTACCGCGAAGTTTTCGAAAAAAACGGCATGACTCTTTCCGGCACATCTCCCGATAATCGACTTGTGGAAATAGTGGAAATAACCGACAAACCCTTCTATATCGGCTGTCAGTTTCACCCCGAATTCAAGTCTCGTCCCGACAACGCTCATCCGCTTTTCCGCGAATTTATAAAAGCAAGCGCAGAGTATTGCAACAAATAAAAAAATACAGTATAATAATTGACGTACTATTTGTGTTATAGATAAAGAACAAGCGGCGTTGAAAAAATCGGCCGCGCACAAAACTTCAACAGGAGATAATTATGGACAGTAAAAACAAAGTATCCGAAATTTTTGCGGAAAACGTATTTACCGATAAGGAAATGAAAAAACGTCTTCGCGGAGACGCTTACGCGAAGTATAAAAAATGCATAGACGCCGGCGTTCCGTTCGACCGTCCGCTCGCCGACGAAATAGCGGCTGCCATGAAAGAATGGGCAATCGGGAAGGGAGCCACTCACTATACGCACTGGTTTCAGCCGATGACCGGAGTGACCGCCGAAAAACACGAGGCTTTTATCGAGCCCGACGGAACCAACGGCGAGGAGGGTATAGAGCGTTTTTCGGGCAAAAACCTGATTAAAGGCGAACCCGACGCGTCCAGCTTCCCCACGGGAGGACTGCGCGCCACGTTCGAAGCGCGCGGCTACACGGCTTATGACCCCGGCTCGAATGCGTTCGTCATGGGAAATTCTCTGTATATTCCCACGGTGTTCTGCTCGTACGGCGGAGAATCGCTGGACAAGAAAGCTCCTCTTCTTCGCAGTGCAAAAACGCTCAGCGACAATGCGGTGAGAGTGCTGCGTCTTCTTGGCGACGACCAGGTTAACAAAGTCGAAACCAACGTGGGAGTAGAGCAGGAATACTTCCTTATAGATAAAAAAGAATACGAACGCCGTCTCGATCTCGAAACGTGCGGCAGAACGCTTTTCGGAGCAAAGCCGCCCAAAGGACAGGAGCTTGACGACCATTACTTCGGCAAGATCAAAGCAAGAGTATGGGATTATATGAACGATCTCGACGAACAGCTGTGGAAGCTGGGCGTATACGCAAAAACCAAACACAACGAGGTGGCGCCCGCTCAGCACGAACTCGCAAACGTGTTTACCACCGCAAACCTCGCCACCGATCAGAATCAGATTACCATGTCGGTTATGAAATCGGTTGCCGATAAGCACGGCATGGTTTGTCTGCTTAACGAAAAGCCTTTTGCCGGAATAAACGGCAGCGGAA
>ERZ1026780.1324-NODE-1324-length-16391-cov-6.381978_pt1 | contig 16391 bp, 11 predicted proteins | sample MGYA00380126_ERZ1026780 | MGnify/ENA primary metagenome ERZ1026780 (study PRJEB33269, sample SAMEA4719762) | human gut metagenome | biome: human-associated habitat; feature: organic feature; material: feces | place: Cameroon | collected 2013-10 ... | reverse complement strand
CCCCTCGCCCTCGCCGCGCCGCGCTGCGAGGGCCTGCGCAATCCCCTGGGGCTCGTCCGCACGCAGCCGCGCTTCTCCTGGGCGCTCGCGGGCGACGAACCCGCCACGCGCCCCGCCGCCGCCGAGGTGAAGGTGTTCACCGACGCGGGGACGGTGTGGCAAGGCCGCGGCGGCGACCTCTTCGCCCGTCTCTACGACGGCCCGCCGCTTGCGCCCGGCGTCGTCTACCGGTGGCAGGCGCGCCTCGTGGGGGCGACGGACTGGTGCGCGCCGCAGCGGTTTTCGGTCGGTCTGCAGACGGACGCCGACTGGGCGGGCGCGCAGTGGATCGGCGAGTCCGCCGTACACGTGGCGTGGACGGACTTCGACTACCAGGCGACGTTCACGCTCGTCCGGGATGCGTTCGGCCTCCTCTTCCGCGCCCGTGACGCGCAGACCGGCTACCTGTGGCAGATCAACACGAAGCTGGACCGCGAGCCGCTGCTGCGCCCGCACCTCCTGCTCGGGGACGGCAAGCTGCGCCTGCTGCCGCCCGTGAAGCTCGGGCGCTTCTTCCCCCAGGGGCTTGACTGGACGAAGGAGCACGTCCTGCGCGTCGAGGCGCGCGGCCCCGCGATCCGCACGCTTCTCGACGGCGTGCCCGTCCACGCCTGCACGGACGCCACGTTCGCCGCCGGCACGGTCGGCGTGCGGACGTCGGCGGGCGAGGAGGCCTTCGTCTCGGACGTCGCCGTGACGGGGCCGGACGGCGCCCCGTGGCTCCACGACCGCTTCCGCGGCCACCTCATGCCCGCCTTCCGCAACCCCCCGCTCGCGAACGACCGCCTCCACCTCGCGGGCACGACCCTCCTGCACCCCGGCATCCTGCCGAAGAACGCGCCGCGTCTGCGCCGCACGTTCGCCCTGCGGGACAAGCCCGTCGTCGCCGCGCTCGCCTCGGCGTGCGGCTTCGGCTTCTACGAACTCTGGCTCAACGGCGAGAAGGCCGATCCCCGGCGCGTCCTCGCCCCCGGCATGACGGGCGGCCGCGCGGCGCTCTTCGACACCTACGACGTCACGCGCCTCCTGAAGCCCGGCGCCGCGAACACCGTCGGCTTCTGGCTGGCGGCGGGGTATTCGGACGACGTTTCGCGCTACGGCTGGCACTGGCTCAAGCCCCGGCGGGCGATCCTGCACCTCGCCGTGACCTACGCGGACGGCACGCGCGACGTGGTCGTGACGGACGGCGCGTGGGAGATGACGCAGGCGAGCGAGGTCGTGCGCGCGAGCCTCTACCACGGCGAGACGATCGACGCGGCGCGCGCGGACCCCGCCTGGTGTACGCCCGCCGGCGCGACGAACGGCTGGCACGCCGTCCACGTGTGGCCGCGCGCGGACGCGCCGCGCCTCGTCGCGAACGACGCGCCGCCCGTGCGGATGCTCGACCCCCGCAGGCCCGTGCGCATCGCCGAGACGCGCCCCGGCGTCTTCGTCGCCGACTTCGGGCAGAACCGCGCCGGGTTCGTGCAGATCCGCGCGCAGGGCCCGCGGGGCACGAAGATCCGCCTCCGCACGAGCGAGCTTCTGGGCGAGGACGGCAACATCGACCCGTGGACGAACCGCCAGGCGGCATCGACGGACACCTTCGTCCTCGCCGGGACAGGGGCGCCCGAGACGTTCACGCCGCGCTTCACCTACCACGGCTTCCAGTTCGCGGAGATCACGGGCTGGCCGGGGACGCCGACGGCGGACGACCTCACCGCCTGGGCCGTCCATGCCGACGTCGAGCCGATCGGCGCGTTCGCCTGCGACGACGACACGCTGAACCAATACGTCAACGCCGCCAACTGGTCCATGCGCAGCAACTTCATGAGCTTCCCGACGGACTGCTGCATGCGCGACGAACGCACGCCCTGCCAGATGGACTCCCAGGCCTACGAGGAGGCCGCGCTGAGCTGGTTCGAGCTGGGGCGCTACTACGCGAAGTGGCTCGACGACATCGGCGTGGGGGACGGCAACCCGGACTGGACGGGCGATTCCGTCGTGCTGCCCTGGCGCCTCTACCGGGCGACCGGCGACGTGCGCGTCCTCGCCGAACGCTACGACGGCATGCGGCGCCAGGTGGACGGCGACGTGAAGAAGTGGCCGGGCCTCGTCTGCCCCGACGGCTTCGGCGACTGGTGCGCGCCGAACGACGGCAACTGGAAAGGGTACTTCAACGACGTGGCGCTCGTCAACACCGCGCTCTTCTGCGAGATGTGCCGCATCGTGGCGGAGACGGCGGCGGCGCTCGGCAAGGCGGACGAGGCGGCGCGCTACCACGCGCTCCACGCCCGCGCGAAGGCCGCCTTCCACACGGCGTTCTTCCACGACGGCACGAAGACCTACGGCGACGGCTCGCAGACGACGGCGGCGCTGCCGCTCGCGTTCGGCCTCGTGCCGGAGGCGGCGCGCGCGGCCGTTGCGGCGCGGCTCGTCCGGACCGTCCGCGAGGAGGACAGGGGGCGGGTCAACGCGGGCATCTTCGGGATGCGCCACCTTGGCGACGTCCTCTGCGACCTCGGCGAGGCGGACCTCTTCGTGCGGCTCATGACGCAGCCGGAATACCCCGGCTTCGGCTACATGTTCGCGCGCGGCGCGACGACGCTCTGGGAGCAGTGGTCGTTCAAGGGCGGCATGAACTCCCACAACCACGCCATGTTCTCGGGCGCGCTCCACACGCTCATGACGCGCCTTGCGGGCATCCGCGCCGCGCGGCCCGGATTCGCCGCCGTCGAGATCCGCCCGTCCTTCCCGGCGGCGCTCGGGCGCGTGGCGGCCCATCTCGACACGCCGCGCGGGCGCGTCGGGGTCGAATGGACGCGGAAGGGTACGACCCTTGAACTCGGCATCCTCGTTCCGCCCTACACGGAGGCCCAGCTGTCCCTCCCCGGTCAGCCCCCACGCCGCCTCCCAGCGGGGATGAATCACGTAACCTGGGAGGGACGCGCTCCGTCGCGTTAATCAGGAGAGCCTTATGAAGAAACGGATATTCGGCATGATGCTGCTCGCGGGGGCGCTGGCCTTCGCGCAGACGACGTTCAAGATCCAGGCGGATCGGGAGACCTGCCTCTACGCCTGCGGTGAGCGGGCGACGTTCACGGTGACGGCGGTGGACTCGAACGGCGTGCCCGTGAAGGCGGGGACGGTCACGGCGTCGCTCGACAATTTCGGTCCGAAGAAGTTCGAGAAGCGGTCCGTCGACCTCGCGCGGGAGAATCCGTTCACGGTGGCCGGCACGCTCGCCGAGCCGGGCTTTCTCCGCCTCTGCCTCGCGGGCAAGGGCTGCAAAAACCAGGTTTTCGGCGTCGGCTACGAGCCGGAGAAGCTGGAGAAGGGGTCGCCCTCGCCGGACGACTTCGATGCGTTCTGGGCGGACGCACGGGCGAAGCTCGCGCGGGAGGTGCCGCTCGACGCGCAGGTCGTCCGCGTACCGGAACGCTGCACGAAGGACTTCGACTTCTTCCGCATCTCCTTCGCGACGTTCGGACGGCGCGTCTACGGCTACATGAGCGTGCCGACGGACAAGGCCCGCGCGCCCTACCCCGTCGATTTCCAGGTCGCGGCGGCGGGCTTCGGCGGCTGGACGAACAACATGCAGGGACAACAGGACGCGATTTCGATTTTCTTCTCCGTCTACCCCTTCGAGCCGCACTGGGACTGGGAGAAGAACGGCCTCAAGGCGAAATACGACGCGATGAACGCCGCATGCCGGGCGAAGTACGGCACCGGCTACGCGGAGAGCGGCATTTCCGAGAGCCGCGAGGCGTACTTCTTCTACCCGGTGCTGCTCGGCATCGACCGCGCCGTCGACTGGGTGGTGGCGCGCCCCGACGTTGACCGCACGCGCGTGCGCTACCAGGGAACCTCCCAGGGCGGCGGCTTCGGCTTCTACCTCACGGGACTCAACCACGCCTTCACGCGCGCGGCGTTCTACGTGCCCGCGATCACGGACACGATGGGCTACCTGAAGGGGCGGCAGAGCGGCTGGCCGCAGATCGTCGAACACAATTCCGCCACTCCCGCGAAGCGCGCGGCCGCCGAGACCTTCGCCCCCTACTTCGACGGGGCCAACTTCGCCGCGCGCATCCGCTGCCCCGTGCGCGTCGCCGTCGGGTTCGCCGACACGACCTGCGCGCCCGGCGCCGTCTATGCCGCCTACAACGCGATTCCCGTGAAGGACAAGGGCATCGTCCACGGCATCGGCATGGGGCACGGCTGCTTCGGGACGTTCTACCAGGCGCTCGGCGACTGGGTGCGGAACGACGGACGGACGCATGCCGCCACCGTCACGCTGGACCTGCCGAAGGACGGCGCGGCGCCCGTCACGGCGGCCCTCCAGAAGGCCATCGACGACCTGTCGTCCGCCGGGGGCGGCAAGCTGGTCCTGCCCGCCGGAACCTACCTCACGGGCGGCATCTTCCTGAAGGACCGCGTGACGCTGCACCTCGCGAAGGGCGCGACGCTGCTGGGGAGTACGAACCACCTCGACTACGCGGGGCACAAGGCCGTCGTCGGCGCCGTCAAGGCGCGGCACGTCTCCCTGGAGGGCGAGGGGACCGTGGACGGGCGCGGCTGGGCGGCGCCCGTCCGCGACGGCGCGCCGAACCGCTGGAAGTGCTGCTTCTTTTTCCGCTGCATCGACGTGCGCGTGGAGGGGGTGACGCTGACGAACCCGGCGAGCTGGACGTGCTACTTCAAGGAGTGCGACGGCGTTCTCGCGCGGAAGGTGACGATCTTCAGCCACGCGAACTACAACAACGACGGGTTCGACATCGATTCGAAGAACGTCCTGATCGAGGATTGTACGGTCGATTCGGACGACGACGCGATCTGCCCGAAGAGCGACAACCCGAACTTCGTCCCCGAGAACATCGAGGTGCGCAACTGCCGCCTCGCCTCCAACTGCAACTTCATCAAGTTCGGCACGTCGAGCCGGGGCGGCTTCCGCAACTGCCGCATCCACCACTGCACGCTCGTGCCGGCCAGCCGGTCCAATTTGCGCAAGTGGCAGCATCGGCTGCCCGGTGTCACGGATCCCATCACGGGGCTTGCCGGCATTGCGCTTGAAATGGTGGACGGCGGCGTGATGGAGAACATCCGCGTCCACGACATCGTCATGGAGGGCGGCATGCAGACCCCGGTCTTCGTGCGGCTCGGACGTCGGAACGTCCACCCCTCCGGCGCGCGGGCGGAACTGAAGAACTGCGTGATCGAGAACGTCACGTGCCGTTCGACGGCGAGCTTCATCGCAAGCTCGATCACGGGCGTGCCGGGTCTGCGCGTGCAGAACCTCGCGCTGCGCAACCTCGATTTCACGGTGAAGGGCGGCTGCACGGCGGAGGAGGCGACGAAGCGTGTCCCAGAGGTCGAGAAGGCCTACCCCGAAAACCGCATGTTCGCCAAGCTGCCGCTGCCCGCCTACGGGTTCTACCTGCGGCATGCGGACGGCATCCGCTTCGAGAACGTGAAGCTGCGCTTCGCGGGCCTGCGCGAGGAGCGCGAACCCGTCGTGCAGGACGACTGCACGGGCGTCGAGTTCGTCAACTGCGACTTCCGCATGCCGTCCAACACCCCCTTCGTAAACAAAGACAAAAGGAGTAACTGAAACCATGAAATGCTGTTTCCTCTCTGCGGCCGCGCTGGCGGCCTGCGTGTCCCTCGGCGCGGCGATGCCCGACGCCGAAGGGTTCGTCTCGCTGTTCAACGGCAAGGACCTCACGGGCTGGGTCGGCGCCACGTCGTCCTACGGCGTCGAGACGATCAAGGTCAAGATGGCCGGAACGGGCGAGATGAAGGAGATGAACGTCCTCGCCTGCCAGCCGGGCAAGGGGTCCGGCGGTAACCTCTGCACGGAGAAGGAGTTCGAGAACTTCATCCTCCGCTTCGAGTTCTGCATGCCCGAGAACGGCAACAACGGCCTCGGCCTGCGCATGACCGACATCCACAAGGACGCCGCCTACCACGCGATGTGCGAACTCCAGCTGCTCGACGACGGCGGTGACGCCTACTACGACAAGGCCGCGAAGAAGGACAAGCTCAAGCCCTACCAGTACACGGGGTCGGTCTACGGCATCGTGCCGGCGAAGCGCGACAACTTCAACAAGCAGATCTGGGGCAAGGACAAGAACTTCACCGGCGGCGGCAGCTACGTGCGCCGGCCCGGCATGTGGAACTTCGAGGAGGTGCGCGTAATCGGCAGCCGCATTCAGGTGATCCTGAACGGCGAACTCGTGACGGACGCCGATGTCTCGAAGTTCAAGGGCGACGGCACGGACACGCCGGACGGCAAGAAGCACCCCGGCCTCCACAACCGGAAGGGCCGCATCGGCTGGCTTGGCCACGGCCACCACGTCATGTGGCGCAACATCCGCATCAAGGAGGTCCCGGCGGACTACGTGGTCGGCTCGGACACGCAGAAGGCGTGCCCCGCCGGCTTCACGCCGCTTTTCGACGGCGGTGCGGCGAGCCTCGCGAAGAACTGGAAGGGCGTGACGACCACCGAGAAGTTCGACAACCCGAAGGTCCGTCAGGCCGCCACGCCCGAGAAGCGCGCCGCGATGCAGAAGATCGCCGACCGGCAGAAGGACGAACATTGGCACGTGCGCGACGGCGCGCTCTTCTTTGACGGCTTCCAGGGCGGCTACTCGCTCGCGACGGCGAAGGACTACGGGGACTTCGAGATGTGGGTGGACTGGCGCACGCTCTCCGTCCAGGGCGACAGCGGCCTCTACCTGCGCGGCACGCCGCAGGTCCAGATCTGGGACGCGCACAACCAGTGGGGCATCGGCTCGGGCGGCCTCTACAACAACCGGACGCATCCGTCTCGGCCCCTCGCGATCGCGGACCGCAACGTCGGCGACTGGAACACGTTCCACATCACGATGCGCGGCGAGCGCGTGACCGTCGAGCTCAACGGCGTGAAGGTGGTGGACAACACGGTGCTAGAGAACTACTGGGACCGTTCGAAGCCGATCTTCCCGGTCGAGCAGATCGAGCTCCAGTGCCACGGTGACCCCCTGGAGTTCAAGAACATCTTCATCCGCGCGCTCTAGCCCCTCCCGATTGCGGACGCGACAAGCGCGTCCCTCCCCAAAAGGCGAATTCCGCGAATGGGAGGGACGCGCTTGTCGCGTCCGAGTTTTGCCAGGGATTCTAAAATACTGAGTTTGACAAGGGAAACGAGGATTATAGACGGCATTCCGGTATAAGCGATTTCATTCTTCAGCGCGCACGTGAAGAATACGGTCCAAAAGTGACGCATGAAGATGTCTTCTTCTACGTCTATGGCCTGTTGCACAGTCCAGACTATCGCAAACGGTTTTCCTCCGACTTGAAGAAGACGCTGACACGGATTCCTCTTGTGGCAACGGCGCAAGACTTCAAGGCTTTCGTAAAAGCCGGTCGTAAACTTGTCGATCTCCATCTGAATTATGAAACGGGACCGCTTTGTAGCCAGTTGATCATCACAGGCGACAAGACGAACAATCTGAAGGTCTCGAAGATGCGTTTTCCGTCAAAGGATGACAAAGGGACAATTCTCTTCAACGATTCCATCAAGATTGAGAATATCCCGATGGCGGCCTACGAGTATGTCGTGAACGGGAAATCGGCGATTGAATGGGTAATGGAACGCTATGCCGTCTCCACGAACGCCGATTCGGGCATTGTCAACGACCCCAATCTGTGGAGCGACAACCCGCGCTATATCCTCGACCTTGTGAGCCGAGTCATCCAAATGAGCGTCGAAACGCAGAAGATTGTCGCCTCGCTCCCCAGGCTAGAGTTTTAGCATGGGAATGGAAGATTCGTACTGTTGTGAAATGATCTGTTCCAACGCAAGCTCTCTAACGTTTCGGGGCTGATTGTGGTATAATGTATGTGTTTTCAATCCACGAGGGAATTATGATCACTCTTAAAGAACACCGCAAGGAATTAACCTCTGCGCAGTATGAGGTTGTCAATGTCCTGTCATGCCTTCACAGTGAAACTGATGTCAAGGCGCTAAAGACATTGCTTGTTCGTTTTCTCAATGAGCGGTTGCAGTCTGAACTTGACGGACTGTATGATTCTCACAAGATTTCTGATGCCACATTTTCCGATCTCAAGGACAAACATTTACGTACACCGTACTGAGGATGGTCCATGTTGCGGGTTGTTTTGGACACAAACTGCCTTATTCAGTCCATATCGCGCCGTAGTCCGTATTATCGCATTTGGTCTGATTTTATTGCAGAGCGATATGCCCTGTGCGTCACTACGGAAATCTTGGAGGAATACGCCGAGATCCTTACTCGACACTTGTCGCCAACCGTCGCGGAGATTGTTGTCGCGGCAATTCTCCGAGCAAACAACACGGTTCGCGTTGATGCCCAGTTCCGATTCAATCTTATTGCGATAGACCCAGATGACAACAAGTTCGTAGATTGCGCCATCGTTTCCAATGCCGCATATATCGTGACAAATGACGCGCATTTCAATTGCCTGGCAACGATTCCATTCCCACGGGTCGACGTATGCGGCATAGACGAATTTCTTAGGGAACTATCGGACGAAGACCCTATCAGGTCTTGAACGAAAGCGGTGGCAACGACGCCATCAAGTCAAGAGTCTGAATGCTCACGTTCACGATGCGACCGATCAGGTCGAGGATGTAGCGCGGTTGCCCATGCTCTCTGCACCAGTCGTTCGGATCGTTTCGGATCTGCGAATCCCTGTTGACCGTCACGGCGTAGCGTTCCATGATCCATTCGATGGGCGACTTGCCGTTCACCTGCCAATCGTAGGCGCGTAGCGGGATGTTGTGGATCCGGATCTTGTCATTGTAGACGCTGACGCTCCTGTCCTCTTTGCCAAGCGCATCTATCGAAAGCAGCTCAATGGCACGGGACGGTCCAAGGTCGTGATCGGCGCACCCAAAAGCCGCACGTCGGCACGCGACATCCCACTTGCGCCGATTCTGCTTCCTGTGCTGGAGCGGCTTCGGCAGGAAGATGCGGAAGCCTATTTCATCGGCGGTCGCATGAAGTGCTCGGAGGTTCGCACGTATCGGGAGTTCTACGACCGCTTTCTCGCGCGAAACAACCTGACGCACATTCGCTTCCACGCCTTTCGTGTAAACATGTGTAGTATACGTGAAATCGTGTGGTCGTGCAAGCATTCCCGTTCAAACGCCACACGCCGGGGGCGGCGCTGGTACAGCGCCGCAGGCATTTCGGCTAGGGACGGGCGTGCAGCGTTCCGTCTGCGTCGCAGGAGGCGATACGGACGGTGACGAGCGAGCGGCGCGGGGCGGGGGATGCGAGGAGGCAGGGGAGGTATTCCGCCGTCCAGCCGTGGTCGCCAGCGCGTTCGACACACACTTCGACCTCCTGTCCGACGAACGACCGGGCGAAAGCAACACGCTGGCGGCGGCCCAGCGCCTCCAGTTCGCGTGCCCGGGCGAGGCGCGCCGCGCGTGGAAGGGGGCCCTCCATCGTCGCCGCCGGCGTGCCGGGACGCTCCGAATAGGGGAAGACGTGGAGCAGGGAGAAGAAGGGCGCGCGAAGAGGGTCCGCTACGGTCGAATGGTTGAGGGGATTGGCGAGAAAGCGCAGCGTCGCCGCATGGTCCGCATCCGTTTCTCCGGGAAAACCGGCGATGACATCGGCTCCGAGGGTAAGGCGTGGCCCGATGAGATGGACGGCCCGGGCGCAGAAGGCCGTAACATCTTCAACCTCGTAGGGGCGGTTCATCCGCTTCAGGATGTGGTTGGAGGCGGACTGGAGGGAAAGGTGGAGGAAGCGGCAGATGTTCGGATGCACGGCCATCACGTCGAGCAGCGCGGGACCGCAGAGGCCCGGTTCCAGCGAACCGAGGCGGATGCGATGGACGGGAGTCGGTCCCGTGAGCGCCGCAAGGTCGGCGAGCAGGTCGGGGAGGCGGCGTCCGGCATCGTGGTAGAGGGCGAGATTGCAGCCGGTGACGACGAGTTCGCGGTAGCCTGCCGCAAGGAAGGCGCGGGCGCGCGCCAGCACGTGGTCGAAGGGAACGGAAACGGGAGGCCCGCGAAAGCGCGGGACGATGCAGAAGGCGCACCGCCCCGAACAGCCGTCCTGTACTTTCAGATAGGCGCGTGACGTACGCAGCGGAATTGGGCTTCCCGAAGTCTCCTCCTTCCGTCGGGCAGAGACGGCGGAGGCCGCAGGAAGACAGCCCCTGAGACGGATTTCCGCTGCTGGGAAACGCCGCCGCAGACGGGCGATTTCCTTTTCGCACTCGTGCTGGGCCTTCGCGGTGACGGAACACCCCCGAACGATGATGACGTCAGGAGGATAGGCCGCATCGAGGTCCACAATCAGATGTCCATCCGCCTGGAAGCGCGCTTCCGCGTCAAGGGCCTCCGCATGGTTCAGGCGGCAGCCGAAGGTCTTGAAGGCGATGCGCATCTAGCTCGCGGAGAGTTCGGGGAAGAAGACGAGCAGCAGGAGGTTGGCGGCGTTGAAGAGAACGTGCGCCGTCATCGGCGCGAGGATCGTACCGGTCCGGGCGTAGAGCCAGGCGAATGCAACGCCGAGGAACCAGAGGGCGACGAACGAGGCGGCATTGACGTGGACGAGTGCGAAGACGGCACCGGAGAGAAGGGCCGCACCCCAGAAGGGCAGGGCGGACGCAAAACCGCGAAAGACGATGCCCCTGAAAATCGGCTCTTCCAGAAGGGGGGCCTGGAAGAGGACGACAACGATGAGGAGGGTACGGAGCCCCAGCGCATACTGCCCGTCCGTAAAGCACTTGACGAGTTCCTGATCGGCCGCCTGAACTCCCGTACACCAGGTAATCGCATGCGCGCCCAGCCAGTTGAGCCCCAGGGCAACCACCGTCAGAACGGGCGCGGCACACGCCGCAAGGCGTACGCCACGCAGACGGTCAACGGACGGTCTTCCACCTTCTTCGGACGGCGGTACGCGCGTCTTCCAGAAAGCAGGGAGGCACGCCATGAGCCAAAGGACGAAGAGGAGCGACGCGAAGAACGCCGTCGAGAGAAGCAGGTTCCGCTTCAGCACCTCCGGCGTCATCACCTGGTTGAGTCCGTAGACGAACTGCCGCCAGAAAGAGGCACAACCGCCCGAAAAAACAAGCACACCCAACGCCGCCGAAGCGACGAGGGCGTGTACGAGGCAATAGGGACTGTTTCCAAAACGCCTCATGGGAACGGAATGGCAAACCACCGCTCGCGACTTCAAATGGCATATATGCCTTTAAAGCCGCGAAGCGACGATTTAACCATTAAACCAGTTAGGCATTTTCGTTCGTGCCGCGAATCTTGATGTGGAGTTCGCGGAGCTGCTGTTCGGTGACGTAGTTCGGCGCGTTCATCATGAGGTCCTGGGCCTTCTGGTTCATCGGGAAGGCGATGACCTCGCGGATGTTGGGCGTATCGGTGAGGAGCATGACCATGCGGTCCACGCCGGGCGCGATGCCGCCGTGCGGCGGCGCGCCGTACTGGAAGGCGTTGTAGAGGCAGCCGAACTTCTGCTGGACGACTTCCCTGGGGTAGCCCGCGATCTCGAACGCCTTCTCCATGATGTCGATGCGATGGTTGCGGATCGCGCCCGAGGAGAGCTCGATGCCGTTGCAGACGACATCGTACTGGTAGGCCTCGATCGCGAGCGGATCCGGCCCGTTCAGCGCCTCCAGCCCGCCCTGCGGCATCGAGAAGGGGTTGTGCGAGAAGATGATCTTGCCCGTCTCGGGATCCTTCTCGAAGAAGGGGAAGTCGACGATCCAGCAGAACTTGTAGCACCCGTGCTCGCGGATGTCGTGCGTCATGTTGTCGGCGATGTTCGTGCGCACGAGCCCGGAGAGGCGGTGGCACTCGTCGACGTCGGCCGCCATGAAGAAGAGGCAGTCGCCCGGCTCCATCTTCGCGAGCGCCTTCATCTCCTCCAGCTGCTCGGGGGAGAGGAACTTCGCGATCGGGCCCTTGAGCTCGCCCTCCTTCGTCCAGCTGATGTAGCCGAGGCCCTTGCCGCCGTTCTCCTTGACGAACGCCTCGCGCTTGTCGAACCACGTGCGCGCCTCGACGCCCACGATGCCCTTGACGAGGAGGCCCTTGACGAGGCCGCCGTTCGCGACGCAGGAGGCAAACGCCTTGAAGTTCGCCTTCGCGAAGAAGGCGCTCATGTCGAACCACTTGAGCGGGTTGCGGAGATCGGGCTTGTCCGATCCGTAGACCATCATCGCGTCGCGGTACTTGATGCGCGGCCACGGGGCGGCGTTGCACGTCCAGGTGGAGAACTTCGCGAACGTCCTGCCCACCACGTCCTCCACGACGGCGAAGATCTCATCCTGCGTCGCGTAGGACATCTCGATGTCGAGCTGGTAGAACTCGCCCGGCGAACGGTCTGCGCGCGCGGCCTCGTCGCGGAAGCACGGGGCGATCTGGAAGTAGCGGTCGAAGCCCGAGACCATGAGGAGCTGCTTGAACATCTGCGGCGCCTGCGGAAGGGCGTAGAACATCCCGCGGTGGACGCGGCTCGGCACGAGGTAGTCGCGCGCGCCCTCGGGCGAGGAGGCCGTGAGGATCGGCGTCTGGAACTCGTGGAAGCCCTTGGCCCACATCTGCTCGCGCAGGAAACGGATGACCTCGGAGCGGAGCATGATGTTGCGGTGGAGCTTTTCGCGGCGCAGGTCGAGGAAGCGGTACTTGAGGCGCACGTCCTCGCTCTCTTCGGCCTTCTCGTCCGGGATGTAGAGCGGCGTGACGGCGGAGGCGCCCTCCATCACGAGTTCGTTCGCCTCAATCTCGATCTCGCCCGTCGGGAGGTTGGGGTTGATCGTTTCGGGGTCGCGCAGCTTCACCTCGCCCGTCACGGTGATGACGCTTTCAAGGTGGGCCTTCTCGACGAGGGAGAAGAAGCTGCGGCTCGGATGGACGACGACCTGCGTGAGGCCGTAGTGGTCGCGGAGGTCCACGAAGAGGATGCCGCCGTGGTCGCGGAGGCGGAACATCCAGCCGGAAAGGCGAACCGTCTTGCCCGCGTCTTCCCTGCGGAGCTGGTTGCACGTATGCGTGCGGTAGGGGTGCATGTCGCTCATGGTGTCACTCGTTTCGTTTTGCAAAATCACTGGTTGCATAGTATAGCACATATCCGCCCGCTGTGCGCGGGAGCTTGAAGCGCGGTTTCAAAAAGATGAATTTCCCCATTGCAACCACCTGCGGAATTCGGTATACTATTTGCCGTTTTCGATGGCGAGAGTAGCTCAATTGGTAGAGCATCAGATTGTGGATCTGAGGGTTGCGGGATCGTGCCCCGTCTCTTGCCCCAAATCAACCGTCCCGTTCGTGGACGGTTTTTTTGCATGAAGGAACCGCGATGAACGATAAGAGTCTTCAGGAGCAGTATTTGCGCCGTATCCTCAATTCCAAGGTCTACGACGTCGCGATCGAGAGCCCGCTCGAAGAGGCGGCTGCGCTTTCCCGCAAGCTCGGCAACCACTTCCTCCTGAAACGCGAAGACCTCCAGGGCGTCCACTCCTTCAAGATCCGGGGTGCCTACAACAAGATGTCGCAGTTGCCGCGCGCCGCGCTGGAGAAGGGCGTCCTGGCGGCGTCGGCGGGCAACCATGCGCAGGGCGTCGCGCTGAGCGCGAAGGTGCTGGGGTGCAAGGCGACCATCGTGATGCCCGTCACGACGCCCGAGATCAAGATCGCCTCCGTGAAGGGCTACGGGGCGTCGATCGTGCTCGCCGGCGACTCCTATTCGGACGCGGCGGCCGCCGCCGCGCGCCTCGTCGCGGAGAAGGACTACACGTTCATTCCGCCCTACGACGATCCCGAGGTCATTGCCGGACAGGGGACGGTCGCGATGGAAATCCTCCGCCAGCGCCCCGGTGCGCTCGACGCCGTCTTCGTCCCCGTCGGCGGCGGCGGCTTCGCGGCGGGCGTCGCCGTCTACCTCAAGGCGGTGCGTCCCGGCGTCAAGGTTTTCGGCGTCGAGCCGGTCGATTCGGACTGCATGGACCGCTCGATCAAGGCCGGTCGGCGCGTCGAGCTTTCCGAAGTCGGGCTCTTCGCGGACGGCGTGGCCGTCAAGAAGCCGGGCAAGATCACCTTCGACCTCTGCCGCCGTTTCCTCGACGGCATCGTCCGTGTCTCGACCGACGAGACGTGCGCCGCCATCAAGGACATCTTCGAGGCGACCCGCGCCATCTGCGAGCCCGCCGGCGCGCTCGCCCTCGCGGCCGCCAAGCAGTATGCGGCGCGGAAGGGCACGAAAGACGAAACCTACGCCTGCATCATCTCCGGCGCGAACATGAACTTCGACCGCATCCGCTTCGTCTCCGAACAGACCGAGATCGGCGAGAAGCGCGAGGCCATCCTCGAATGCCGCATCCCCGAGGAACGCGGTGCCTTCAAGTCCTTCATCCGCAAGATCGGCAAGCGCAACGTCACCGAGTTCAACTACCGCTACTTCGATCCCGACAAGGCCTACGTCTTCGTGGGCCTCTCCGTCGCCGACCGCGCGGAGACGACGCGCATCGTCGCGCAACTCACCGCCGCGAGGATCGGCACGATCGACCTCTCCGACGACGAACTCGCCAAGGAACACATCCGCCACATGGTCGGCGGCCACACGCGCGGCATCCACGACGAGGTTGTCTACACCTTCGAGTTCCCAGAACGCCCCGGCGCGCTGATGGACTTCCTGGAGGCGATCTCCAACCGCTGGAACATCACGCTCTTCCACTACCGCAACCACGGCGCCGACCACGGCAAGGTCCTCGTGGGGCTCCAGGTTCCGACCTCGGAACGGACCGCCTTCACGGCGGCCCTGAAGGAACTCGGCTATGCCTTCCGCGACGTATCGCGGAACCCGGCCTACCGCCTGTTCCTCGGCAACCGGGATTGAGAAGGGCGCGCCACCCCTACTTGCGGTGACGGCCGCGGCAGGCCACGCAGAAGAACTCTGGACCTGCCCAGGTCGTCTCCTCTTCGCGGCCGCATTGCTTGCAGACGCGGGTGACGCGCTCGCGGACAAGGCGCACTTCCGAAGCGTGGTCGTCGATCCAGAGAAGGGGGAAGTCCGCCACGCGCGAACGGCTTGCAAGCGTCGCCGCCGGCGGCGGTTCCTTCCCGTCCGCATCATGGGCGCCGACAATCTGGATGCGCTTGCCGAAGAGTCGGGCCCGGCGCAGGACGGGCGCGTAGTCCGGATCGTCCCCGATGAGAAGGGCGATATCGAACGCGCCGGGCTGCGCCGCGTAGTACAGAAGCGACGAGGCGAGCGACATCTTGATCCAGTTCTCGTCCGTTCCCACGTCCACCTCGTGGATCTCGGTCTCGTAGCCGCAGCTGCGCTCCAGGAAGTCGTAGAAGGCGTACTGCTTCGACGTGTTGAAGCCTGACCGCGCGGAGGGAATCGTGCCGAAGTAGTTCGTGCGGACGAGCGAAATGTCTTCGTCCAGCCTGTTCGCCACGTCCTCGCAGAAGATCTTCGGGAGCTTCGCGTAGTCGATTTCGAAGTTCTCCTCCCCGAGCTTTGCGAACAGGGTCGTACGGCTCCGGTAGAGCCATCCCCCGTCAATGAAGACCATTGCCTTCTGAGACATATATTCAACTCCTTATTTTGAGTGAAACAAGTGTATTAAATCCAGATCGCGTCGGCGACCGCTTTATTTCTCCCCGCCCTCCGGCAGTTCGATGAGCCAGGGAATCGCCTCGCCGTCCTTCGTACCCACGTTCAGCACTTCGGTCCGCGCGGAGGGCTGCTTCTTCGGAGGCGGTTGCAAGACCTTCGTGGGTGCGGACGGGACAGAGCCCGTCCCTCCCGGAAGAGGCGAAGCTTGACGTATGGGAGGGACGCGCTCCGTCGCGTCCGGTCGGGGCGAACCAATGGGAGGGACGCGCTCCGTCGCGTCCGGTTGGACCGCACCAGGGGAAGGGATCTTGGTGGATGTCGACGCCGGCTTCGGCGCGTCCTCGGCCTCGTCGAAGTAGCTGATCGGCTTCGCCGTCTTGAGATCGACCGCCGGGGCCTCGACGACCTTCGGCTTGGGCGGCGTTGCCACAGGTGCGGGCTTGGCCACGGGTTTGGTCTGGGCGACAGGCTTGGGCTTCGCGACGGGAGCCGGAACGGACGGCGGTTCCGCGACCGGGGGCTTCGCCGGCACAACGGCGGCGGGCGGCGGCTTGGGAAGGGCGGTCGGTGTCCCCTTCTTCTTCGCCGGCACCGGCGGCGGCACTTCGGCGGCGGTCTTCTGCGCGTCTTCGCGCGCATAGTAGTCGGGATAGAGGCGGCGACGGTGCTGCTCGATGCGGTCGCGGCGCAGCTGTTCCTGCTCCTCCCTGAGGCGCGCGCGCTCGGCGGCAACCGCCGCGCGCGCCTCAGGGA
>ERZ1026780.1312-NODE-1312-length-16491-cov-30.478036_pt1 | contig 16491 bp, 13 predicted proteins | sample MGYA00380126_ERZ1026780 | MGnify/ENA primary metagenome ERZ1026780 (study PRJEB33269, sample SAMEA4719762) | human gut metagenome | biome: human-associated habitat; feature: organic feature; material: feces | place: Cameroon | collected 2013-10 ... | reverse complement strand
CTGTCTCGTGGGCTCGGAGATGTGTATAAGAGACAGTAAAAAGCCCTATAAATGAGGCTTTTTGAAGGTATAACACACAGTGTAACTAATCTGTTAAGATATCAATAACAAATAAAACATTTAAAATTTAATTCATAAAACGTCTCACAAACGTGAGACGTTTTATTCAATATTATTATTTCTTCAATTTCAACAAAAACTGATGAAAATCATAATTTACTTTAAATAAAGTTATTAGTGGGGAATTAACGCAATCCGAAGCAGCTAGAAAGCTATTAGGAATGCCTAACAATATAGGAACTATTAGTAGATGGGTTGATGAATACCTATCCAAAAGTATAAATGTCAATATAAATTTGTACTTTTTGTAAAAAATAAGAATGTACAATTATTCAATTAAATTTCTTGTTCTATATGATGAACCAATTATAGAAACTACGTTCTAGAAACAAAACTAATAAACAATTACAACTAGAAAAGTTTATACCATAGTAGAAGAATGTTGGATTAATAGCAATATGACTTTTGGTTGAGAATGTAAACGGACAATATAAAGATCTCCTAAGAGGTAATCCTCCAACATCAGCTGTTGAACTGAATGAAGAACTAGAGCGTTATGTTACATCGCACAATGCAAAGGTGTTACGAAAAAGAAAAAAGATATCACCATAGCATGATGACATCTTTTTTTGGTGGGACAAAAATTATCCCAGCGCTTTTGACTCACTTTTATAATTTGTTTAATATTTCAATAAATTGTTGATTAAAGTTTGCATTATTACTTTCATATATTTTTGGTTGTAAATTATCAAGATTATCTAATAATGATTGTAATTCATTACTATCATTAATTACATAAATATATCCTTCTTTTTGTAACTTATTCGTAATTTCTAATTGGTGATCATCAACATGCTCACGATATTTAGCTAATCTTGGCATTACAATTACGATTTTCTGTGCAAGTAGTCCAGGCATAATACTGCCAACGCCTCCATGAGTGATGATTACTTGCGCTTGGTTGTAATCATCACTAAAGTTAGGACTAAAATCATAATGTTGATGTTTAGTATCAAATTTAGTATGTCCTAGTTGCATTGTAATTGCTTGATCAACATTAACATTTTCAACGGCTTCAAATAACCGCGGAAATGGTTGTGTTTGGGTTCCACAAGTAACCAATATCATTAGTATACACCTCCTAAATAAACACTATTAGGATAAATATCTAATAATTCTTGATGTTGAACAATAACTACATCACAATAATTTTTAATAAAGTTATATGTCATTGATGGCGAATTAACTTTAGCAAAACTTTCAATATAAATAGTTTTAATTCTTCTTTTTGGAATAGTTTTAGCGATAATAAAAAACGGAACACAACTATGAGCACCAGTTGAGATTAAATACTTAGGACGATATCTTAGTAGATAATACATAGCTCTCAAAAAATTACTCATAAAAATAAATGGATACACAAATATTTTACTTCTTGTCCCATAACGTAAGTATTTATAATTTGGATTATTAATACTATCTGTTTTTTCTGTAATAATAATGCTATCTGGATGATTAGCTAATGCAAGTTTTTGTAATTCTGCTAAGTGCCCTCCGGCACAAGCAACTAACATAAATTGTTTCATTATACTAAACGCATTAAAGATGTAACAATGCTACGACAACATACACCAGTATCATATTCATACCAGTCTTGAGTTAACATTTCATTGTTAGTCTCAAAGTCATTGTTTTTAATTGCATTAACTACTTGTTGTAATTCTTCTAAATTACTACACACTTTAATGTGTTTGTTATTATTATACATTTCAAAGATCAATTCATTACCATCAGTAATAACCACATTAACATTATTAAACATATAACGAACATCTTCTTCATATACTTTTTGCACACGCATTGGATCTAAATCATATGTGTTGTGCGAATAATATAAAATATTATAATTTTCATCAAAATTATCCATTAAGCTTTTTAATTCTTGACTAATATCACGATCAAAATCTTTAGGTAAATAATAAATATTAATTCTAAATAACAAATCTAAATATCCATCAGCAATTTTTTGCGCATTTTGTTCCCATTTTTTACTATGAAATTTATCATTTAAAAAGTACCCTAATAGCATAAAACGATCATCTTCAATATCATATAATTGCTGATAATAATCTTTCATTAAATCACTACCAACAACAATGTGTTTCATTTTTGCATAAAATTGTTGATGGTATTCATCTACTTCATCAAAAGGAACAGATAAATATCCACAACTATGCGTTAGAAAAATAGTTTCTTGTTCATCAAAATTAAAACCAATTAATCGTGGATCATAATCATCAATAAAGATATATTTAGCTTGAATAATTTCTTTTAATAATGTTTTGTTATCTACTTCATTTAAATTAACTACTACTTTTGTATATAAGATATCTGATAAATTATTTAAAAGATGAGTATAATCAGTTAACTCATCTTTTTGTAATAATAATACACGTTGATTATCTATCTTTTTAGCTTTATTTTTCTTTTCCGCTTTTTTAATAAATTTAGCTATTTGTTTATCTTCCATTAATTCTCACTTTTCAAACTACGCATACTAACGATATCATATAATTTATTGATATCTACTTCATGATATACTGCATAATAAATTAATTCAATTACTGGTAAATCTAAATCATACTTACTAATTAGTTGGTGAACCGCTAACATTGAATAATATCCTTCAACAACCATGCCGATTTCTTCTTGCGCTTCTTTCACACTCATTCCTTTTCCAACTAATTCACCAAATTGACGATTACGTGAATACTTAGAAAAAGCTGTTACCATTAAATCACCAACTCCTGTTAGTCCATAAACAGTTTGTGGACTTCCACCAGCAAATTCAGTTAACACTTTTAGCTCACGTAGCCCACGAGTTAATAATAATGCTTTAGTATTATCACCAAAGACAGGAGAAGCATCACAGAATCCTGCAGCAATCGCTAAAATATTTTTCACAGCTCCTGCTAACTCAACACCTTTAATGTCAGTATTAGTGTAAACTCTAAAGGTTTTATTATTAAAAATCATTTGTACAGTTTTAGCAATGTCTTCGTCTTCACTAGTAGCAACGATTGCTGTAAGCATGCGTTTAGCTACTTCTTCAGCATGAGTTGGTCCTGATAAAATACAAAAATTAATATTTCCTAATTCTTCTTGTAAGACCACTTGTCCAGTTTTTAAACTATCACGTTCTAACCCTTTGGTACACAATACGATAATCGTATCATCATTTAAATGTGGTTTCATTAATTGTGCTGTTTGACGCAAAGCAAATGATGGCACTACAATTACAACTAATTGCGATTGACTAATACAATCTATATTAGTTGTAGCATTAATCTGATCTTTTATATCTTGATCAATATAGTGATTGTCTTCGCTTAAAAAATATTTTAAACTATCATCATTATGTGCCCAAATATTTACATCATGGTGGTTATCATATAATACTTGGGCTAAACTACTTCCAAAACTTCCACCACCTAATACACTAACTTGCATTAAACTAAATCTCCTAAGAATGATTTACCATTAATCGTACTTGCTAAACCAAAGTTATCACAAATTGTTTCCCCTAAATCTTCAAAAGTTTTACGTTGGGGAATTAAGTGATCACCTTTTAGTTGTTTTGAGTATGCTAAGACTGGTACGTATTCACGAGTATGATCATTACCTTTATAAGTTGGATCATTACCATGATCTGCTGTAATAATTAATAAATCATCGTCTTTTAAATTTTCCATAATTTCAGGAAGACGTTTATCGAAGTCCTCTAAAGCGTCACGGTATCCTTCCGGATTACGTGGATGACCATAAACAGAATCAAATTCGACTAAATTGGTGAAGATAAAACCACTATAATCTTGTTTTAACTCTTCAATTGTTTTATCAACACCATCCATGTTATCTTTAGTTTTAATTTGTTTACTTACACCTACACCATTAAAGATATCAGAAATTTTACCAATGGCAACACTTTCTAAATTATTATTTACTAATTTTTCCATAACAGTTGTTTCAAAAGGATCTAGGGCATAATCATGACGATTAGCAGTTCTTACTACTCCCCCTTTTTTTCCAATAAATGGACGAGCGATAACACGTGCTACATTATATTTAGGATCTTTAGTTAACTCACGCGCAACTTCACAAGCTTGATATAATTCTTCAACAGGAATTATATCTTCTCTAGCAGCCATTTGCCAAGTTGAATCAACAGAAGTATATAAAATAAATTTACCTGTTTGTTCATGTTCTTCATAAAACTCATCAATGACTTGCATTCCATTAGCTTCTTTATTAGCTAATACACCGCGCCCTACACGACTAACAAATTCATCAACTAGTTCTTGAGGAAAACCTTCTTTGACATACTGTTTAAATCCATCATGTAAAGTTACACCCATCATTTCCCAGTGTCCAGTCATCGTATCTTTACCATTTCCAACTTCTTGCATTTTACCAAAGTTAGCTAACGGATGAGCTACAGGTGGAACTGTTTTAATATAACTAATATTCCCTAACCCTAATTGTTGCATATTAGGTACTTCTAATCCAACAGTTTGGGAAATATTACCTAACGTATTAACTCCATAATCACCAAATTGATCACTGTCAGGACATTGACCAATTCCAACAGAATCAAGTACAATTGTAATAATTCGATTAAATTTTTGCATACCACTCCTTTTTTTATATTATAACATTTTTATATTTTATGTTTTATCCCATTCTTGATTTTTTAATTAAAAAAAGGAGATAAAATCTCCTTTTAAACACCAAATGGAATATGGAATGTATAGAAAACAATTAATAATAATGTCCAACTAATTAAGAATCCAATGGAATATTTACCCATGACTTGAATCATTGTTCCAATATTAAATTTCTTATCAAATTTTTGCATTAAAATTATGATAATTGGCATATATGACATTAATGGAGTAATAATATTTGTACTACTATCAGCAATTCTATAAGCAGCTTGAATAATATCTGGTGTTAATTGATTATTTGCTTGATATAATAATGGGACAAAAATTGGTGCTAAAATTAACCATTTAGCTGACGCACTTCCCATAAATAAGTTAATAATAGCTGTAAGTGCGATAAATGCAATTAATAATAAGATTGGATAATTATTTAATCCTGAAGTTTGTAAAAACTCAGCTCCAGAACTAGCAATTAATTTACCTAATCCAGTTTGGGTAAAAATATTGATAAAATTACCAGCAAAAAAGGCAATTAAAATAATTCCAGCATTATCTTTAAATCCCTCTTCAGTTAAACGAATATAATCTCGACCTTTACGTACTTTACCGGTAACAAATCCATACACCAATCCTGGTATTAAGAAGGCAAAGACCATAAAGACAATTAAATTATCTAATAATAAGTTACTATACTTAGCTACTTCAGCTTGACCATTTAAGATTATATGACCTTTATCATCTAGTGGGGCATTTAAACATCCTGTAAAATATAAGATCGCTACAATGATTATATAAATAACTAAACTAATTAAAGCATAGTTTAAGGCTTTATTTTCAACCTTACTATTATGACTAGAATGTTCTTCTTTAAATTCGTTTGGCACAATATAACTTCGTTTATCTAAGAATGGTTTAACAAATTTAACAGTAATAAACCAGCCCACTAACGATAATAAGAATGTTGATGCAATCATAAAATATAGATTCATTGTTACATCACTAAGGGCAAATGGAATTCCATTAGCAGCAATCGCTTCACGTGTAATTCCCCCTAATAAGGCATCTCCTGGTGTAGGGAATAGGTTAGCTCCAAATCCAGCACTAACTCCAGCAAACGCAGCAATAATCCCTAATAATGGATTTTTATTTAACCCTAAAAATAATAAACCAGCAAGTGGTAATAAAATAATGTATCCAACATCACTCGCTATTGAACTCATTACCCCTAAAAAGATTGTAATTGGGATTAAAAGTTTATCACTAACTTTTATTCCTAAACGTTTAATTAGTGCACCAAAAAATCCAGTTTTTTCTGCAACACCTGTCCCAATTACACTAATTAATACAAGTCCTAGTGGAGCAAATTTAACAAAATTATCTGTCATATTATGGATAATCCAATCAAATCCGCTAACTGATAAGAAATTAACTACTTCCACTTGTGGTGCAGTACTAAAGTTGTACTCACCTTGCATAAAGAAAGATAGAACAATTACTACTAATGTTAAAATTAAAAAGATAATGTTAATATCAGGTAATTTTGCTCCAACTTTTTCAATAAAACTCGTTTTTTGCTTTTCCTTATTGTTCATAAGTCCTCCATTTTATATTATTGTAGCACAATTTTATAAATGTGGAGTGAATATCCCAATCAAACTAAAAAAGTCAAAGTTTAAAACTTTGACTTTAAGTTATTGAACTGAAGTAGGATTAACTACTTGATCAGGTTGGTTATTAACTACTTCTAGTTGTTGTGTCATCCCCATTTGTTGTTGCATATTGTTTGGATCTTGTGGTGCCATTTGTGGTTGTACTGGTTGTTGCATTCCTACTTGATTCATCGTTGGATTAACCATTTGTGGCTGCATGTTATTAGCAGGTTGTTGCATTCCAGCTTGGTTCATCGATGGACTATGCATTTGTGGTTGCATGTTATTAGCAGGTTGTTGCACAACTGGTTGTTGCATTCCAGTTTGGTTCATCATCGGACTAGCCATTGGTTGTTGTGGTTGTTGGTAGTTTGGTACTTGTTGTTTACTTGGTTTAGTTTTAACTTTAGCAGTTCCATTTAATTGTTTAATTTTTTTGTTGGCTTTGACAATTAAACAGATTAATGCAATAATCCCAATTACACATACAACTATAACTCCACATAAAATCATATCAAAAGTACTCATATCTTACTCCTTATATAAATTATTATATCACTTTTAGATAATTATTGTTATTTATTATCTAGACAACTAATTCCGGGTAAATCTTTTCCTTCTAAAAATTCTAAACTAGCTCCACCACCAGTAGAAATGTGACTAAATTGATCTTGGTATCCTAAACTAATCGCTGCTGCTGCACTATCTCCTCCACCAATAATTGATATCGCTTCTGGATTATCTTTAATTGCTTCACAAACACTATTAGTTCCTTTAGCAAAATTACTAAATTCAAATACTCCCATTGGCCCATTCCATACAATAGTTTTGGCAGTTTTTATGTATTTAGTAAATAATTCGATAGTTTGATCACCAATATCTAATCCTTGATATCCATCAGGTATTTGATCATAACTAACTACTTTTATATCTCCATCATTAGCAAATTGATTATTAAGTTTTACATCAATTGGTAATATAATTTTATCTTTTCCTAAACTTAAAATTTCTTTAGCAACATCTAATTTATCTAATTCACAAATAGAGTCTCCAATATTATAACCTTGCGCTTTAAGGAATGTATAAGCCATTCCTCCTCCAATTAATACATAATCAGCTTTAGTTAATAATTGTTTAATTACCCCAATTTTATCACTAACTTTAGCTCCACCAACAATTGCGACAAATGGACGTTTAGGATTAGTTAAAGCATTATTTAAAAAGTCAATTTCTTTTTCAATCAAAAATCCACTAACAGCAATATCACTGGCATTACTAATTCCTACATTTGATGCGTGTGCTCGGTGCGCTGTCCCGAAGGCATCTATTACTACCATATCAACTAGACTAGCCCAGTAATCCGCTAATTCTTGATCACAACCACTTTCTTTTTTCCCATCAACATCTTCAAAACGTGTATTTTCAAACATTAATACTTCACCTGGATTTAAATTATTAATTGCTGTTTCTAATTTTTCTCCTCGAGTTTGATCAATAAATACTACATCTTGATTTAATAATTCAGCTAAACGTTTAGCTACTGGTGCTAAACTCTTAGTCGCTTTATCTTCTTCTGTTTTTACTTTCCCTAAGTGTGAACATAAAATTATTTTAGCATTATTGTCAATTAAGTATTTAATTGTCGGTAATGCTTGAATAATACGGTTATCATCTTGAATAATTCCATCTTTAATCGGTACATTAAAGTCAACTCTAACTAATACCTTTTTATCACTTACTTCTACATCTCTAATTGTTTTTTTATTTATATCCATAATTTACTCCTTAATAATTTTTAAAAATTAATTGATTAATTATTACACCTACTACAAATCCAATTAAGGTATCAATAATTCTTAGTATTGTATATTGATAAATATTATTCGCAGTTCCAATATTAGTAATCAAAGTAGCAAACATAATTAATGCTTCTAATGTTCCGCTTTGATTATTAATCTTACCATTAAATAATACTAATATGAATGCGCCTACAAAACATAGAATGGGTGCTATATAAATTAAATTTACTTGATTGTATATAATCATAAATAATAATCCAACAATTCCGCCACTAATGCAACCAACTAATCGTTCAATTCCTGAACGTAAACCTTGATCTTTAGCTTGATTGATGGTCACAATTGCACCAATTCCCATAAAATAAATATTTGATTGTAAACCAAAATGTTGGAACGTTAGGACTAACATCATACATATAGCTAACATTAGCCCAGATTGTAATGCTTTTTTAAAAACCATTATCCAATACTTCCTTCCATCTCTAAATTAATTAATTGGTTTAATTCCATCGCATATTCCATTGGTAATTCTTTACTAAATTCATCAATAAAGCCCATAATAATCATCTGTGTTGCTTGTTCTTCACTAAGCCCACGACTCATTAAATAAAATAATTGTTCATCATTGATTTTACTGACAGTTGCCTCATGGGCGATACTTGAAGTATCATTATCAATAATATTAATTGGAATTGTATCGCTCTTAGATTTATCATCCATTAATATCGTATCACATTCGATACTACTCTTGGCGTTTATTGCATTTTTTGCATGTTTAACAATTCCCCGATAACTTACTTCTCCACCATTATGACCGATTGATTTAGAAATTATTTTACTTGAAGAATTCGGTGCTAAATGAATCATTTTAGCTCCAGCATCTAGAATTTGGTGATCCTTAGCAAACGCAACCGAAATACACGTTCCTTTGGCACTATCTCCATTTAAAATACAACATGGGTATTTCATCGTAATTCCACTTCCTAAATTACCATCGATCCATTCCATATGTCCATTAGCTCCAACTTTAGCACGTTTAGTTACTAAATTATATACGTTATTAGACCAGTTTTGAATTGTTGTATAACGACAATGCGCATTATCTTTAATATATATTTCAACAACAGCTGCATGCAGTGAATCAGAACTATAGTTAGGAGCTGTACACCCTTCTAAATAATGAACATCAGCTCCTTCATCAACAATTATAAGTGTACGTTCAAATTGACCCATATCTTTAGTATTAATTCGAAAGTAAGCTTGCAATGGCATATCTAATTTAACATTTTTTGGTATATAGATAAAAGTACCGCCACTCCATACAGCTGTATTTAGTGCCGCAAATTTATTATCACTCATTGGTACCAATTTAGCAAAATATTCTTTGAATAATTCTGGATATTTTTTAAGGGCACTATCAGTGTCCATAAAAATTATTCCTTTTTCTTCTACTTCTTTTAGCATATTCTCATATACTACTTCACTATCATATTGTGTAGATACTCCACTTAAATATTTCGCTTCTGCTTCAGGAATACCTAATTTTTCAAAAGTTTGTTTAACATCTTCAGGAACATCATCCCAACTTTTTTCCACTTTATCAGTTGCTTTAACGTAATAAATAGTATTATCAAAATCTAAATTAGATAAATCAGGACCCCAACTTGGCATCCGCATTTCACAAAACTTGTGATATGCCTTTAATCTTAAATCTAACATCCACTCAGGTTCATTTTTTTGTTTTGATATTTCTCTAACAATCTCTTCACTTAAACCCCGGTTTGTTTGATATACGTTTTCACGTTCATCGCTAAAGCCATACTGATATTCTTGTTGACTTAAAGCTTCAATCTCCTTATTCACGCTAGCTCCTTTTTAAATATTATACTATATTTATTGACTAAAAATTAAAAAAGAGTCACTTAGTGACTCAGAACATAAGACTAAATATTGGAGGTGAGGATCGGATTTGAACCGACGATCAGGGAGTTGCAGTCCCATGCCTTACCACTTGGCTACCCCACCATAACAATTAATATTATAACATAAAAAATCACTTTGTGGTTGTGTTATAATATTGTTAACAAGGGAGGAAGAATGAAACAACTTACTGATGAAGAAATTAAAAAGTTATATGAAGCCGATGAATATTATTTTGATGCATTAGAGACTAATGATTTAGATAAGCAAGAAGAATTATTAGAGAAATGTCTTACTTTAAATCCAGAGCATCTTGATGCTAACATATTATTGATAATTAATAATTTACCGCCTTATTTTGCCGTTCCTAGATTACAAGAACTTGAAAGAGCCGAGAAGCGAAAACTAAAAAAAGAAAATATTTATGAACCTGGAAGAATGTATGGAATTTTCGAAACAAGACCTTATATGCGTTGTTTACTGCATATAGCTCAATCAGCATGTGATGCAGGAATGTATAAAATAGCATTGAAATATTATGAGTTAATATTAAAATTAAATCCCAATGATAATATGGGTGTTAGATATGTGATACCTGGCCTTTATCTATATTATGACAAACGTAAACCTTTAGAAAAATTAATTGATTTTTATCAAGAAGAAGCAACTGAAATGGAGATTGCGCTAGCATTTATGTTGATCAAAGAAGGGGATGTAGAATCTGGAATTAACTATTTACTTGACATTTATGATACAGATGATTTTTATAAAAAACTTATTAAAAAAATGATTAATGAAGATTTAGATCTTGATACAGATGAAACAATTTTTCTAAGAACATTTAGTATGGTATTTGCTTCAAATCCAATATATCATCATTACTTAACAATTCCGTATTTGCTAAACAATAAGTAGTAAAAAATGAGAGATAAAATCTCTCATTTTTTATGTTATTTTCATTTTAACTTCACCTTCGTATGCTACTAACTTAGCAGTTAGGATAATTCTATGTTCTGATTCTAATCCAAAGTTTAAATCACAAGTTGATAATGTAACCAACTTATCACCTAATTCAAATGGAACTTCACTTTTAAGTTGAGCTTCAGCACGGTTTTGTTCCACCAAGTCTACGACTTGTTGTGGATTATTAAATTGAGTTTGATAACTTTTAGAACTATCTAATAAACGATTAACTGTAAGGATTTGGCATTGAAATTTACCATTTGGTGTTAAAATGTAGAAATTAGGGTTTGCTTGAAAAAATTCTGGATTTAAAAAATTTGTTAATTTTGAAAACATCGAATTATTACCAGACACGTTATGACCATATATTAATGTATTATCATCACTAAAATCTGGATTAGCTTTACTATCTAAAAAGATTGATCCAAATTTATTTTTCTCTTTATTACTTGCATGATCCAGATAAAACTCATTATCAGGACCTTGTAATATAGGATAGTTGATTGGTGTATTAGGTACTGCAATCCAAGCTACTATATCTTCATTTTGCGCTTTTAATTGTTCCCAATCCGGATCTATAATTACCTCACCATCACCAGCATCATGTACTACCATACTATTGTAATTGTGTTTCAATTGCCACTCTCGATATAAAGCATATAATTCTGGAACTAACATTGCAGTAGCACCAATAATAATTACTACTAATATCCATGTGATAATTCGATTTAATAAACTAGGTTTCTTTTTTTCTACAGCTTTAGCCACGTTTATTCTCCTTGTTGTCTATTTCTAATTATTACATTTTGGTAATTAGATTTTAGCACAATTTTAATGCGTAGTGCTTCTAATCTTAATTCTTGACCAGTAGTTCCGGCAATAGCACCATTTTTTACCCAATCTTGCCAACCTTGGTATTGGACATGTGCTTGATAATATACATCATAATATTGACTAGCTGAACCAGTTAAAGAAATTCTAATGGCTTCCATTCGTAATCCCTGACCAGTAGTTCCTGCTACTTGTCCATCACTCTTCCATGGTTGCCAACCTTGGTATTGAACATGGGCTTGATAGTTAATATGACTATCATTTCCTAGGTTATTATCGATTTCAATGGCTTCCATTCTCAATTCTTGACCTTCTGTCCCAATCATCATCCCTGGATATTGTTCTTGTTGCCAACCTTGATATTGAACATGTCCTTTGGCTTTAAACATTTCATTAACTAAACTTGTACCCTGAGGATTTAGTTTAGTTCCTTTCGCAACTAAACTAACTTCTGTTGATAACATTGGTGCAGACATATGTTGACTACCACTATCTCCTCCATTAGATGTATATGGTGTCCAACCAAAGCCATCGACATAACTACGATAAGCTATGTCAAAACTACGACTAATATTACCTGTTAAGTTTAGTTCATAAGCTTCTAAACGTAAACTCTGACCAACAGTCCCAATTACTTCACCATTATGAACTTCTTTAATCCAACCTTTATTTTGACTATATCCCCAAGCATTTAATCCACCTTGGTAATTAGTTGGTAAGAAAACACGAATTGCTTCTAAATGTTTTCCACTTGATGGATAGTTGATAGTTTGTCCACTATTAAGCATTGTTGACCAACCAACAAAAGCTGCATGGGTTTGGTATAAAAACTCATCTCCTTGATAAGGACGAGTCATTGGTAAAGATACATGATCATTTTTATGTACTACTTTAATGTGAATCGCATTAATTGGGGCACTCTTACCATAACTTCCGCTAATATTACCGTTTTTCGCCCAATCCATCCATCCATAAGTTTTAGAGTGAACTCGATAATAAACATCAAATTGATCTAGATATTCTCTTTCTGGATCAATTTGAATCGCTTCGATCCCTTGACTTAATGTATCACTACCATTAATACCTAAATCAGTACTATTATCTTTCCATCCTTCATAACTAACATGAGTTCTAAAAGGAAGATTATCTTTACCGATTTTATTATCAATTGTTAATGCTGTAATTGGTGCATCACTATTAACATCACCAATTACAGTATTATTACCAGCAATATCTAACCAACGACCATTTTGGTAAACACTATAAGCAATTGGTCCTGTCACCGTATTTCCATATAATGGTTTATCACTATCAGGATCATTGACTAAAGAAGGAGATACATAATTTTGGTGGTTTAAAAACGTAAGTCCTCCACTTACATATCCTTCATTAGCACGATGATTTGTATAATTAACACAAAAACTACTAACATTATTTCCGACATATGCTCCATAAGGACTTGCTCCTTCATAGTTAGGGAAACTACCATGATTAGCCATAATCGCATACATTTGTTGACCACTACCAGTATTTCTACCTGTATCTAATTGAATTGCATAACTATTACTTACTTTATTAGTAACAATTACCGGAATTCCATGAGTTGTATCATGAGTTGTATAATATTGTTGATTAGGTTTATTATTACCAGTAATTAATTGACCTGTAGTTAAATTAGCATCAGTATAAATTGGAGTTCGACCACTAAGAGCTAAAGAGAAACGATTATAATCTTTATTACCTAAGTAATTATCTACTTCTTGCATGTGAGCTGCTAGCTTAGCACCCCATGCTGGATCTGATGCATACTTAACATTCATCCCACTAGTTTTATCTCCAGGATGAGAACCATAATAACGCCAATCTAGTGCGTCAAAAAAGTCATTACTTAAAAAGTATGCTTGGGCTGCAGCTCCATCATAAGCTGACGGAAATCCAACAATTTTACAAGCTTGATCTGGATCTGAATCATAAGCACCACGTCCATAGAAGTTATAACAAGTACGTGCATAATAACTAGTACCATAATAACTTTCATGATTTGCCATCGCAAATAATAATAGAGCATTTACCCCTTTATGATTTTGTGCATCAATAAATGCACTGGTTGCATTATAATATTGTGAATTAGTTTTACCAACATGCGCTAAATAACTTTGAAATTGTTGTGCTGTATAACTTGTTGTTGCTCTTCCTGGTAAATTTTGGAAATAATTAAAAGTGGAAAAACTAACTCCACCATCTAGCGGTTGATATACTTCACTAGTATTTAAAACATATTTTGTTCCTTCAACCGCTTGACTTGGTGCATTACCTAAATCGTAAGTAGTATATTGATCACTAGTAATTGGATCATTAGCTTCATAATAAGTCCAATCATTACCTGTTCTTTGATAATAACTTCGTGCTTTTAATAAGCTACTAGGAATGATTTGAATATCTTTTACATTAACATAACAATTTAATCCACCAATTATTACATTAGCATAGTAATTATCAGCAACTTGTGTTGTTGATAAATACCATCCATCATAACTAGCACCACTAATTGGTACTGGATTAGATTGACTAATAGCATCATCTAGTGTATTGTAAAATGGCACTAAACGGTTAGCTCCACCTAATGTCGTAAAAACAGTTGGTGTAGTTTTGACTATTTTCCCTTCAATAATAGTTGTATTATCATCATTATAGTTACTAACACTACGTCCTTGGTTGACAACAATTTCATTTAATCCAGCGTTATTTTTAGCTTCAGAGTGGGTATTATCTATTTTCTCTGTTGTTTCTGGATAATCACTATAAGTTTGTATTGTCGGTTCAACACTAACACTAAAGTCTAGTTGTTCTTCAACTTGATTTTTATCTTCTTGTTTTGGAGCTTGTGCTTCTACTACGCTATTTTCTGGCGTTGTCGGAGTATCCTGCTCCTCAATAGTTGTATTTTGTTGTTGAGTAGTTTCATTTTCAACTGTTGGAACTACTTCTTCAGCAAATAAACTCACTGTATGAGTACCGATTACAGTGATAATTAACAATAATAACATTGTTATATTAAATGATGTGCGTTTCATCTTCTTCTCCTTAACCTATCAAATTATAGCATTTTTTGATAGGTTGGTGGAAAATTAGCAATTTTTTCTAAAAAAGAGATTGATTAAATCAATCTCTTTTGGTTATTATTTACGCCGGCGGATAGCTACTAAAGCAGTTGCTGCAAATGCAATAACTACTACTAATCCTAAGTTTACACTAGTTCCTGTGTGAGCCACATTACCTTTATTAGGTGTAGAACCTTGTGTTGTTTGATTAGCTTCTGGAGTAGTTACTGTTCCATTTGGATTAATAATATTACCGTCTTTATCTACGATTGTTCCATCAGGTTTAACTGTTCCACCATTTGGTACATTAACTGTTTCACCATTTGGTAATGTAACTGTTCCACCTTCTGGTAAAGTTACGCTTCCATCTGGGTTGATTGTTGGTTTTTGTGTACCATTTGGATTTGGAGTTACTGTTGGATTATCTTCTGGAGTGTTGATATTATTATCAGCTCCTGGTAATGTAATAGTTCCATCTGGGTTTGGTTTAACTGTTACATCATCTTTAGTTCCAGGTTTACCATCTGCTCCTGGAGTAGTTACAGTTCCATCAGGATTAATTGTATTACCATCTTTATCTACGATTGTTCCATCTGGTTTAACTGTTCCTCCAGCAGGTACATCTACAGGATCTTTACCTGGTAATGTAACTGTTCCACCTTCTGGTAAAGTTACGCTTCCATCTGGGTTGATTGTTGGTTTTTGTGTACCATTTGGATTTGGAGTTACTGTTGGATTATCTTCTGGAGTGTTGATATTATTATCAGCTCCTGGTAATGTAATAGTTCCATCTGGGTTTGGTTTAACTGTTACATCATCTTTAGTTCCAGGTTTACCATCTGCTCCTGGAGTAGTTACAGTTCCATCAGGATTAATTGTATTACCATCTTTATCTACGATTGTTCCATCTGGTTTAACTGTTCCTCCAGCAGGTACATCTACAGGATCTTTACCTGGTAATGTAACTGTTCCACCTTCTGGTAAAGTTACGCTTCCATCTGGGTTGATTGTTGGTTTTTGTGTACCATTTGGATTTGGAGTTACTGTTGGATTATCTTCTGGAGTGTTGATATTATTATCAGCTCCTGGTAATGTAATAGTTCCATCTGGGTTTGGTTTAACTGTTACATCATCTTTAGTTCCAGGTTTACCATCTGCTCCTGGAGTAGTTACAGTTCCATCAGGATTAATTGTATTACCATCTTTATCTACGATTGTTCCATCTGGTTTAACTGTTCCTCCAGCAGGTACATCTACAGGATCTTTACCTGGTAATGTAACTGTTCCACCTTCTGGTAAAGTTACGCTTCCATCTGGGTTGATTGTTGGTTTTTGTGTACCATTTGGATTTGGAGTTACTGTTGGATTATCTTCTGGAGTGTTGATATTATTATCAGCTCCTGGTAATGTAATAGTTCCATCTGGGTTTACTTTTTGACCATGAGGT
>ERZ1026780.1310-NODE-1310-length-16508-cov-7.772807_pt1 | contig 16508 bp, 16 predicted proteins | sample MGYA00380126_ERZ1026780 | MGnify/ENA primary metagenome ERZ1026780 (study PRJEB33269, sample SAMEA4719762) | human gut metagenome | biome: human-associated habitat; feature: organic feature; material: feces | place: Cameroon | collected 2013-10 ... | reverse complement strand
AGCAGGAGAGATTTATCCGTGTAGAATTGCTGTTTGGTGAGGTCAGGTCTCACCGACTTGCTGACGCGGAACAGGATCTCATCCGTGCAGTAGGCATCCCCATTCTTGCCAATGGTATCCATGGCTGTGAGGATGTACTTCCCTTTTACCCTGATTTCCCACTTTTCCTCGTCCGTAAGGACCTTCGCCGTGGCGGGCTTTTTATCCATATGGTTTCCTTTCCGGCGGCTCAGGAGACCGCCTTGGCGTTGAGCACCTCGACCGCTTTTGCGAGCGTGGGCGCAGACTGATGCAGATAGCCCTCGGTCGTTTTGATATCAGCGTGTCCCGTGAGCGCCGCAATGGTCTCCATGGGAACGCCGCTTGCCTGCAGCATCGTCACATAGGTGTGGCGGCAGCAATGCGGCGAAAGCGGGCGCACCTGATCGATGCGTTTCAGCGCCGTGTAGAAGCGCCGGCGGAAGGCGCCGATGCCGTAGAGCGGTTTTTCTCCGCAGCGGGTCCAGACATAGGGCGTGCCGCTGTGCGCGCGAAGATAGCGGGCATAAGGGCGGAACTGCTCCGGGATCGGAATGGCACGACGGCTGCGGGCGCTCTTGGGCGGCCCGAGCTGCGGCACGCCGTTCACCATCTTCACGGCATATTCGACACGGATCACAGAGCCGTCCTCGCTGATGTCCCCGGGGCGCAGTGCCAGCAGCTCCTGCACGCGCATCCCGCTGCACAAAAGCGTGCGGATGCTGTTGCCGAGCAGATCGTCCGGCAGCGTCCCTATCAGCCGGGAGACTTCCCTTTCCGTGAACGCGTCCTTTTCCTTATGCTCTCCGCGAAAGCCGTTCTGCTTGCTGCGCACGGTCTTGGTCTTGCGCGCAGGATTGCGGAGAACCAATCCGTTGCTGTCAGCGGCATCGAAGATCTGGATGAGCATGGCGCGGCATTTGCGGATCATCGAAAGCGAGTAGCCGTCGGCACTCAGCTTGTCCAGAAAACGGTTGATGTGGATGGGAAGGATCTCTGCGAGCGGCTGCTCTCCAAAGCCTTTTTTCAGCGCCTTGAGCGTGTACTGATAGCCGGAATAGGTCGAGGGCTGCACCTCACTCTTGTAGTCGCCGTACCAGGTGTCTGCCCAGTCGGAAAAGCACATCTTCTTGTCGATGCGTGCCCCGGATTCCATTTCGGCTCGGTATGCGCGGAGCTTATCGAGCACCCCGGCGCGTGTCTTGGCTGTGAAACGGACGATGTGCCTCTTCCCCTCCGGCGTGTAGCCGTCCATAATTTCTCCGCGCCAGCTGCCGCTTTTTGTTTTGCGGATGCAGCCCTCGCCGTTTGAGCGTTTTCCTGCCATGATACCGCCTCCCCTTACGCGCCCGGCATCAGGCCGCCGGGCAGAAGAGTTCTCGTCTCGATCCACGCAAGGAAGGAAGCCTTGGGGATGCGAATGCTGCCGTCGAAACGGCAAATCGGAAAGGCATTGCGGTGCGCCAGTTCATACGCCTTGGACTGGCTGATGTTGAGGTAATCCTTGACCTCGCTGATGGTGAGATAATCGTGGCTGAGCTGCTTCATTTCGTTCATGATGGAATCCTCCTTAAATAATGCAGTCAAAAAGCGCTATGCAGGCCGGTACCCGCATAGCGCTTTGCTACATTCATAAGGAGGCCCCATTCTGCCGCCGCTCCCCCAAAACGGGGCTTGCGCGACGGCTCAGAAATGGGTATAATACCCCCGTGGCGTAGTTTACTACTGTGCCGGTGCCCTAGTCACCTGTGCAGGCACGTGGGAGGGTCCAGCTCTCACGTGCTGCTACTTTTTAACTTGGGTATAGTATAGCGTATATACGCGTATATGTCAAGCGCGGAATCATATTTTTTTATAGAAGGAACGCAACATGGAAAAATCGGCCATATCGGATGCCAAAAAAAAAGCCATCCGGAAATATCAGTCCAAGTTCATTGAGATGCGGCTTCGCGTTACGCCGGAATACCATGATGAGATTTCTCAGCATGCACAGTCGATGGGCGAAAGCGATGCAGCTTTTCTCCGTCGCGCGGTTGCCGAGACTATGGAGCGCGACAAGCACAGCGAAAAATGACCATATCCTATCATAGCGGAAGGGAGACTCACGAGGGAGTCTCCCTTCCGTTTATGTGAGGATATTGTCCCATGTCTGTCCAGCCACTGTCTGCTTTTGCGGTTACCCTCAAACGATCCTCACCGAGCATATATTCAAGGGCATCGTCAGCCGTATCGCATCATGCTGTCGATTGCGCTGCAATAGCAAAAAGGCGGACATGGGCGCACCTTCGCCATGATAATGCCGTCGTCCTCCTTGACATACAGCGCCATGCCATCCTGCGGGGCTGCGGCGCCGCCGATGCCGGTGAGCTATTGCAGCGCGATGAGCTGATAGTCCTTCTGAATGTGTGAGGCAAGATAGCCGCATATCCCGGGCAGAAACTCGTGGCGTTTCGGCAGGGACCGCGCGCCGGACCGCAGCCGTCCGATGTAGGAGGGATTCATGCTGATCCCCACGGAATCGGTCACACCGCCCAATCAATACGGCTACCGATTTGTGACCTTTGATCTGCGCGGACACAACTTACAGAATACTTCCTGGAACAACATCGAGTTTGACGGCGGCACCTATACCGACCAGGATGGTTCGCACCAGGTCGAGAACTATGGTGCCTTCTTCTTCGATCCGCGCTTCCATCTGAAACAGGGAAAAAATGAATCGGGAGCGACCGTCTATCTCGCGGAGTTTAGGCGTGATTTGGATAAGGTTGATAAATTCGAGGAGAATGGCACATTAAAGTATACCTATTGGTATCTTGGTGGAACCTATGCAACGTTCTCCTCGTTCTATAGCTGCATCAACAAGACGCCGACACCTCCGAATCCGCCGGCGCATACGCACTCCTTCGGCGACTGGGAACCCCTGAACGACGCCCAGCACCAGCGCAGCTGCACCTGCGGCGAAACCGAGCAGGCTGACCACACGCTGGGAGAGATTTGGGCCACCACCAAGGAACCCACCACCACGGAAACAGGGCGCAAGGAACTATTTGCACCGGTCTAAAGAGCCGGCGAGATATCAGATGGCAAAAGAGGAACTCGTTGCAATTTCAATAAGAACAAGAAACGGTATGGATACCGCAGAATTACGCAAGAATTGCATAACAACGGCATTTGCATCAACCACAAGACCGTGCAGAAACTCATGAAACAGTTGGACTTAGTTTGCCATGTCCGTGAAAGAAGAAAGTACAATTCTTACAAAGGTGAGATTGGCGAAGTAGCTCCAACCCTGTTGGAGCGGAACTTCAAAACAAATGCACCAAACCGCAAGTGGATTACAGACGTCACTGAATGCAAGGTCAATGAACAGAAAGCTCTACCTGTCGCCAATTATTGATTTGTTTAATGGAGAAGTGGTCAGCTACAACCTTAGCCGCCATTCTGATTTCAAACGGATCACAGATATGCTTGAAAATGCTTTTCAGAAACTTCCCGACAAAGTGGACAATCTTATTCTGCACTCAGACCAGGGTTGACAGTACCAGATGAAGACCTACCAGCGAATGCTGAAAGCAAAAGGGATTACACAAAGGATGTCTCGCAAAGCGACCTGCTTGGATAATGCTGTCGTCAAAAACTTCTTCGGTCTGCTTAAGGCGAATTGTTCTATTGGGAAGAATTCGATTCTGTTGACCAGCTCGAAAAGGCTACTGTTGAGTATATCGACTATTACAACAACCGCCGAATCAGAATAAAACTAAACAGTCTGAGCCCTGTGCAGTACAGGATTCAGACCGTTCAGGTTGCTTAATTTTGTCTAACTTTTGGGGTTCGCGTCACAAGCGCGGTGCCGCTTTTCCTCTCCCGCCGCGCGTCTTCCTCTGGACACAGTGCGCCGGAAATGCTATAGTGAAAAAATAAAGGCCGCGCCCCGCGGCGCCCGAAAGGAGTACCGAGCATGCCCGAGCTGGTGGATTTCATCGTAATACTGGATGACCGCATGACGGTGCGGCGCGTGGAGTGGGTGGCGCATCCGCTCTCCCCCGCAGCCGAACAGCTGACGGAGGGCTGGATGGGACTGAGCCTTCTAAAGATTCCAGATGCTGCGTGGGATCTTCCCGGCGGCTCGCTGCTCTGGCAGGGTCAGCGCTTTGACATCGCACGCTGTACGCTCGACGGCAGCACGCATTGCATTCTGGCGCGACGGGAAAACGTGCGGGAAAAGCTGCTTGAGGGCGCGCTCGACGCGATCTCGGACAGCGTTCAGGTTTACGACAAAAATCTGCGGGCGGTCTATTTCAACCGTGTGTTCCGAAAAATGCTGGACGTCCCCAGCGGCATGAGCTGGGAGGGCAAACGCCTGCTTGATATTTTTGAGGTCGACGAGACGTACAGCACGACGATCACAGCCCTGCGCGAAAAACGGGCGGTGAGCGGCCGCTTCGACAAATATAAATCCATGACCGGCAAGGAGCTGCAAACGGTCAACGCGGCCCACCTCATCATGCAGGGCGAGCGTGTGCTCGGCGCGATCAGCATCGAGCGCGACATGCAGCTGACCAAGAAGATGATCGCGGATCTGCTTGAGGATCAGAACATTCTCTCACAGCATTTACAGCCTTCTGTCCACTTGCAGGGCAATGTGCGCTACACGCTGCGCAACCTGATCGGCTTTTCGCCCGCGCTCGTCTCGGCAGTCGAACTGGCGCGCAAAATGGCGCCGAATGAAAGCGCGATCCTCATTCAGGGCGAAACCGGTACCGGCAAGGAGATTTTTGCCCAGGGCATCCACGCGCTCAGCTCGCGGCGGGATAAAAGCTTTGTCGCCGTCAACTGCGCGGCCATTCCCGAATCTCTGATCGAGGGAACGCTGTTCGGTACGGTCAAGGGCGCGTTTACCGGCAGCGCGGATAAGGCGGGACTGATGGAAGAGGCCAACCACGGCACGCTCTTTCTCGACGAGATGAACTCAATGAGCCTTTCCATGCAGGCCAAGCTCCTGCGCGTTTTGCAGGAAAAAAAGCTGCGCCGCGTCGGTGGAACCAAGGAAATCCCCATTGATGTGCGCATCATTTCCTCGTGCAACGAGAATGTTTACGCGCTGATGGAGAGCGGAAGGCTGCGGCGCGATATTTTTTACCGGCTGTCTTCTGTTGTGATTGAAATCCCGCCGCTGCGCGAACGCGGTCGCGACCTGGAGGAGCTGGTGTGGTACTACATCCGCTCCACCTCAGGTGTGGAGCCGGTCAACGAGATTGAACAGGGCTTCTGGGAGCGGCTGTACGCCCACCGCTGGCCGGGCAACGTGCGCGAGCTGTTCCATACTCTCAGCTACGCGCTCAATGTATCGGAAGGCGGTGTGCTGCGCGAGCGGGATCTTCCCTCTTACTTCCCAGGCGCACGGAGCGGCGCAGTACTGCCGGAACCGGAAACGGCCATATCGGAGCCGCCGGAGAGCGGGCCGGATAAAGGCAGCTACGCCGCAGGGTTCAATGCTCTGTGCGCAGACTATGAGCGGCGGATCATCAGCGGCGCATTTGCCGCCTGCGGCGGAAATCTGACCAAAACGGCCGAGCTTTTAAAGCTCAGCCGCCAGAATCTTCAATACTACATGCGGAAATACAATGTAAAATAAATTTTGCTGCAAAATTTATTTGCTGCAAACGGGACTTGCGGTAAAACGCATGTCCCGTTTTTTCATCCGAAAAGAATGCCCTTCACCCCTGGCTTTTACGGAATTATTGTGGATATTGTCATTTTTAAGGAAAGCAATTCTTGGCACGCACTTTGCTTTATGAAGCGCAAAGCGCTCAACGCTTTACAAAATACGAGAAGCGAGGTAGAACCACATGGATACACCCGCTGTCCGGAGAGCCTGTTCCGTATTATGCGTAAAATGGGTATGTTTCCGCCAGAAAAGCCAAAAAAGCGTACAAACCAAAGCCTTACGAGCAGATGACTTACCCCGGTCAGCGCGTTCAGGTGGATGTGAAGGTGGTTCCCAGAGCCTGTATCGCAGATCCGGAGCTTCGCCTGTTCCAATACACCGCCATCGACGAGTTCACCCACCTGCGGTTCCTGGCGGCCTACCCGGAGCAGTCCACCTACTCTTTAGCAGATTTCCTTCGCAAACTGACGGCGTGGTATGCACGCTGCGGCATCAAGGTGGAGTGTGTTCAGACAGACAACGGTTTTGAGTTTACCAACCGTTTTTCGGCCAGCAAGCGTAATTTGCCGACGCTATTTGAAAAAACAGCCGCCGAACTGAATATCCGGCATAAACTGATCCGTCCTTACACACCGCGCCACAACGGAAAGGTCGAGCGCAGCCACCGCGAGGATCAGAAACGCTTCTATTCTTGCCACTCGTTCTATTCCTTGGATGACTTTGCAAAGCAGCTTGCCGTCCACAACCGCCGCTCCAACAACTTGCCCATGAGGCCCCTCCGCTGGATGGCTCCCGCTGAGGTCACTGTCCAATATGTTTGACAAACCTACAAATAAGCACATTTTCTTTCGTTTTCTTGCGTTATCGCCCCGTAAGGCGACCCTCGTTTGGACATACGGTTTCTGATTCCGTTGCATTCGCCGGACTGCCGCATGGTTGGATCGATCCCCGCGTAGGCGGCAAGCTTGCGATTCGTTTTAGTTTCTTGACCGCAAAAGGCAGGAAAGGTAAACACGGCTATGTCTGCATGACCGTTGCGGCAAATAAGTTTTTAAGCCCCCCGCACCACTGTTCAAACGCGTAAAGCAAACGGGAGGCTCTTCAGAGCCTCCCGTTTGCTTTAGACAAGCGTGTCATCCAGCAGAAAGTCGATGACGCCGATATTGAGAATTCCATTGTCGTCATACCAACGCTTGCGAATGTCATGGCGCACGATGATCTTCGGGAAAGAATCGCCGGTCAGCGCGAAGGGCTTATTTTCGGTGATTGCCTTTTCCTCTGTTCCCAATGCGTAGGCAGACTGAATATAGGTCTTCTTGCCACCGGAGGCTGCAATGAAGTCAATTTCCCGCGCGACCGGCGTGATCTTCCCTTTGGCATTTTTCTCATTGCCGTAGACGATGCCGATGTCAACGGAGCATTCGCGGATCTGTAGTTCATTGAAAATGATGTTCTCCATGATGTGTGTCATTTCCTGCTGGTGGAAGCCGATGCGGGCATTTCGCAGTCCAACGTCCTCACAATAGTATTTGTTGGGATATAGCGACGTCCGCGGTTGCCCTGCGGCGCGATCTGCTGACGCTTGGCGGGGATGAGGTGCTTGTGGGAGGCAATGTATTCCTTTACGATTGTTGCACCTCCGTCAAACCCGGCCTGACGCAGACGATCACGTATGACCGAAGAGTTCTTGATACCCTGCCGGAGCAAGCTGTCGATGATGCCGGTGTAGCCACTGGGCTTTGCGGCAGCGTGTTTTCTGCCTTTTGAACGGCGAGGCAGATCCTGAAATCCGTTTCGCTTGAGCCGCCGCAGTTTCCCTCGAGATACACCGCTCCGCCGCTCCAGTTCCGCCAGGTTGATACGATCCAAGGAAAAACCATCTCCCTGTTCGGCTTTCATTTCTTCAATGGCTTGTGCTATACTTGATGCAAAGCCATTACTGTATAACTCTTTCATTGCACATCCTTTCCACTGGGTTGTTGGCACTTTCCAGTTTACAAGGTTTGAAAGAGCTATGGTAGTGGCTTTTCCTTTTCCGACTATTTTCGGCTGTGAACTCCCGACATCTGGGGTTAGTTACGCCCAACGCCAATACCCGCACCGCGCCCGCAAGATACGACGCCGCCTCGTCAAAGGCTGTCGAGCTGGTGGCAGAGCTGGATAAAATAGAGAGATTCCGTGGGGAGCTGCTTATTTCTGTGCCAGACGATGGAGAAGCGGCGCTTGAGCTGGAATTCCGCCGGGATCTCAGCGAGCAGGCGCTTCGAGATGGATTCGCGAACGAGGAGCTGCGAGAGTACTGCGACCCCGTTCCCGCGAATTGCCCGGTGCAGGAGATTCTGATGGCTTGAGCTGCTCCATGCCGGAGCAATGGTCAGGTTATTCTCTCGCGCCATGCGCTCGAGCAATTCCCGTGTTCCGTATCCTCCTGCAGGAAGGAGAAGATCCGTTTTTACGAGCTCCTCAAAACGGATTGGTGTGCCATGATAGTAATGGTGCAGGTGATCGTAGGCGCAGACGGGGATTAAGCGGTCGTGGTAAAAGGCTTCGCCATGCAGGTTTTGCTCGGATACCGGCCCTTCGATCAATGCAAAGTCAAGATCGTTGGAAATGACCTGCTGCTGGATCACGCGCGAGGAAGTCTCGAGCACATGGATGCGACAGTTCGGATAGCGTTCGTGAAAGGACATGATCAGTTCCGGCATGAGTATGGTTCCGATGGCGATGCCGCAGCCGATTTGGAGTGAGGATATCTTGGAGGAATTCTGTGCATTTTGCTCCAGCACGCCAAAGTCCTTCAGCACGCGCTCGCTGTCGTTCCAAAGCTGGCGACCGTGTTCAGTCAGAAAGAGACGTTTGTTGATTCGCTCGAAGACCTTGAACCCGTAATGCTTTTCGATTTCCATGATTGTGCGGCTGACTGCCGGCTGTGTAAGGTGCAGTCTCTTGGCCGCGCCGGACATGGAGTTTTCCCGGCAGGTCGCACAAAGGACTTCCAAATGGTGAAGCGTCATAATATGCCCTCCTATCATAACACTTTTGATATCTATTTGATAATATTATATAATTTGACAAAATGAATTGCAAGGGATTATTATAAAAATATAGCAAAAGCACAAAAGCCGTCCGCTTGATGTACCGGATAGACTGTGAAGTGGGAGAGACAAGGGCGGAGCGTCGGCATGGAGGGAAAAATGATAGATGCAGTTTCCTATCAGGCATACTGCTGCCTGCTGAAAAAAGAATTGATTTGTGCGATGGGCTGCACCGAGCCGATTGCCATTGCCTACTGCGCGGCGGTTTCCCGCGCGGCGCTCGGTGGTCTTCCGGACAAGGTGCGGATTGTCGTCAGCGGAAACATCGTCAAGAATGTGAAGAGCGTGATTGTTCCGAACACTGGAAACCGCAAGGGCCTCACGGCCGCCGCCGCCATCGGCATCCTCGGAGGCGACGAGCAGGCGGAGCTGGAGGTCATCTCCCGAGTGAGCCGGGAAACGATCGAAAAGCTCCCTGCCTACCTCGACGCAACGACATTTGAGACCGTTCCGGTGGAGCGCGGTTTTCTGCTCGACATCGAGATCGTCTGCTCCCGCGGGGCGGATACCGCCACGGCACGGATCGTTCAGGAGCACACGAACATCATTCTCGTTGAAAAGAATGGGACGGTTCTGTATCATAAGGATCCTCAGCCGGAGCTGGCGGACACCGATTCTGAGCACTTGAGCCTGCGCGGGATCTACGACTTTGTGCAGAGTTGCGATCTTGCGGATATTGCGCCGCTACTTGAGCGTCAGATCGCGGACAACACCGCCATCGCGGAGGTCGGCTTGCGCGGACAGTATGGCGCGGCGATTGGCACCCTGCTGCTCGGCGGTGGCAGAGCCACAGCGAAGGAAAAGGCGCGGGCATACGCCTCCGCTGGCTCCGACGCGCGAATGAACGGTTGCGAGATGCCGGTCGTCATCAACTCCGGAAGTGGAAACCAAGGCATGACGGTCTCTTTGCCGGTCATTGTTTACGCCCGGGAGCTGGGTGTGAGCCACGAGCGTTTGCTGCGGGCGCTGCTGCTCTCCAACCTCCTCTCGCTGCACGAGAAGAAGAGCATCGGCAGGCTTTCGGCTTATTGCGGTGCGGTCAGCGCGGGCGCGGCCGCAGGTGCCGGTATCGCATATCTGCACGGCGCCTCATTTGAGGATATTACAAAAACGCTGGAAAACGCGCTTGCCATGTCCGCGGGCATCGTTTGCGACGGGGCAAAGTCCTCCTGCGCCGGTAAAATCTCGCTTGCCGTGGAGGCGGGCATCATGGGCTTTGAAATGGCACAACGCGGTCGCAATTTCCCGGAGGACGACGGTCTTTTGTGCAGGGATCCCGAAAATTCGCTGGATCATTTCGGTCGTCTCGCCCGCGTCGGAATGCGCGAAACAGACACAGAGATCATTCGAATGATGACGGAGTGAAGAAAAATGGATTTGAAAGAAAATATTATGCTCAAAGGGGCGATGAAGCTCGCCCGCGACTGTACGAATATCACCAGTGACGATACGGTAGCTGTGGTGTGCGATTACGAATCGTTTGAGGTCGGCAACCAGATGGCACGCGCCTGCCTAATGCTCGGCGCCTGCACCAATATGATCGTGATGGAGCCAACAGAACGGCACGGCGCGCCGGTTCCCGAAATGGTCGGCGCTGCAATGGAAAAGGCGACAGCAGCCTTTCTTGTCACGACAAAGTCCATGTCGCACACGAGCGCGGTCAAGAAGGCGCGTGCAGCCGGCTGCCGGATCGTGACGATGCCCGAGGTGTATCCGCACATGCTGATGCACGGCGCGATCGAAGCAGATTTTCCGGCCTGTGCGGTCGTTGCGGAAAAGGTCAAGGCTCTGCTGACCAAAGCAAAGACTGCGCGGATCGTGAACCGCGAGACCGGAACGGACATTTCCTTCACCCTTGAGGGGAGAATGGGACGCTGCATTACCGGCATGGCGACCGAGCCCGGCTCCTTTGCCTGCCCGCCCAACATAGAGGGCTGCATTGCCCCGGTCGAGGATCAGACAAACGGCGTGTTTGTTGTCAATGCAAGTATTGCCGGCGTCGGCGTGATTTCTCATCCGGTGACCGTGACGGTCAAGGGCGGCGTGGTCGTTTCCGTTGATGGGGGAGAAGAGGCGGATCGTCTGCGCGCTACCCTTGAATCGCCCGGCGATCCGCAGTGCTTCCGGATCGGGGAGCTCGGCATCGGCCTGAACCCTTGTGCTGTTCCGTGCGGTTCACTGCTGGAGGATGAGGCACCTCTTGGTACCTGCCATATCGCAGCCGGCAACAATGCGACCAATTTCCCCGGCGGACAAGTTGTCGCGCCGATCCATATCGACATGATCACAAAGGGGAGCACGCTCTATCTGGATGATCTGGTATTGCTGCGCGACGGAGTCTTTCAGGATTCCGCTTTGACAAAGGAATAAGCGCATCGGCGTTTATTTAATAAAAAGATTATTGGAGAAAGAAAAGGAGACAAGATATGAAGAGAATTCTTGCACTTACACTGGCCGTCATTATGCTGCTGCCGTTGGTTGGCTGCGGCAATACGGATCAGCCCGACGATCCGTCCGTCAATACGGAGCAGCAGACTTCCGGTGTCAGCGACAGCTGGATGGGCGCGGATTTGAACGGCGTTGCCGGCGCGGTCGGCGGCGGCTGGTATTCCACTTTTGCAGCTTTTACTGAGCTGGTGATGGAGAAGGAACCCATGATTTCCTTCAAGGTTTCGCCCGGTTCCGGTATCGGCAACTCCGCCACGATCGGCGAGGGGACGTTCGATATGGGATGGGTTTATCCTCCCATGGCGCAGCTTGCTTATGAGGGTCAGACGCCGTATGAGGAAAAGTATGAAAATATCCGTATGGTCGCCACTGGCCTGAGCCCGCAGGTTATTGAGGTCGTCGCCCGCGCCAGTGTGGATGTTGACAGCATCGACGATATCTTTAAGGACCATGTCGGCATCCGCTGGCTGACGCCCAACAAGGGCTCCACGACCCCCGCACTGTTCTTCGACATTATGCTTCAGTATTACAATACGACCGAAAGCGATATCAAGAGCTGGGGCGGCAGCACGACTTATACGCCGTACAGCGATTGGGCACAGTTTGTACAGGACGGCCACGCTGACATCATGTTCAACCAGGGATCCATGCCGTTCAGTACCACGCAGGAGATCGCTGCCAATACCAGCCTGAAGCTCCTCTCTCTGCCCGAGGGCCTGCGCAACTACATGGTCGAAAAGTATGCCCTTCAGGAGTATACGATCGCCGGTGGTACCTACGATTTTGAGGATCAGGATATCAACACGCTCCAGATGTGCTCTGGCCTTGGCTGCAATGCGGAGCTTGATGACGACACGGTTTATCGCATCCTTGAGATCATTGAAGCGAACTTGGATGAGTTTAAGTCCATCAGCGCGAGCTTCTCCAACTTTGACCTCGCTACCGCATGGCAGAACACCGGTTCTGTTCCTCTGCATCCCGGCGCGGAGCGCTTCTATCGCGAGCACGGCTACATGACCTGATCCCACCCAAAAACGGTCTTCTTGCCGCTTAGCCGTAAATAGACAGCAGGAGGCGAAGGCATTTGACTTTGCCTCCTGCTTCTTTTCAGGACAGGTCAAAGAAAGTTCAGGCAAACAAGAACCACAAGTTAGGAGGACAAGATGATGTGCCCGCTGCAGGGCACTCCATCTCATATTGCAAATGAGAAAGTTGACCGGCTATCAAAAAACGGTATGCTACATTCTCGGCGTATTCGTTTCGATTTTTTCCCTTTATACGGCTGCGTTCGGTGTTTTGGCCCCGTTCCTTCAGCGCAGCATCCATGTCGCAGCCCTTCTGCCCATGGTATTCATGCTTTACCCCGCCAGCAAAAAGCACTCACCGAAGGATCGCTTCACGCTGCTTGATGCCGCTTTGGCGGTTCTTTCGGTCATTCCCTGTATCTATGTTATACTTCATAACGAAGACCTTCAAACGCGTATGGTGTTTGTAACGCATCTGACGACGGCGGAGATGGTCATGGGAATCATCCTGATTATCTGCATGATCGAGGCGGTGCGCAGAAGTGTATCCGGCGTAATGGCAGGTCTTGTTGTGATTGGTCTCGCCTACCTGTATGTCGGTCCCTTTCTCGGCGGTCTGCTGTGCCATAAGGGCTTGTCCTTTGAGAGGATGATCGAGGCGAGCACCATGCTGACGGACACCGGCATCTTCGGCAGCCTGATGGGAACTTCCGCGACCTTCATTATTGTCTTTTGCATCTTCGGCGCTTTTGCCGTGGAGAGTGGCGCGGGCGGCTTCTTTACGGAATTTGCGCGTGCGATTGCCGGCCACACGCGTGGAAGCTCTGCTAAGATCGCAACGATCAGCGCAGGCCTGTTTGGCACGATGACCGGCTCAGCGGTAGCTACGGTTTACACGACCGGTACCTTCACCATCCCCATGATGAAAAAGGGTGGCTTTTCTCCTGAATTTTCCGGCGCGGTCTCCGCGGTCGCATCGACTGGCGGACAGCTCATGCCGCCGATTATGGGCGCTGCGGCATTCCTGCTTGCGGAAAATCTCGGCATAACCTACGGCGAGGTCGCAGCCAAGAGTGCGGTCATTGCGATTTTGTACTATTTCTCGCTCTTTGCCATGATCCACTTCAAATGTCTGCGGGATGATATCTACGGAGAGGCTAAGGAGGATCTTCCCCAGTTGCGCAGCGTGCTGAAAAGATCCTATCTGTTCATCCCCATTCTTCTCCTGCTCGTTTTGCTTCTCTCCGGCGTGTCCACCCTGCTCTCCGGTCTGATCGCAACAGGAGCATGTTTTGCGGTCAGCCTTTTGGATAAGGAGAACCGCATGACCCCCAAAAAGCTCCTCAAGGCGCTCTACGACGGCGGCAAGAGCTCTGCCATGTGTATGGCGGCGCTCGGCGGTGCGGGCCTAATCGTTGTTGCTGTGACTTACAGCGGACTCGCTCTGAGCTTTTCGAGCCTTGTCGTCAGCTTCTCTCACGGAAGCAAGTTTCTCGCCCTGCTGCTGATCGCCGTTGCCTGCATGATCCTCGGCATGGGCGTTCCCAGCACGGCGGCCTATGTGATTGCGTCGGCGCTCGGTTGCCGCATCCTTATTAAGCTTGGCGTTTCCCCCTTCGCGGCGCACATGTTTGTGTTTTATTTCTCCATTATTTCGAATATCACGCCCCCCGTTGCCGTTGCAGCTTATGCGGCTGCCAACGTAGCGGAGTCCAAGCCAATGCGGACGGGCGTTCTGGCATCGCTTATCGCAGTTGTTGCTTACATTGTTCCGTTTGTTGCCGCCTACAACCCTGCACTCCTGATGGAAGGTAGCCCCGCGACCATAATCCAGTCTACGATTACCGCTTTCGTGGGCGTGTATCTGATTGCTGGCGCGATTCAGGGATACTTTATGGGAAATCTGAACATCGTGAAGCGCGTGATTCTTGGCGGTATTGCATTTTGCTTCATTGCCGTTGGGACGGTTACGGATATTATTGGCGTAGCCCTCGCTGTGGCGTTTATTTTCTTCCAAAAGCTGGGTAAAAAGAAACTGTCGCAGAACGGGCAGGAACAATAAAAAAGAAAGAAGAAGAAACAAATGGAATATAATAGAATTTATAACTTTTCCTCCGGACCGGCTGTGATGCCTGTTTCTGTTCTCGAACAGATCCGGGATGAGCTTCTCAACTATGGACATACCGGCATGTCGGTCATGGAGATGTCTCACCGCTCACAGTCCTTTCTGGATATCAAGGATCAGGCAATTGCCGATTTGCGAAAGCTGATGAATATTCCGGATCAGTATAAGGTCATGTTCATTCAGGGCGGTGCGACGCTCCAGTTTGCGATGATTCCGTGGAACCTGATGCGAAATGGGAAGGCGACCTATATTGAGACCGGCGCATGGTCTAAGAAAGCCATTGCCGAAGCGAAAAAGTATGGTGAGGTCACCGTCGGCGCATCCTCGGCTGGGTGCGGATATGCCCGTATTCCAGATTGCTCAAATCTGGATATTGCACCGGACACAGACTATGTATATATCTGTGAAAATGAGACAATCCATGGTGTGACATGGCCAAAGCTGCCAGATACCAAAGGGCATGTTTTGGTTTCCGATCAGTCCTCCATGTTTCTCTCCAAACCCTGCTGTGTTACGGACTATGGCATGATCTACGCGGGCGTTCAGAAGAATGTTGGCCCGGCCGGCATGGTCATCGTAATTATGAAAGAGGATCTGATCCCGGAGGAAGTCGACCCCAAGATGCCGGTGTATCTAAAATATGCGACCCACGCAGATACTAACTCCGGTTACAATACGCCGAACTGCTGGTCCATCTACTGCTGTGGCCTTGTCATCCGCAACCTGCTGGAGCACGGCGGTCTGGAGGCGATCTACCAGAAAAATCAGGAAAAGGCGAAGATCATTTATGATTTTCTGGATAATTCCACGCTTTTCCGCGGGAAAGTCGACCCGGAATTCCGGAGCCTGATGAACATTCCCTTCACGACCGGCAATCCGGACACGGATGCTGATGTGGTCGCGTCCGCCGTGCGGGTCGGCTTGAGCAATCTCAAGGGACATCCGTCTGTCGGTGGCCTGCGAGCTTCTGTGTATAACGCTATGCCGATCGACGGCGCAAGGGCGTTGGTAGAGTTCCTGCAGCGCTATGAGCTGACTCATCGCGGTTGAGAGGAAAGCTATGATATTTTTTGCAAACGATTATGCCGGCGGCGCTCACCCTGATGTGCTTCGGGCTGTTGTCGAAAGCAATGAGGAGTTGCTGGCAGGCTACGGAGAAGATCCCTATTGCGAACGGGCGAAGGAGAAAATCCGCAAATGCTGCCAGGCACCGCAGGCTGATATATTTTTCATCCCGGGCGGTACGCAGGCCAATATGGTCGTGCTGAAATCGCTGCTCGGCGCCTGTGAGGGGGTCCTTGCTGCCGACAGCGGACATATCAGCATTCATGAAGCTGGTACGATCGAGGCCGGCGGGCATAAGGTGATTACCCTTCCCCACCGAGAGGGCAAGCTCTCCGCCGCTGCGGTGAGAGAGTTTGTCGATGGCTTCTATGAAGATCGGAATCATACGCAGATGGTCTATCCTGCGGCTGTCTATCTCTCCTACCCCACCGAGTACGGGACGGTATACTCCAAAAAGGAACTGTATGAGATTGCAGATGTCTGCCGCGAAAAGGGGTTGCTTCTCTATCTTGACGGTGCACGTCTCGGCTATGGCCTTGCAATACCGGACACAGATGTGACACTTGCCGATATTGCGAAGGTCTGTGATGCCTTTTATATCGGCGGGACAAAGGTCGGAGCCCTTTGCGGCGAGGCCATCGTATTTCCCAACGGAAACGCCCCCAGATGTTTTACGACCTTTGTTCGCCAGCAGGGTGGTCTGCTGGCGAAGGGAAGACTGCTTGGCGTGCAGTTCGATGCATTGTTTACAGCAGATACCTATACCAAGATCTGCAAACCGGCCATCCATTGCGCGGACGCTCTGCGCGAAGTCTTTCGACGAAAGGGATATCCTTTTTATGTTGACTCTCCCAGCAATCAGATATTTGTGATCATGGAAGACGAGAAATTCCGGCATTTGCAGGAATATGTCGTCTGCCGCTTCTGGAAAAAGATGGATGCGGCACACACGGTTGTGCGCTTTGTAACCAGTTGGGCAACGACCATGGAGGATGTGCGGCAGTTAGAACTTGTTCTTGAAAATTCGTAACGTACTCTCGCCACGAGAGGAACAGAGCCGCGAT
>ERZ1026780.1307-NODE-1307-length-16547-cov-7.814092_pt1 | contig 16547 bp, 20 predicted proteins | sample MGYA00380126_ERZ1026780 | MGnify/ENA primary metagenome ERZ1026780 (study PRJEB33269, sample SAMEA4719762) | human gut metagenome | biome: human-associated habitat; feature: organic feature; material: feces | place: Cameroon | collected 2013-10 ... | reverse complement strand
CGAAAATAGCGCGCCGCCGGGCTTTTTTCTTTTATGCCCCCTCCCCTCCGTTGCCTATTTGGCGATAGTGTGGGATAATAGGAGAGCTTAAGTGCAAAAAGAAAATTATGGCAGCAAGTAAACAAACAAAATACGGAGATATCCAAATCTCTGAAGAAGTGATAGCTCAAGTTGCTGGAGATGCAGCGATCTCCTGTTACGGAGTTATGGGCTTAACCCAAGCGCCATCTCTTGGTGGTGTTCTTACTGAGGGCGTTAATAAACTTTTAAAAAACACCGATTATGTTAAAGGCGTTTACTGCCGTAAATCCAAAAAAGGCTATCAAGTTGATGTCTATCTCGTAGTTGCTTATGGTGTGAAGATAACAGAAGTCGTTGGGGAAGTGCAAAAGAAAATTGCATACGACCTTAAGAATGTCTTCCCTATCGACTATTGGAAGGTGAACGTATTTGTTCAAGACATCCAAGAAATCGAGTGAAAAATATATGAAACGCATTAATGGACAAGAATTAAAACAGTTGTTTTTGTCAGGGGCTAATAACCTCTATAATCACTATCCGGAAATTGATCAGTTAAATGTATTCCCAGTTCCAGATGGTGATACTGGCATGAATATGAACTTAACTCTTACGAGTGGTTCAAAAGAAGTCAAAAACAATAACGATGAATCCGTCGAAGTGATTTCTCGTCTCTTCTCTAGAGGCTTAATGATGGGCGCTAGAGGAAATTCCGGTGTTATTACATCTCAAATCTTTAAAGGCTTCTCCGAAGCTTGCAAAGGGAAAACCACTTTATCCGTTAAAGATTTAGCAAAAGCCTTCGTTTCTGGTAAAGAAATTGCCTATAAGGCTGTTAAAGCACCAGTTGAAGGAACTATTCTTACCGTTATTCGTGAAGCAAGTACCGCTTTAAACGAAAATATTACTAAATTCGCTACTATTGAATCTGCTTTGGATTTCCTTTTCTTGGAAGCGAAGAAGTCCCTTGAACATACCCCAGATCTCCTTCCTGTTTTAAAACAAGTTGGTGTTGTTGACTCTGGTGGAGCTGGACTTACTGTCATTATCGAAGGCATGGCAAAAGCGGCGAAAGGTAAATTTGTCGAACGTATCGAGAATTTAGCCGAAGGCGAGGCCATTTCTAATGTATTGTCTACTCCAAATGGTAAATATGCAGGTGCAGAATTATCCGAATCCGAAGAGGGATATGGATATTGCACTCAGCTTCTTATCCGTTTAGGAAAAGCGGGAGATGGTAAAAAACCATTTAACGAAGAACGTTTCAAAAACTTCCTTTCAAATCATGGTAAATCCGTCGTCTTTGTTAGAGACGATGATTTAGTGAAAGTCCATGTCCACACTTTAACCCCTGGTATGATGCTTAATTTTGCCCAACAATATGGCGAATTCTTAACTATCACGATCGAAAATATGTCGGAAGAACACCATAATATCGAACATGGTAATGTTGCAACCGATATGGAAAGCAATATTGCTCGTGCTAAAGCGGAAAAAGCAAATAACACCCCCTTAAAAGAATATGCCTTAATTGCTGTTTCTTCTGGTTCCGGGTTAGACGAAATGTTTAAAGAACTTGGCGTTGATGTCATTGTTTCTGGTGGACAAACGATGAACCCATCCACTCAAGATTTCTTAGATGCGGTTAAAAAAGCACACGCAAAGAATGTGTACATCCTCCCAAACAACTCCAATATTGTCTTGGCCGCCAATCAAGCTTGCGATGTTTTAGCGGAAGATGAGAACGTTAATTGTTACGTCATTCCTTCAAAGAGTATTCCTCAAGGATTAAGTGCCTTGATGCAATTCTCTGCTGATAGCGATGCCGATACAAACTTTGAAACAATGAAGTCCGCTTTGAAAAACGTTTCTTCCGGATCTGTTACCTATGCTATTAAGGATACGGATATCGAAGGGGTTCATATCACAAAAGACTATTACATGGCCATGCGTGATGATAAAAAAGTCGTCGCTTGTGTTCCAGATAAGTTTGTTGCTTTAAGGGAACTTGTTAAATCTCTTATTAAACCTGAAGTAGTGGTTATGACCATCATTGCAGGAGAAGATATCAAAGAAGAAGATGTTCCTTCCATCCAAGAAGAACTTCAAAACCTCTATCCTGATGTGGAAATCAACGTCTTCTCTGGTAAGCAACCTGTTTATTCCTTCCTCGTTGGTGCGGAATAATTAATCAATGTTACTTAAGCGTTTCTCGTAAAGGGAGACGCTTTTTATTTCGAAAATAACGGACTTAAAGATAGTATTAGCAAACGTTTAAAATATATATAAAATATCGAATAATACTTGCAAACATCTAATTTACAAAACAGCATTCAAAATGAATTAGTTGTAACTTACTTTAGCAAGACTATAATTATGGCGACGAAAAGAGGACTATATAAATGTCAGGTTTATTGTTGATTGCCGCTTTAAGCCTTGCGGCAGTGCAAGTTAAAGGAACTTCTGGCGAAGACATAACCATATTTAATTCTTTTAACTATAAAACTTTTGGCGAAGACGAGGATACAACCTTTAATGGCGAATTTCGCATAGAAGAGCAAAAAGAAGATATTCAGCCTTTTAATACAACTTTAGATTCCGCAAAGAAAATCAATTTTCCAGAGGCACAAAATAATTGGGAATATCCCATGACAAAAATTACAGGCTCCGTTGGCACTGGAAGAATCCCGGACGATTATTATTATTTTTGTTATTCCGGATAGAGCTTACTTCAAATGCTGCTACGATCCAACGAAATTTCCTCTTGAGATTTCAATTTTAGACGAAAACCATAATTACATGTTTGATGTTAAAGACTATTTTGATGAGGAAAATCCATCCGCTAACGCTTTTATGAAAAGAGGAGCGTACTATTTGAAAATTCATAACCCTAATAGTGTTTCTGTTACTTATGGCATTTATTTAGGCATTAGGCTGGATACCAAATTAATTGCTGAGAATATGCGAACATTGGTTTTGAACGACGAATTCATGTCAAAACACCAAGCCGTAGTTTGGCAATCGGATTATTTGCCTAAGGACTCTCAGCCAATTGATGGAACCTTGCTTGAAGAAAACCATACAAACGGTTTATTTACAACATTTAAACTACCACGGATTGTTTCTTGCGGAAGAGATTATAAAGAAATTTATAGAGTTGTATATCTCTGGGGAAAAGACTCTTTAAACGCCCTTCTTAAAGATGTTGATAATTTGCTTGTTACTTTAGATAAAATAAAAAAGGAAAATGAAAGAATAACAAACTTAACAACCAGTTTAACTATGATCTCTACAAGTTTGAGCATGGTTAGTTTCTTTTGCTCAAATAAACTACTGGATACGGTGAATTTAGGACTTGGCCTTGTCTCGAATATCATTGGAAATAAAATTGATTGGGACTATTCCGACCTTTGTTATCATTTAGGAGTGATTCAAGGAGCGATAGGGAATTCGGATGAAAACGATGGTCTAGTTTTAAAATTGACACAAGAAGCCTCTTTAGAAAAGGAAAAGACGGGCAGCAAAAAACATTTCACTACGAAGTATCGTTTGAAAATTGAAGAAAAGGTTAGATCTGATAACGGAGAACGTTTAAAAGGCGATGCCATAATTGCAAGAAAATCAAAACATCATGAAGAAATACGAATTGCGGCCGATAAAGTCTCACCTTCTAATACTAGCGGCTGTTTTAAAATATACGACAACGTTAACGATGTAGATCATTTGATTTGGGAGAACTATTAGTATGAAAAAGATACTTTGCTTAATTTCTTTGTCTTTTTGTTTGTTCTCTTGTCAGAAACAAAAGAGCGATCTTGAGATTCTTATAGAAAACTCTTGCCTTCCTATAGGGGCCAAATTGGAAAGATTAAAAGATGAATTAGAGTTTGAGGAAAAAAGGAAAGACGATTTCAACGTTTATTCTATTAAGGCTGAAAAACTCTATGAAGGGGAGAAGACTTATATTTATTTTGACGATGAAGGAAAATGCGTTGGCCTTCTTACAAGAAATCCTTTTTATGGATTTAATATCTTTGGCGTTGGGATTTATGACCAATTTTATGATCCCTGGTATCCTCAAAAAGATGAGGACCATGGCTGGTACCAGCTAGCTAGAGGATATGATTATTATGAAAACGTTTTAGATGACGCTAAGAACAGAAAAGGAGAGGTTTGGTATGGGGCTTTCAACCACGATGAAACTATCGAACTAAAATTTTCTGTTGATTTTTCTGGCGAGGAATATGATGAATCCATGGGATGTGTCCGTGCATTAGAAGTTATCGTTAGTGGGCAATAAACAAAGACACATATGGTAAAATGTTTTTGATGGCTATCTCGAAATCAAAAGCATTTAATGAAGCGTTACGATCCATAGGAATCGTTGAACCGATAGATGTTTTAAAACATCTCCCTAGGAAATATGATGATTTTACATATTCTCTTTCGAAGTCTTCTTATGAAGACAAGGAAAGAGTGGTTCTTTTAGGAAAACTGGTTGGGAATATGCCTAGATGTCTTCGTTTTGCAAAACGAAGCGTCTATCGTTTTTCTTTTGAAACTACGAATGGCTATGTTTTTGAAGTTGAAGCGTGGAATCAAGCCTATCTTTCCCGTTATCTTAATTTGAATGACGTTTTCACCTTAGTCGGATATTTTGATAAGAGAAGAAACAAAATCACTCTATCTAAGATTCTTAAAGGGGAGATAGAGAGAAACGTTTCTTTAAGACCCATTTATTCTTTGCCTAGCAATATTGCAAACCATACCTATCAAGCATTAGTGAAAAGGGTTCTTCTTTCTTACAAAGGAAAATTAGAAGACGAAGTGCCTTCTTCTTTGATGAAGAAATATCGTCTTTCTTCTGCCTGGGATTCTTTTAAAGACGTTCATTTTCCAAACTCAAAGGGCGAAATCCACCAAGGGATGCGTTATTTTAAATATCAAGAAGCACTTTCTTTCTCTTTGAGAAATCAACTTGTTCGTGGGGAGAACAAAGCTCTAGCGAAAGATATTCGAAGGAAAATACCTGAGAATAGGATGGAGCAATTCATCAAAGTCTTGCCATATTCACCTACAAGCGATCAAATGAAAGCCTTTCAAGAATGCTTGGCCGACATGAATTCTAGCCAAGTTATGTATCGTCTTCTCCAAGGGGATGTTGGGACAGGGAAAACACTTGTTGCTGCATTATGCACATATGCAAATCATCTAAGAAGCGAGCAAACCGCCATCATGGCTCCAACGGATTCTTTAGCAAGACAACATTACGACAACCTTAAAAAGATTTTTGAAGGAACCAATATGAATATTGCTTTGCTAGTTGGCTCTCTTTCAACGAGCGAGAAACGTGCTATAGCAGATGATTTAAAAGATGGAACGATCGATTTGGTTGTAGGCACACACGCTTTATTTTCCTCGAAAGTGGAATACGCCTATTTAGGGCTTGTTATCATTGATGAGCAACATAAATTTGGCGTCAACCAACGCACCCTCCTAGTCGATAAAGGGGAACACGCGGATCTTTTGATGATGTCTGCAACCCCAATTCCAAGAACCCTTACTTTAACTGTATATGGAGATTTAGATGTCTCCACCCTTAGTGAATTCCCAGCTAAAAAAAGGGAAGTGAAATCTGAGATTCTCTCCCCAGACAACCCAAAGATACAAACGATTATTCAAAACGCAATTTCCAACAAGCATCGTGTTTACATCGTTGTTCCTCAAATTGAAGGAGGAGAAAAAGAAAATACCTCTGTTTTAGAAATAGCCGAGGAATATAAAAAACTTTATCCAAACAAAGTGACTATGATGCACGGGAAAATGAGCGAAGAAGATAAGGAAGTCGCTCAAATTGCTTTCCGTACCGGTTTATGCCCTATTTTAGTTGCCACTTCCTTAATTGAAGTCGGCATTGATGTAAAAGAAGCCAATACCATGATTGTTTACGCTCCAACACATTTCTCTTTATCTTCTCTTCATCAACTTCGTGGAAGAATTGGAAGAGATGGAACGCCCTCTCTTTTCATTATGGCGCATAAAAAAGGTGAGGAGCCTGATAGTGAGGAAAAACTGGATATTCTCTTAAAGACCAATGATGGATTTAAGATTGCCGAAGAAGATCTTCGTCTTCGTGGGCCAGGTGAAATTTTAGGCGTAAAACAATCAGGTCTCCCTTCTTTTAACACTTTGAATGTGATTGACGACTTCAAAATATTCGAGTGCGCAAGAGATGACGCAACATGGATTCTTATGCATAAGAACGATCCGGAAAACAAAGAAATCGTTGAACGGATTCAAAACGAAAAGAGAACTTCTTTATCCTAGTAAAAAGAAGACTCTCTAGTTATACTAGAGAAGGTAAAACAAAGGAAAAACGTATGAAAAAGATAGTAGTAGACATGATGGGATCAGACTTAGGAAGTGCGATTACGGTGGAAGCTGTAAAAGAATTCCATAAAAAGCATCCCGATTATGAATTGATTTGTGTTGGTAAAAAGGAAGAACTTTCCTCTCTTGATTTTGCAAGAATCATCGATGCAAGAGACGTTGTTCCTATGACTGCCGGAGCTCTAGACGTCCTTAGAAGAAAAGATTCTTCAATGGTCGTTGCTTTGAAAACGGCCGCGGAAGAAAAAGCGGATGGTGTTGTTTCTGCTGGTGCAACAGGCGGTTTCCTTTCTGCTGCTACTTTGATTTTAAAGAAAATTTCAGGTGTTCTAAGACCGGCTTTAATTACATCCTTTCCGAATCTAACGAACAATGGTGAGACCTATGTCACGATTTTAGATGTTGGTGCTTCCAATGAAAATACACCAGAGGAAATGGCTCAATTTGGCTATATGGGTGCCACCTTTTCTGAATCCGTGTACGGAATTAAAAGCCCTGTTGTAAAAACATTAGCCAATGGTACTGAAGAAGGAAAAGGCTCTCCAGAAGGAAAGGCTGCTTATAAGTTGCTTTCCCAAGATAAGAGAATCAATTTCCAAGGAAATATCGAAGCGAGCCAAGTTCTTATGGGCGCTGCTGATGTTGTAGTTACAGATGGCTATTCCGGAAACATTCTTTTGAAATCGACAGAAGGAACAGCCAAAGGAATTGGAAAACTCTTAAAAGCAGGCTTCAAAAAGAATCTTGGCACAAAACTTGGATATCTCTTATCCAAGAGCGTTATCGGAAATATGAAGAGGCTCATGGATCCAAAGAAAGTTGGAGGAGCCATGTTAATCGGCATCAATGGTGTGGCTGTGAAAGCCCATGGTAATTCCAATGCCGAAGCCTTCCTTTCTGCTATGGAAGTTGAATACCGCATGATTGAGGCTCAAATCGTTCAAAAGATTTCATCCTCTTTTGAGAAAGAAGAAACAAAATGAGCAAACCCGTTAGTGAGCTTTTAAAGAAAATGGGCATTGCCCCTCACAATGAAACCCTCTATGTTGAAGCTTTGACGCACTCATCTCATAATGGTGCGAGCATGAATACAAAGCACTTCGATTACGAGAGGTTGGAATTTTTAGGAGATTCCATCGTTGGCTTTGTTGTAGGGCAACTTTGTTATCGTCTTCATCCTGAAATGAGGCAAGGTGACCTTTCTGTTCTTCGTTCGCAATTTATCCGTACAGAATTTGAAGCGGAATTAGGATTAAGCCTTGATCTTGGCGATTATGTTCAGGTTGGCCCTTCCTACACAAGTGATCCAAAACAATCCCTTTCCTTAATGGAAGACGTTTTTGAGTCTTTCACAGGCGCTCTTTATTTAGACCAAGGATTTGAGAAAGTGAATGCTTTTTTGATTTCTCTTTATTATGAAAAAATCAAGAACGGTAAGATTGAAGTAGCGGAGAATCCTAAGAGCGAACTTCAGGAACTTCTTCAAGCAGACTACAAACAAGCCGTTACCTATCGTCTTATTAGCGAAAAAGAAGAGAATAATGTTCATTATTTTGTAATGGGTGCTTATTTCGATAATTATTTGTTAGGTGAAGGCGAAGGCAAAACCAAAAAAGAGGCTCAGGCAAACGCCGCTCGCGACGCATTGACGAAAAAAGCCTTCAAAGGCTTAAAATAAAGGGGTTTTTATGGGTTTATTCGCGTATTTAAAGAACAAATTCTCTAAGAAAAAAGAGCAGCCTTCTTCTCAATCTCAAACTTTGAAATATCAAAAAGGCTTGGCGAAATCTCGCGCTGCTTTTGCTGATCGTTTAGAAGAACTTTCCAAGCGTTATGAAAAAGTAAACGCGGATTATTTTGATGAATTAGAACAAATCCTTATTGAGGCGGATGTAGGCGTCGAATTAACTTTAAAGCTTTTAGACAACCTTCTTAGTAAATCGCAAAAAGAAGGAATCACCGACCCAAAGAAAATCAACGAAGAACTCATTGATATGATGTTCGTTGATTATCTCGAAAGTGGAGATTCCATCGTAAACGATGTTCAATTTCATGAAGGTGAAGCTACCGTTTTGCTTGTTATTGGCGTGAATGGCGTTGGAAAGACAACGACCATTGCTAAATTAGCAAAACGTTATCTTGATCAAGGAAAGAAAGTCATGCTTGCAGCCGCTGATACCTTCCGTGCTGGAGCAGTGGAACAACTTAAAATTTGGGCAAAAAGATTAAATTGTCCGATTATTGCCAAAGAGGAAAACTCTGATCCTGCATCCGTTTGCTTTGATGCGGCTAAATACGCTAAAGAGCATCACATTGATTTATTAATCGTCGATACAGCGGGAAGACTCCAAAATAAGAAAAACCTCATGGATGAACTCGCTAAGATGAAGCGCGTTCTTTCTCGAGAAATCCCTAACGCACCTCATGAAACCTTCCTTGTTATTGATGCGACCACTGGACAAAATGGCGTCACTCAGGCCGCTTCCTTTAAGGAAGTAGTGGATTTAACAGGCATTGTTATCACAAAAATGGATGGAACATCCAAGGGTGGCATCATTCTTTCTATCCGTTCTCAACTAGGCGTGCCTGTTCGTTTTATTGGTTTAGGAGAGCAAATGGATGATTTAGAAGAGTTCGATTTGGATGAATATCTGCACGCTCTTCTTGTTGGAGATAAGAAAGATGAATGATGATGTTTTGCTAAAAAGAGAGGAGGCCCTCCTTCTTTTTGATGAATACAAGAACCTTTTGACTTCTTCTCAGCAAAATATTTTTTCTGATTATTATCTTTACGATCTTTCTCTTTCAGAAATCGCTGAAAACCATCATATTTCTAAAGCGGCCGCATCCGATTCTCTTCATAAATCGCTGACGAAATTACAAGAATACGAAGAAAAGCTGCATGAAGTTTCTTTTAAAAAGAAGGTTCTTGAAGCAATTCAGAAAAACGACTTTACATCCATTCGGGAGGAATTAAAAAATGGCATTTGAATCATTAACCGAAAAATTTAGCAACATCTTTAAGAAAATGCGTCGCGAGAGCACTTTGACCGAAGCGAATATGGATGCCGCTTTAAAAGAGATCCGTATCGCTCTTTTGGAGGCGGACGTTAATTACAAAGTCGTCAAAGCCTTCACAAATGACGTCAAAGAAAAAGCGCTAGGCCAAGAAGTCCTTAAGAAAGTAAATCCATCTCAGCAATTAATTAAGATCTGTCACGATGAATTGGAAGAACTTCTTGGGGCAGAAAACACGGAAATTGGCTATAACAAGAACGGTTTAACGACTATTATGCTCGTTGGTCTTCAAGGAAGTGGTAAAACTACATCCGCTTCAAAATTGGCTTATTTAATGAAAAATAAGCTTCAGAAAAAAGTCCTTTTGGCAGGATTAGACGTTTATCGTCCTGCCGCTATTGAACAACTTGGGACGTTGGCGAAATCCATTCAGGTTGATTTCTTTGAATTAGGCACGGACGTGAACCCTGTAGAAGTGGCTAAAAAAGCAAAAGAAACTGCAATCCGTGAGGGATATGACGTACTTATCCTTGATACGGCCGGTCGTCTTCAGATTGACGAAAAGCTGATGGATGAGCTTAAAAATATCAATTCGGAGATTCATCCGGAAGAGATTCTCCTTCTTGTTGATGCCATGGCTGGACAAGATGCGGTTAACGTTGCTAACGCCTTTAATGCTAAACTCCGTCTTTCTGGCGTTATCATGTCTAAACTTGACGGTGATGCAAAGGGCGGTGCTGCTTTATCCATTAAATACATCACAGGGCTTCCTATTAAATTTGCTGGCGTTGGCGAAAAAGTCTCTGATCTTGATATTTTTCACCCATCGAGAATGGCCGACCGTATTCTTGGCATGGGGGATGTGGTCTCTTTGGTTGAAAAAGCCAAGGAAGTTATGGATGAGAAGGAAGCAGCTAGAGACGCAAAAAAACTTCTTGCTGGTGAATTTACGTTAGATGATATGCTTAAACAGATGAAAACCGTTCAACGCATGGGCTCGATTTCCGCTATTGCAAAATTAATTCCTGGCATGCCATCTTTAAGCCAAGAGCAACAAGATGCGGCAGAAAAAAGAATGAAAGACTTTGAAGTCATCATCAATTCCATGACGCCTTATGAAAGAAAACATCCAGATTGCTTGAAATTCTCCCACAAGAATCGCATTGCTAAAGGGTGCGGCAAAACAAACGCGGATGTAAACCGCGTTATCAAGCAATGGGAGAAATCCAAAGAAATGATGAAACAAATGAAGCAATACCAGAAATCAGGCAAGATGCCTCCAATGGGTGGTTTCCGTTAATTCTCTTTCTTTTTGATGAATTTATGGCCTTTTTCCAAGGCTTCTTGCTCCCATTTAGGGGTTTCAGAACTCTTTGCTTCGGCTAAGAGCTTTTTATCTTGTTTGCTAAGTTCTAATTTATCGAACAAATCCGGACGATATTTCTTTGTCAAAAGAAGAGACACTTTACGATGATATTTACGAATTGCCTCATGATTTCCAGAGTAGAGGATATCAGGAACTTTCTGCCCTTCGTAATCATATGGTTCCGTATATTGGGGATATTCTAAAGCGTTGTCGTTAAAAGATTCGTCTTTCAAAGATTCGTTATTGATTGCCCCATCTAATAAGCGAATGACAGAATCGGCAACCGCCATCGCAGGAACCTCTCCTCCAGTGAGGATGTAATCGCCAATAGAAAGTAGTTCATCGACATAGGGGTTCACTCTTTCGTCGATTCCTTCATAATGACCGCATAAAAGAATCAAGTGATCCATTTTGGAAAACTCTTGTGCTTTCTTTTGATTATAAGTGGTCCCTCTCGGCGAAAATAAAACCGTGTGGGACGTGGGTGTCTTTTTATCTTTTAGGGCATCAATAATGGGCTGACATTTCATGATTAATCCGGCTCCTCCACCGATTGGAGGGGTATCAGTTCTTCCATATTTATCTTTCGTATAATCACGGATCTGCACGCATTCGACTTCGACGACACCTTTTGCAATGGCTCTTTTGATAATGGAATTGCTTAAAAAGTCTTCAAAGAAGGAAGGAAAAAGTGTCAAAATAGTAATTTTCATAATAATCCAGGGATGACGTGTATCAATATTTCTTTTTTCGACACATCAATGGAAGCGATAAATGTGTTCATTACAAAAGGAACATAACACGTTTTGCCATTATTTTCTTTGATTTTTAGATTGCTAGATGAAGCGCAGCTAAGAACGTCGATTACTTCGCCTATCTTTTCGTTTGTTTCTTGGTTAACAACACTGGAACCGATCAAGTCAGAAAGACGATAGAAACCTTCAGGAAGAGTTGCTTCTTCTTCAGGGATTTCAATCTCATATCCTGTAAGGCCTTCAACTAAATTGATATCTTCCATTCCTTTAAAAGAGATGAAATAGTAGTCTCCAGAATCACGGAAGGAAGCGAGTTCTACTTCCAATTCTTCACCGTTTTTTGGGTTTTTCAAAAAGAGTTTTCTCCCAATTTGAAAACGATCTGAAGCAAAAGAGGTGAGACTTTTACAACGTAATACGCCTACAAGGCCAAATGGTTTAATAATTTTTCCGATGCAAATTGTTTTCATAATGAAAGAAATGACGCTGATATTACTCAGCGTCATTCTCCTTTTCTTTTTCTTTGTCTTCTTCGCTGAAACTTTCAAATTTCAAATGGATACGAACATTGGAATTGTCAGCTTTTCCTGCGATGCCGACGGCTTCGCGTAAAGCGTTGGCAACAACTCCTCTTTTTCCAATCAAACGGGCTGTGTCATCGTCTTCAGCAACGATTAACAAAGACACGTCCTTTTCATTTGAGCCTGGAAGCTCACGAATCATGATGGAGTCACGATGCTCAACAAGTGGATCGATTAGGCCGTGAACGACCTTCTCGTAATCGATCATTATTTTTGCTCCTTGTTAGCTTTTTTGACTTTGCTTTCTGCGAATTTGGTCATGATTCCTTTTCTAGAGAACATGGCACGAACACTGTCAGAAGGAGCAGCGCCATTACTGAGCCACTTTAAGGCTAATTCTTCGTTGATATCGGCTTTCTCTTCACCAAGGGCTGGATCATAGGTTCCGATTTGTTCGATGTAGCGGCCATCTCTTGGAGAGCGGGAATCAGCAACAACGATACGATAGAATGGGTCTTTGTGACGACCAATACGGGTTAATCTAATTTTAACGGACATAGTAAATTCTCCTTTTCCGGTGATTATGATAATGAAAATATATATTGCCGTCAAGCAAAAATGCTTAACCCTTTATTTCCCCTTGTAAAAACGATCTTTTGTATTTAGAATATTCCACGCGTATGTGAGTACGCTACGCAAGCTCCGCCATCCTTGTCACTTGGATGAGAACTTGAAGAGAACGTAATTCAAACATTAAGGAGAACAAGCATGAACTTAAATTTAGTCGAAGAAGTTACGGCTTCTCAACTCCGTGATGACATCCCAGATTTTAAAGCTGGTGATACCGTCAGAGTTTCCGTCCGTATTATTGAAAACAAAAAAGAACGTATTCAAAACTACGAAGGCGTTGTTATCCAACGTCGTGGTCATGGCGTGAGCGAGACCTTCATCGTCAGAAAGATGTCCAGTGGCATTGGCGTGGAAAGAATCTTCCCAACCCATTCCCCATCTATCGCTAAAATCGAAGTCGTCAAACACGGCCGTGTCAGAAGAGCTAGAATCCACTATATGCGTGGCCTTGCTGGCAAAGCTGCTCGTATTAAAGAAGCTACAAAATAAGCAATTTGTTGCAATCTATCAAGTGACATTAAGGCTCCAGAAATGGAGCCTTTTCTCTTTGCTTGATTTGCTCCTACCGATATAATTTTTCCTGTATGGCAGAATTCGTAGACGTAAATAAAGGAGACATATTGCCTCCTCTTAATCAAAAGAGACAGAAAAAGCATTCTTTTCGGAAGTTTTCTCGTTTGTTTTTTCAAATCTTTTTCAGTCTTCTTTTTGCCGTAGTTTTTGCGATTTTTGGGCAAACTATATACGATTTCAATCGTTACAGCGCTTTTTATGTAAATGGTGAATCAATGTATCCAACGTTGAATAGAAATGCGGAAGTCTATGAAAAAGGCAATAAGCTTACAACAAAAACCTATCTTCTCGGGAACTTCTCTTCTCCAAATCATAAATATCTATGTGATTATGGACTAATGGATGAAAAAGAGGGCTTCCTTTCCTCTGTTCAACGTTTCTCTATTGTGGTCACATATTTTGATCAAGATATGGAAAAGAGGGGAGACATGTATCTTCCTAAGAGCGGAAGTGAGCTCAAAATCAAACGCGTTTTAGCTCTCCCGGGTGAAGAAATCTATTTTGATAATGAAGGGGAGCTTTATATAAAAGGAAAAAGAGACTCTGCTTTTCAGTTTATTGAACAGCCTTTTTTCAACATTGATTCTTGGAATGAGGAGTCAAAAGATTTTCTTTCCGTGGTAAAAAAAGAAACGAACACGGCTTCTAGCTACGCCTACGATGATAAACATCCTTTTCGCTTAGACGATAACGAATACTTTCTTGTGGGTGATAATCGCCTTGAAGGATGTAGCAATGACTCTCGTGCTGTTGGCCCAATCTCTTCCTATTCTATTGTAGGAAGGGTTGTTACCATCATTGGGAAATGCTGGTATGAGATAGGGCAAAACGGCAAGAGTAAGGAGACGATTGACTTTAAGAGCCTTATAATGCCGTGGAGGTTGGAATTATTATGAAAGAACTTCAGCAGCAAAAGAATGTCCATTATTTCCCTGGCCATATGGCAAAAGCTCTTAACGCTATCGGACCAATGGTCAAGGGGAGTGATTTAATCGTAGAGATTGCAGACGCAAGAGCCCCTTTAAGCACACGTAATCCTTTGCTCGAAAAATTCTTAGAGAACAAACCTCATTTACTCTTGCTTTCTAAATTTGATAAAGCAGACCCGAATGTTACAAAAGAATGGATTGCTTATTATAAAGGAAAAGGGCTTATTTGCTTTTCTAGTGATCTTAAGCACGCAAAGGTCTTGGATATACTTCAAAAGATGAGTGCTCCGCTTGTTCAGAAGAAAAGAGAAAAAGAAGCCAAAATCGGCATGAAAAAACAACCTTTACGTCTTTTGATTCTTGGCATTCCAAATGTTGGGAAATCCACTTTTATCAATAACCTCGCTGGTAAAAAAGCGGCTAAGGTTGCAAATCGTCCCGGTGTTACAAGAGCGGAGCAATGGATTAAAGTGTCTAATGATTTCGTTTTACTTGACACTCCAGGGATTCTTCCAATGAATTACCCAAACAAAGAAGAAGCAATCCGTCTAGCCTTATTAGGCTCTATCAAAGAAGATGTTTTGCCTTTGGATGACTTGGCTTCTAAACTTTTTGACTATTTAAAAGAGAATTATCCTTCCTCCTTAAAGGAACGTTATGGTTTAGAAGATATTTCCCTCTTAGAAGAAAAAGACGTTCTCGAAAGAATTGCTAAAGAACGTGGTTACCTTTTGCAAGGTGGCTTAGCGGATACTTCGAAAGCGTGCCTCAGTCTTATTAAAGATTTTCAAGAAGGATGCCTTGGAAATCTTACTTTGGAAAAACCTTTATGCTAATCAAAGAAAGAGAATTCTATAGCTCTTCAGTTCATGCCATTGTTGGTATTGATGAAGCGGGAAGAGGCCCTCTAGCGGGCCCGGTTTTCGCTGCCGCGGTTTTATTTGACCCATCTTACCAGAACGAGGAAATTAACGATTCTAAAAAATTGACGGAAAAAAGAAGAGAGGAACTTTTTCTAGAAATAAAGAAGAACGCCATCGCTTATGGGATTGCTTCCGTTAGCGCAGATGAAATTGATGAAATGAATATTTATGAGGCCACCAAGAAATGTATGCTTGCCGCTCTTTCGAAGATTCAAGCGCCTTACGATATGATTATTACTGATGCGATGAAATTAAAAACAGAAAAGCCTCTTTTAGCGATGATAAAAGGCGATGCGCAATGCTTAAACGTGGCGGCCGCGTCCATTCTTGCTAAGGTTTCTCGTGACCATTATATGGAAGAGTTGGATAAGAAATATCCTCAATATGGTTTTGCTAAACACAAAGGATATGGTACGAAACTCCATATGGAAGCTTTAAAGAAATATGGGCCTATTGAACACATCCATCGTAAGAGCTATGCGCCCATTAAAGCTTTTTATACGGAACAAATAAAACTTTTTTAGGCATTTTTCTAAAAACCCCGTCTTCTTATAAGTGAAGGGGGGTTGGGAAAAATGTTCACAACACATGAAATTCTCCTTTGCTTATCTTTAAAATACAAAGGAAACTGGGATGAGATTTATCAAGCCATCCGTAACAAAAAACGCATCACTGAGGAAGAGGGAAGAGATCTTTTAACTTCCTATAAAAGCGATGCTAAAGTCGTCGTCATCACCGATCCGGATTATCCGGAGGCGCTAAAAAAGATTTATCGTCCGCCTTTTGTCCTTTTTTATTACGGAGATTTTTCTTCCATAAAAAGCCAAAAACACTGTGTTTCCTATATTGGAAGCAGGGATTCTTCCCCCTATGGAGAAAAGATGGCGAAAGAAATCTCCTCAGGGTTAGCTAAAAAGGGATATGTCATCGTTTCGGGGATGGCAAAAGGAATTGACGGAGTGGCTACCAAAGCTGCCTTAGACGCTGGAGGAAGGGCCGTAGGAATCCTTGGTTCGGGAATCGATGTTTGCTATCCAAATTCAAATGAAGATATTTATAAAAGATTAAAGACAGAAGGGCTCTTGCTTTCAGAGTATCCAGAGGAGGTGCCGCCAAACAAAGAAAACTTCCCAGCGAGAAACCGTCTTATTGCTGGATTAAGCGAAGTGGTTGTTGTTGGCGAAGCGGACCGCCATTCTGGCACGCTAATAACCGTTAACTACGCTTTGGAGGGAGGGAAAGAGGTTGCTTGTCTCCCTTATCCAGCCGATCAAGATAGTGCTTGTAACCTTTTAATCAAAGATGGAGCAACACTTGTTACCTCGGCAGAAGACGTCTTGGAAATGCTTTAAAAAATTTTTTCATCACTTATAAATAATCTTATTTATATAGGTAAAAGGTGTTTTTTATTCCTTTGACAAACG
>ERZ1026780.1305-NODE-1305-length-16624-cov-8.600217_pt1 | contig 16624 bp, 10 predicted proteins | sample MGYA00380126_ERZ1026780 | MGnify/ENA primary metagenome ERZ1026780 (study PRJEB33269, sample SAMEA4719762) | human gut metagenome | biome: human-associated habitat; feature: organic feature; material: feces | place: Cameroon | collected 2013-10 ... | reverse complement strand
GCAACCCCAGATGGGCTTGGGACTGCTACAGAAGATTTATTCAGATGTTCTCCGATGTCGTTATGGAAGTCGGCAAGAAATATTTTGAAAAACTTATCGACGAGATGAAAGAGAAGAAGGGCGTTACGCAGGACGTAGAACTCGACGCCAACGACCTTAAGACTCTTGCAAATCAGTTCAAAGCCGAATATAAGAAACAACTCGGCGCGGATTTCCCGTCCGATCCCAAGGTTCAACTTTTCGAGGCTATCAAGGCAGTATTCAGAAGCTGGGATAACCCGAGAGCGAACATTTACAGAATGGACCACGACATTCCTTACAGTTGGGGTACCGCCGTTAACGTTCAGATGATGGCGTTCGGTAACATGGGCGACAACTGCGGAACGGGCGTTGCGTTCACCCGTAACCCCGCTACCGGCGAAAAAGGTCTTATGGGCGAATTCCTTACGAACGCTCAGGGCGAGGACGTCGTTGCAGGCGTAAGAACGCCGATGCCCATCGCTAAGATGGCAGAAATATTCCCGAACGTTTACAAACAGTTCCAGGAAGTTTGCAAAACCCTTGAAAATCACTATCGCGACATGCAGGATATGGAGTTCACCGTAGAAAACGAAAAACTCTATATGCTTCAGACCAGAAACGGTAAGAGAACCGCCGCCGCCGCTATCAAGATCGCTTGCGACCTTATCGACGAAGGCATGATCACGGAGCAGGAAGCGCTTATGCAGATCGACGCTAAGTCGCTCGACATGCTTCTTCACCCCACTTTCGACGCTAAAGACCTTAAAGACGCCGACAAGAACGACGTCGTAGGCAAAGGTATCGCCGCTTCTCCGGGAGCCGCCGCAGGTACGGTGGTATTCACCGCTGAAGAAGCAGCCGCTCAGGGCAAGGCCGGCAAGAAAGTTATCCTTGTAAGACTCGAAACTTCTCCCGAAGATATCGAGGGTATGAAATACGCTCAGGGTATTCTGACCGTCAGAGGCGGACAGACTTCGCACGCCGCGGTCGTTGCAAGAGGTATGGGTACTTGCTGCGTTTCCGGTTGCGGAGATATCAAGATGAACGAAGAAGAGAAGTATTTCGTTCTTGCGGGCAAAACGTTCCGCGAGGGCAGCGAACTTTCTCTCGACGGTTCTACCGGTAACATTTACGACCGTATCATAAAGACCGTTCCGGCAGATCCCAACAGCGGATACTTCGGAAGAATAATGAAACTCGCCGACAAATATAAGGCTCTCGGCGTAAGAACCAACGCGGATACTCCGGCAGACGCTAAGAGGGCGGCGGAACTCGGCGCTCAGGGTATCGGTCTTTGCCGTACCGAGCATATGTTCTTCGGACCGGGCAGAATCGATAAGTTCCGCGAAATGATCTGCTCCGAAACCGTTGAAGAAAGAGTTGCCGCGCTTGACAAAATCGAGCCGATGCAGCAGGCAGACTTCGAAGGTCTTATGGAAGCGCTTATGGGACAACCCGTTACGATTCGTTTCCTCGATCCGCCGCTTCACGAATTCGTTCCCACGGATGAAGCCGATATTAAACTTCTGGCTAAGGCTAAGGGTAAGACCGTTGCCGAAATCAAACAACTTTGCAATTCGCTTCACGAATTCAACCCGATGATGGGACACAGAGGCTGCCGTCTTGCGGTAACTTATCCCGAAATTGCGGTTATGCAGACCAAGGCGGTTATCAAAGCGGCTATCGCCGTTCAGAAACGTCATCCCGACTGGCATGTCATTCCCGAAATCATGATCCCGTTAGTTGGCGAAGTCAAAGAACTTGCTTACTGCAAAAAGACCGTCGTAGAAACTGCCGACGCGGTTATCAAAGAAGCCGGCGTAGACCTTAAGTACGAAGTGGGAACGATGATCGAAATTCCGAGAGCGGCTCTCACCGCCGACGAAATCGCTAAGGAAGCGGAATTCTTCTGCTTCGGAACGAACGACCTCACTCAGATGACGTTCGGATTCTCTCGTGACGACGCGGGCAAATTCCTTCCCTCCTACTATGCGGCTAAGATTTACGAATCCGATCCGTTCGCTCGTCTTGACACCGTCGGCGTAGGCAAACTTATGAAGATGGCTGTCGAACTCGGACACAAGACGAGAAAGGACATTCACTGCGGAATCTGCGGCGAACACGGCGGCGATCCTTCGTCCATCGAGTTCTGCCACGAAATCGGCTTGAATTACGTATCCTGCTCGCCTTACAGAGTACCGATCGCGCGTCTTGCCGCCGCCCAGGCGAACATTCGCAATCCCAGGTCCTAAATCTTGGGTTGAAACTTAATCAAAACACTATATATTGTGTTTATGAGCCTGTATCTTTTAGATGCAGGCTCTATTTTTGCTCTTTTTTAGGGTGAAAAATAGTTAAAAAAAGGTCAATTCCGCTAAAGTTGAACACTTTACAAGGGTAAAAAATTTTGGTATAATAAATAATAAGGAAAGTCATAGTAAAAAGGGTAAAAACGGGTAAAATGACCAATTACAGAGCTATTTTAGAGTATCATTATAAAGGAAACACCACAACGCAAGTCGCAAGGATTTGTGAATGTTCTCGTACAACGGTGTTGAAAACGATAAAAAGAGCGAAAGAATGCGGTCTTACTCAATCTTCTGTTGCCGGAATGAACGATTTTAAGCTTCTTTGTAAACTTTATCCTAATAGAGTTCAAAGAGCAGAATATACTTACCCTGATTTTGAGGCTATTATCAAAGATAAGAAGAAGAGAAAATTAACGAAATACGTTGCTTGGCGCAGATATTATAAAAGAACGATTGCGGCAGGCGGTAAACCATATAAAAAATCCCAATTTTTTAAGTTGTATAAAACGTTTTATAGTAGAAGTAGTCTTAGATTTAAGAATACGAAAACAATAGACCAAATAAAGGCATATAGGCTTGTTGGTCGTTATTTTGAATCTTCAAGAATGACAAATTCTCTTGAAAATTTGAAAAGCGAAATTTTGGAGTTTTGTAAAAAACTGCGATTGCGTCCACAACGGATATTCTAACTTTTCAAGTGTGCCAAATATGGCTTTTCTTAGGCGCTCGAAAAACTTGGCATTCTTGGCACTCTTGAACAAATTTATATCAAATAGCCTCTTTTTACCTAAAAAAGCGTAAAAATACGCCGTTTTTGCTACACTAAGGATGCCAATGGATTTTGCGCACTTGAATTTCTTGCGTTAAAATATACCCGTTTGGGTATAATACGCTAAAAACACGTAACAATAGTCCCGAAATGGTATAAAAACGATTACATATTTGCTCCGCAAAATTGTGTTTAATGCAATTATCTGGAGCAAATATTTTTTGTTTGTACAAAGTTTTAACTAAACTTACGTAAATCACTTATTTAACGTAGTGTTTTGTGTAGAAATGGTTAAAAACGTGCTTTTACACCTAAAATGCTTAAAAACGTCGTTTTTTCTTCGGAAAATATGTTAGATATAGAATTAATAAATATTAACTAAACCCACACAAATCACTTGACTTTTGTAGTGTTTTATGTTAAAATAGTTAAAATTGATTTTGAGGATACATAAATGGCAAAATTTATACCTTATACGTTTACAAAAAAGGACGTTATAAGCGATTTTAAAAATGATAAACAATACGAAAATTGGATAGCGGGGCAAGTTCGTTCAAAAAAAATAGTTAAGGTGCGTAACGGATTATACGTTCACGTTGATGTGTCGGGGTATCCGCTTACGACAAAGTTTGAACTTGCCACAAAAATTGCTGAGGATGCTTTCGTATGTTATCATTCTGCCTTTGAATATTTTGGCGTGACTAATCAAGTTTTTAATACCGTAACGGTGGGTAGCAAAAAGCGTTTCAACGATTTTACTTTTGACGATATTGACTATGTTCGTAAACCCGCGAAACACGATGTTCAAATTATGAATATAATAACTGCCGCAGTTCGCGTAACCTCTCTTGAACGCACAGTTATTGACTGCCTTGATGATATTGATGCAGGCGGTGGAATTGACGAAATCTTAAATGCGCTTGACCAAATTCGTGTTTTAGACGAAACAAAACTACTTGAAACGTTAAAAGCCTATGATTCCGTATTTCTTTATCAAAAAGCAGGCTACGTATTAGAACATTTCAAAGATAAGTTTATGCTAACCGATTCGTTTTTTGAAGAGTGTAAAAGTAAACTAACCAATCAGATAAAGTATTTTTTACAAGACGAGTATAAAGATATAGAGTTTAATTCCAAATGGAAACTTATGGCTCCTAAAAATCTTAAATCTCGCCTAAACGGAGGATATTAATGGAATTTTCAAGACAATATTTAACAAGACTTGCCCAAGAATCTAACTTTATAAAAGATACTTTGGAAAAGGTTTTGCGACTTTCCGAAATATTAAAATTCTTAAATTGCGACGTTGTTTTTAAGGATAAACTTGCGCTTAAAGGCGGTACGGCAATAAATCTAACTGCGGTAGAGCTTCCGCGCCTTTCGGTTGATATTGATTTGGATTTTACCGTAAACGTTAGTAAGGATGAACTTCCCGAAATTAAAGAGAAGTTCAAAAAGCGCTTAACGGATTATATGTGGCAAGAAGGCTATTCGCTTGCAGATTCTCGTGACCATTTCGCTTTAACGTCGTTCTTGTTTAATTACATTAACAACGCAGGAAATCGGGACAATATAAAGGTTGAAATTAACTTTTTGGATAGATGTCACGTTTTACCGCTTGAAAAGAAGAAGATTTTAACTAAGGGTATAGTAGAAGATTTTGAAATTTTAACCTTAAATACGATTGAACTATACGCTAGTAAAATCAACGCGCTTTTATCACGCGCTACCCCAAGAGATTTATACGACGTAAACGCTATGATAGAAAATAACGTTATAACCGATACTGAACTTTTAAGAAAATGTCTCGTATTTTATAACGCCATTGGCGGCGATTACGATATTCAAGAGTTAGACTATACAAACGTTGAAAGGTTAGATTATAGAAAATATAAAACGCAATTAAAACCCGTTATATCAAAAGACGATAAGTTTGACATTGAAAAGGCAAAAGAAAAAGTTTTAGCTTACGTAAAGGATTTGCTTGTTTTAACGGACGGGGAGAAAGAGTTTTTAAGCAAATTAAAAGAGAAAACTTATGTGCCGGAATTGTTGTTTGATGATGAAACGATTATATCGAACATAAAGCATCACCCCGCCGCACTTTGGAGAACAAAAGAAAATAACAATTAAAACTTTTATAAATATGACGGAGATTGTCATATATACTATGCTAAAATCAAACTGATTTTAGCAAAACGAGAGGAAACATTATGTTTTATAAAATGATAACTAAAAAAAGAGATGAGTGGTTTGCTGGCGATTGTGTAGTAAAAGAACTCATTGAATATATAGAAAAAACGAATCAAATGCGTGACGCTCAAGTTGAAGCAATTAAGACGTATTTGTTTCTTAAAATTGCTTGTGACAATAAACCGTTGTTTGAGCTTTTTAAGAACGGTGTTTTTAACACATTGGATTTAGATGAATTAGAAGTGTCTTCTAGTGTAAGGACGGCATTACAAAATAAACCTGCATTAGCAGCTTTGTACGAATATGCTTCTTTGAAAGATGATAGCGGTAATCAAGTGTCGGAAAAAATATGCAAGGAAATTAAACGTAATCCCGAAAGTATTGATGCAAGAGAGTTTTTCAAAAATGCTTTTTACGGCGTAACGTACACGGATTATTTGTTTAGTTTGCCTATGGGCGCAGGAAAAACGTACTTAATGGCGGCGTTTGTATATCTGGATTTATACTTTGCTATAAACGAGCCAAACAATCCAAATTTTGCACACAACTTTATAATATTTGCTCCGTCTGGGTTGAAATCTTCGGTTGTGCCGAGTTTAAGGACAATTCAGAACTTTATTCCTTCGTGGGTGATTCCTGAGCCTGTTGCTTCTGAATTAAAGCGCATGCTTATTTTTGAAGTGCTTGACGAAAATAAGACGGCTAAAAAATCAAATAAAACAAAAAATCCAAACGTTCAGAAGATTGCGATTCATCAACCATTAACGGATTTGATGGGACTCGTGGCTGTTACAAACGCGGAAAAGGTTATTTTGAACCGTATTGTAGAAAAAAACGGGCAAATCACTTTCTTTGAAAAAGACGAAAATGACAAGAAAGACAAAGCAGCAAATGAACTTCGTAATATTATAGGTAAATTACCACACTTGTCGATTTTTATTGACGAAGTTCATCACGCCGCAACGGATGAAAAGAAATTGCGTGCAGTTGTTAACAAATGGGCACAAGGCGGAAACGTTAATAGTGTTATCGGTTTTTCTGGAACTCCTTACTTACAAACAAGAGAAAAAATTACGGTAACGAGTGGGTTGAGTGTAGCGACACAAGTAATTTCAAATATCGTTTATTATTATCCGCTTGTGGATGGTATCGGAAACTTCTTAAAGAAACCTAAAGTATTTATTTCAAGTAGTAACGATAGATTAGATATAATTGAAAACGGTGTTAAAGAGTTCTTAAATTCTTATAAAGACACCATATATGCAGACGGAACTTGTGCAAAGCTCGGTATTTATTGTGGCACGATTGAAACGCTTGAAGAAAAAGTGTATCCACTAGTTGAAAAACTTGTTGCGGAGTATGGGCTTAATCCGTCTATTGCAATATTAAAATATCACGGCGGGAATAAAAATTATCCTATTCCTGTGGATAGCTCATACGAATTTTCTATATTAGACAAGCCTTTCTCTCAAAAGAGAATTATATTATTAGTTCAAATAGGTAAAGAGGGTTGGGACTGTAGAAGTTTAACAGGTATCATCTTATCTCAAGAGGGCGATTGCTCTACTAATATGGTTTTGCAAACGTCTTGCCGTTGTTTGCGTCAAGTGCAAAAAGGCATTCCTGAAACGGCTATGATTTACTTAAATAGTAGCAATGCCAACACCTTAAACATGCAACTTGAACAACAACATAGAATGAATATCCAAGAGTTCCAAAATGGCAAGGATGATAAGTTCACGCTTGTAAAACGTTATGATAGAAGTGCTTATTTAAGACTTCCTAAAGTGGATTTTTATCAATTAAAAGTTAACTATAAAACGGTAGTAGTTCAAAAAGTAGAAGAAGTAGATATTAAAGAAAGTATTAAAATCTCAGCCGATATAGCCCAAAAAACTAATATTATTAAAACCGCAGAAATATCTGATTCTTTACAGACTACCGAAACAAGAATAGACGATAAGGAAACGGGGACAACGCCTGCTAACTTTAATATTTGGATTAACGATATATTAAAAGAAAGTTTTAATTCTCTTAATAGGAGTGTGGTCATTCCTTACCTTGCTGAATTAAAAGAAGTTTTTGCTAAAATAACTTATAAAAAAGATGACGTTTTATATTTTAGTTCAAAGTTCGATTTGGCTACACTTAACGCTCATATCCGTAAATCTTTTTATGATAAACATACCTTTGAAACGCAAGAAGAATTGATTCCAGAAGAAGCAAGTTTATTACACGTTGATAATTTCAAAGCTGAAGTGTATACCAAAAACGTTGGGGATTATTATCCTAAAGCGGATATGGTAGAAAAGATTATTCTTGATGATAATGGCAAGTTGATGCTCGATAAGAAAAATCAACAAATGTATGATTTGGCGGAACAGACGGGCAACGATGCGATTATAGACTTTTTCAAAAAGCAAATGACGTCACACCCTATGAAAGACAAGTCTTTCCACTATTTGCCTTATAAAACGGATAGTTCTTTTGAACAAAGGTTTTTAGAAGAAGTGCTTACTGAAAACGCTATCAAAGATAACGAATTAGAAGTTTATTACAACGGCGATAGAGCGTTGACCGAGTTTAAAATTAAGTGTTATCACCAAGTTGGTAAAAAATGCAATTATATCGGTATGTACACGCCAGACTTCTTGATTATAAAGAGAAAAGACGGCAAAATTCATAAAGCGCTTATTGTAGAAACAAAAGGCGAAATTTATGCAAACGACCCAGCTTTCAAGCAAAAGCGCAATTTTATGGAATCAGCGTTTATTAAACAAAACAACGATAAGTTTGGTTATAACCGCTTTGATTATTTGTATTTAGAAGATACGCTTGAAGAAAAAGATAGAATTGTTTTAACACATGAAACAATTAAAAAGTTTTTTACTGAGGAGTAACAATGGATTTTATTGACTATAGAAAAAAGTTGGGATTGAATTTTTCCGATGAGGAAAAGGTTAAAAATTTTTTAGCAAAAGCATTTTGTGCTTTTTCTGAATCAATACAAATTGATAACGAATTACCCAATAATGCATTTAATAATTTTTGCTTTAATGCTGGAATAAAGGCTCAATTGGTTTATTACAACGAATATGTGGATTCGCCGATGGTTTATAGCTTCTTGCAACAGCAGACAGAAAAGCTTAATAGTTTTTTATATTACTATTCGGTATTCATTAGTTCTTTTGAATATAAGAGTAAGGCGCAAGAAAGTTTGATTAATGCTTTAAACCATTGGGCAAAGTTGTCTAATTTTAAAATTGAGATTATAGAAGATGATAAAAATTTCTTCATTTTTCCTAAAGGAGCAGAAGAACTTGATGATGCGCTTGTGTCCGAGCCGTTAGAGTGGCTAAACGAATATCCTAAAACAAGAACTGAATTTGTGCAAGCATTAAAAGATTATTCTGATTTGAATGATGACAACGCAAGTGACGTGGCTGATAAATTTAGAAAGGTATTAGAACGATTCTTTCAAGAATTTTTTGGTAAAAATGGAACGCTTGAAAACTTGAAAAAAGAATATGGCACATATATGAAAGGTAAGGGTGTTCCTTCTGAACTTAGTAATAATTTAGAAACACTTTTACAAGCTTATACAAACTTTATAAATGGCTATGCTAAGCATCATAGTAAAACAAATAAAAACTTGTTAGAGTACATATTGTATCAAACAGGGAATATTGTTCGATTAATGATTACACTTAAGAAAGAGGAAAACTAAAATGAGTGAAGATAAGAAAGGATTGATAGAAGCAACTTCACAAGCCCTGCAAGATAATTTACCAGAAACAGTTAAAGAGACTGATGGTGTACTTTCTACTGTTGTCGGTTTTTTTAATAACGTTGTATTATATCCTATTAAAAAGGCAAATTTAACGTTTAAATATAAATTGGAAAAGTTCCGTGAAGATTTAGGAAAGAAGACATCTAATATTCCTATCGAGAATTTACAAGTTCCTCCAACAATGATTGCAGGACCAACGTTAGAGGCATTAAAATATACATACGACGAAGAAGAACTGCGTGAGATGTATGAAAATCTTTTAGCATCAGCTATGGATAATAGAATTTCAAACAAGGCACATCCTTCATTTGTTGAAATAATTAAGCAAATGAGCCCGTTGGATTCAATCGTGTTAAAAGAGATTGTAAAGGCTCAACAACTTAAATGTTACAATATTGTTTTTACATATGAAGAAACCACGAAGAAGGTATATGCATATGGCATGCCCGACTATTTTGTTGAAGAATTGACAACATTGGGTGATATTTTTGCTGTTTCAACTTCTATTATCAACTTGGAACGATTGGGCTTGATTACTATAAGAGATGGGACTATTCGTGGCGAAAACTATGGCTTAATAACTAAAAATCAAATTTATTTATCGCGTCTTAAATATTTTAATTCATTAGGCAAAGTAGTTAGCCCTGAATTTAATAATAGGACAATAGAGATAAATAATTACGGACAAGACTTTGCGAAAACTTGTGTTAAATAAGGAGAAACATAATGGCGATTAAGTATATACCTTTCTTTCCTGAACCTATTGAAGGACAGGCAATATTAGATAATTTTAAGAGAACGCTTAGATATAAAGGCGCAGACGGTGTGCAAGAAAAACTTCGCCGTGGCATGCCACTTTACGAAATGGAAAAAAAAGAAACCGTTGGCGATAATAAAGACGGCAATCTTGTTATTCGTGGTGAGTGTATTTCAGCTTGTGCTTATTTAAGAGAACAAGGCATAAAGGTTGACCTTGTTTATATTGACCCACCTTTCGCAAGTGGCGCAGATTATGCTAAAAAAGTTTATATTCGTCGCAATCCTAAAGTTGCGGAAGCAATAGCTAAAGCGGAAATAGATTTAGTAGAGAAAAATGATGAATTTAGAAAGTTTGAAGAAAAAATGTATGGCGACGTTTGGGATAAAGAAAAATATCTCAATTGGATGTACGAGAATTTGGTTGCGATAAAGTCCGTTATGAGTGAAACAGCCTCTATATTTGTACATTTGGATTGGCATATTGGTCATTATGTAAAAATTTTATTGGATGAAATATTTGGAGATGAAAACTTTTTAAATGAAATTGTATGGTGTTATAACGGACCGGGTTCTCCGGGGATGAAACAGTTTAATAGAAAACATGACACAATTTTTTGGTACTCAAAAGAAGCATCTTATTTATTTAATGATAAAGATATTAGAATTGCGCATGATGAAAAAACTGTTGAGAACTTCAAAAAGGGTTTAGAAGGTTCGGGATTTACTAGTGAAAATTATGATTTAGATGAAAAGGGGAAAATTCCAGAAGATTGGTGGCAATTTGCAGTTGCAGGGAGATTTCCTGTTGATGGAATAAAAAGAGTTGATTATTCAACAGAAAAACCTTGGGCGTTGGTTGAAAGGATTATAAAGGCATCTTCTAATGAAAATATGGTTATTGCTGACTTTTTTGGTGGTAGTGGTGTGACAGCGGCGGTTGCAAATAAGTTAAATCGCAAATTTATTCATTGCGATATTGGTGTCAACTCTATACAAATCACTCGTGACCGTTTAAAAGCAGAAGGTGCAAGTTTTGATATTTTAGAAATTAAAGACGGTGTTTCGTTATATCGTAATCCCGTGCAAACAATGGATAAGATTAAATCGCTTATTCCAGGACTTAAGAATGAAGATTCTTTAACTTCGTTTTGGGAAGGTGCAATTTCGGATAGTAAGCTTGGGTTAATACCTGTTTACGTGCCGAACTTAATGGATAGCACTACTAAACTGCTTGATGAAGGATTGATGCATAGAATTTTGCACGAAGCAATCCCTGAATTATCTACAAACGTTAAAAAAGTTATAGTATATTACGTTGATATAATTGATAAAGAAGCAATTGAAAAGTTTATAAAAGAAGACGACAGTACGCTTGTGGAAATTGAACTTCGTGATTTAAAAGAAGTTCTTGATGATGTGGTTATCAACGATTACGCAGAATTTACCGTTGAGCAAAACACAGAAGATTTATTAGGTGGATATAAAATCATTATTGATAAATTTATTAGTGACAGAGTAAACGGAAAAATATTAGAGTTTAATCAAAAGGCGCTTGCTAATTCAAGCGAGAAAAAACCGTATAAGCCTATTACTATAAGTGAAGACGGACTTGAACTTATTGAGTTTATTTCTATTGACACAACTGCAAGTTCAGGCGAATGGCATTCTGATAGTGAAATTAAAATTGATAAACTTGGTTACGTTATAGTTAACAGCGCAAAAACAAAAGAGTTTTGGGATGGGACAATTAAGTGCGAAAAGAAACCTTTACGCATAAAAATTCGCAACATTTGTGGCGACGAAAGCATCTTGGAGGTGTAATCTATTATGATAGAGTCATTAGACGCTGTTTTTTATACGGCGATATTCGTTTTGCCTGGCTTTATTGTTAATAGTATTATAGATTCTACAAATCCGCCAAAAAGATTTAGGGAATTTACATATTTATTGAAATGTATTATTTTTAGCATAATGCATTGTGCTATATGGTCATGGCTATATAAGATAGTTTTAGAGAGTGATTTGGTTTCAACATTTTGGTTTTGGTTATTATTAGTTGCTATATCCGTTTTAGGTTCAGCTGTTTTAGGATTAATTATTGCATTTTTAAAACAATCTAATTTGGCTAAGCGATTGTTAGAAAAGATTGGAGCGAAGACAATTCATTCAACGCCTACTGCTTGGGATTATTATTTTTCGAAACAGGAATCAGCATTTGTAATTATTACTCTTGTAGATGATACTAAGCTGTATGGATGGTATGCAAAAGACTCATTTACCTCTTCGGATGAGGAAGAAAGGGACATTTATGTGCAGAAAGGTTATAAAGTAACTGATGATGGTACGTGGATATTGGATGAAGAAAGTGCAGGGTTTTATGTAGCAAAAAATCAAATTAAATATATTGAAATAAAAAAAGGAGAAAACAATGAATAAACAAAATGGTTCACTTAATGAAGGATATCGACCTAGACAAAATGGAGATAATAGAGGCTATCAACCTAAACCTGGGGCTAATAATGGTTATCAACCTTTGACGGGTTCGTCAACGCCACCGCCTCCACCTAAAACAGGAAGTAATGCGACAAAAGCACAAAAGTAATGACCAGGAAGATTATAACTGCATCAAATAAAAAAGATAAAAAAATAAGCAACGAAAGAATGATACAAGATAATCCGTTTTTAGAATCACAAAAAATAGCAAGCCAGTTTGATGATGCAACATTAAAACAAGATGTTGATAAATTAAGGGAACTTATACTGTCTGTAGAAAAAGATTTAGACGACAAAGATATCTTTTTTAAGGCACAAATGTATTATTCTCTTGCAACGGCAACAGATACGGTTTCAAGATTAAGTGATAATGATGTTGAAAATAGAAAAGACAGTATTAAAAAACAACTTTACTATTATCGTGAATCACTAAAAATAATTAAAACTGAAGAGTTTAATGTTCCTAAATATATGGCGCACACGCGTTCTTTACAAGCTTGTTTATTAACTAATTATGGTAATATCTTGCGTGAGTGTGGAAGAGTAATTTCAGCAATAGAGCAGTATAAGGATGCGTTAGGTTATTACCCCTTCTTTCCGATGGCTATGGGGAATTTAGGTTGTTGTTATATGCAATATGCATATTTATTAGGATATAATCAAGAGTTTTATAGAGATTGCTTGAATAGGCATTCTTATTTATTATTAAATGATGCGCTTGAAAGCAAAGACCCGAATATTTACATAGAAGGTAAGGCATATTTTGCATCCCAGCTATCTCGATTTCACATTGACTATAGAGAGTTTTTGTCCAACCCAATTGCGTATGATGAGTTGAAAATTAAAACAAAGAAAGAAAATGAATATAGACAGTGGGTTTTGGATAACAACTTGTTTTTATCACCGTTAAACGATTTGATTGATAAAAATATTTCTTTTGCTAAAGATACAATTGGCATAAATAGAATGTTGACATCCGTTGAAGAAGCAATGCCTGTGGCTTTTGGAATGTTTAACCAGTTAAAACAGGAATACATATCTGCAAGATTCTTATTGTATGAGTCGATTGCCGTTAACGGAAAAGTCCATTTTTCAGATTTTAATACAAATCTTACGGAAACCTTGGAATATGCTCAATTTTCTTTGAGAGTAGAAAAATTAAAGATAGCATTTAAAACCATATATGGTATTTTAGATAAGATTGCATATTTTTTAAATGTTTATTATGATTTAGGCATACCAGAAAGAAGCGTTAACTATAGAAGTGTTTGGAGAGATGAGACAAACGGGAAAAAGCATAAAAACGTATTAAATATAGATGAAAATTTTGCATTAGCTTCTTTGTATTGGATATGTCAAGATTTCGACGAGACCTTTGGAAAAGATTCTAATCCGGGGTTAGAGCGATTACGTAAGATTCGTAATTTTTTAGAACATAAATATACAATTGTTACTTGGTTTTATAACGATAAAAAGCCGTTAAAAGAACATGTCGAGGCGCTATATATTTCAGAAAATGAATTATATGAATGCACAATTGAACTTTTTAAGGTGGTAAGAGAAGCCGTTATATGTTTGGCATTATGCGTGAATGTGGAAGAAGATAAAAAAATTGATAAGTTATCAGATGAAACAAAAGTAGTTAATATGACTATCTCAAAATTTGATGATGAATTTAAGTTTTAGATTAATTGGTGCTCGATGTGGAATAAAATTTACAAAAGAGGTCAGATGTCCCAAAACGTGGACGTTTGACCTTTGCTATTTTCTTTGAAATTTTATATAATATATGACTGAAACTGTCATATTTACTATGATATAATAAGGACGGACAATAGAAGGACTAGGTAATTATGAGAAAAGCATACAGAATTATTTCGATAGAAGCGGCGGATATTTATCGGCACGAGCAAGAAAACGGCGGTAGCGTTGGGTATAAAATGCCCGAAAATAAAAGCGACGCCTATTTTCGTTTGTTCAAAATCTATTTAGATAATTCGCTCGATTCAGTTGAACTTGAAAACGCATATAAGCGTGTTTGCCGTAAAAAGTTTTCTTTTCAGGATAAGAGCGGAAACGAATATACTCTTGCCGTAATAAATTTAAAGTTTAACTATACGTACAAGTCCGAAAACGGAAAGCCTATAAAAATAAAAGACTTGCGCGCACATTTTTACGAAAACGGCTTTTATTTGGATGGTATTCATTACGTAAGATATAAGCGTAGCGCGGGCAGTTCAAGAGAGGGTAAATGCCTTTTTATTGATGAGCGTTTGTATAAAGTAATGGACAAGTGGAACAGTTGTGGTTTGAAAGCGCAAACCGACCTTGCTTCGTGGGAATCATATAAAGCGTTATCATTAAGTAGCATCAAGGGAACAGTGAATATTCCACTTCATGGAATACTTTTCGTTCCCGATTATAAAAGCGTATTTACGGAAGAAGTAATATCCGTAGAACTGAAAGACGGAAAACTTGTAGCCGAGCAAAAGCAAACGGAAATTACAAACGTTATTTGGGATGGCGAGAGCCTTTTAGACGAGAGCGTGTTTGAAAACGGCTATGCGGACAAGCATATGTTGCTTCTTCGTAATAAGTTTTTTAAGTCTTGCGCTTTTAGAACAAAACTTCAAAAATGGATAAAAGATAAAAACATTACGCTTGCCGATTTGAAAACAAGGGGATTTACTCTTGCGACCGACATAAGTCAAATTATTATGGTAACGACGCCCAATAGTTTGAAATATCTTAAATTTGTTGGAGGTCTTTCCGAGAAGAATATAAGAAAATGGACGGAAAGCGTAAATTGTACGTTCGGCGTAGTGAAATGGGATAAAGGCACAAGATTTTTTCACGGCGATATGGTGCAAAGCAGTTATCAACTTCTCAATACGTTGGGCTTTGATAAGGCACAAGCGGAAGAATTATTAAAGCCGAGTTTTGATTATATCTCGCTTGTTAGAAGCGACGTGGAGTTTATGCGGTATCACTTTACCGATGCTTATGCAAGAGAAAAGGACGGGGAAGAAAAGAAAGCTCCCGACGGACTTGCCGATCGTGCCGACGTTATTTTTAGATTGCTTTTCAGTTGTACGCATTTTAATACAACGGCATTGTATGCTAATTTTAGAGATGACGTAGTAAGCGGACTTAAAAACAATTTGCGCCGTGGACATATTTTATTAAACGGCACGAACGCAACGTTGTTCGGCAACGGACCTGAGCTGTTAAAGTACATAGCGGGCGAAAAGATAACAAGCGAGTTAAAGAAGGGACAAATTTACTGCAAGAGATTCGAAAGCGGCGCGAAACTTCTTTGCGCGCGCTCACCGCATATAACGATGGGCAACCTTTACTGTGTGGAAAACAACCTTAGTGGCGAGATTTGGAATTACTTCAATTTAGGTAAAAATATCGTTTGTGTAAACGCCATTGGCGAGAATATTCAACAGCGCTTAAATGGTTGCGATTACGATTCCGATGCAATGCTAATAACCGATGATAAGTTGTTGGTGGAATGCGCAGAGAGATATAAAGATTATTTTAAAGTGCCCGTTTGCGGTATTTCCTCTATGAGTAAAAGTTGTCAAACGCTTGCAGAGCTCGACCACGACACAAGCGAAAACAAAATAGGCGAAATCGTAAATCTATCGCAAAAATTAAATAGTATTATATGGAACGAAATTCATTACGGCGCGCCTATAGATAAAATCTTAGATATTTATAACGACGTTTGTAAACTTGCTGTTTTGTCGGGATTAGAAATAGACAAAGCAAAGCGCGCTTACGACAACGTGAACGTGGGCAAAGAACTTTCTGTATTGCGTAAAAAGTATAATCGTCCTGCGCCTATTTTCTTTAAGGAGATAGACGAAAAAGGAAAAGAAAATGAGTACGCTTTTTACGATACTGCGATGGATTATATCTACCAAGCCGTTAAAAAGTTTAACTTCGTAAAGGGCAAAAGGAAAAGAGTTAATTATATGCCTATCTCTTGGGTTATTGGAGATGTAACGACTTCGGATAATGCTACCGATTATAGACATAGGGATAAAATTATTGAGATTTGTGATGAGTATAGAAAGAGAATTGACCGTTTGTATATGGAACTACGAGTTTCGGATAACCAAGAAAAAGAAGTTCTTTACGAAAGGATAGAAGAAGAAAAAGCCGAAAGAGATAAGCAAGTTTCCAAATGGCTAACGAGTAGAAACATTCTTATATTCGTGGCTCGTCATTATGAAAAGAATCGTCCTTCCGATTGGCGAATTTATGCCCCGATAGTAAATG
>ERZ1026780.1297-NODE-1297-length-16707-cov-7.571823_pt1 | contig 16707 bp, 9 predicted proteins | sample MGYA00380126_ERZ1026780 | MGnify/ENA primary metagenome ERZ1026780 (study PRJEB33269, sample SAMEA4719762) | human gut metagenome | biome: human-associated habitat; feature: organic feature; material: feces | place: Cameroon | collected 2013-10 ... | reverse complement strand
CCCTCCGAGGATCTCTCCGAGCTGCCCCCATTACGTTCCGTTGTGGCTGGGCAGGTGTACCATTATAGGTTGGCAGGGTCTTCGCAAAGCAGCTTGCCAAGGCTGCTTCCAGCTGGATGGGTACCGCTCGTCACCTTGTTGGGCCGTCTTTATGCAGAAGTAAGATCTTCCGCACAGGTGGTCTTCGCGCATCCGCCAGATTGCTTCACCCTCGTCGGGTTCTGCCAACTGATGTACTGTTGAATCGGATATGACTGCAAGCAGTGTTTGGAAAGGTTCACGGGTTTTCCTCTAAAAACCCTCTCACCTTTAGTTGCACAATTTTTACGGCGTTTGTACGAAATTATTTTTCAAAAAAGCAAACTTTTTTCTGCGTCACCACCTTTTCGTGTAAGTGCAACCATTTCTGTGGATAATTCAAAGCAGTTTTTTCAAAAGTTGAAGCAGTTTTTCCTTCCTATAATGCAAGGTCATCACTGGGATGCCGGTTTGCTCACTATAGGCACGCAAGGTGAGTGGTGGCGTTTGCAGATACAGGGCCGTGAGCAACGCTGCATCCTCCTTTGGGAGTGCCGTCAAAACCTCCCGCAGCTTTTGTAGTGTGATGGTATGTATAATTTCTTCTTCCACATCTGTTTCCAAGTCTGGGACAACTTCTTCTCCGTTGCTTTCCTTGTCCCTCTGAGCAAAAAGTGAGATGATTGTCCAGTCTTTTTTTCCTTCTGCAAGATAATCACTGCGGCGCTTCTCGGCACGGTTTTGTAAGTATTCTTCCTTTGAGCATTCCAGAACGACGTTCTTCATGTTCAAAAAGAACCTGTCTTTGTTTCTCGGATTACGGACAAAGTTCAAATACTCAGCTCCGCTCATTTCGATCCATTCAACGGCAGCGCAGTTTTCCTTTCTTCTGAAGTATCGCGTTTTCAAGGATGTTACCTCCATTTCTGAATTTCATTTGCGTGGGAATGCAAATGTCAGAAACGGAGGGGCGCGGGTCGGCGGCAAAATTACCGACCGGCGCGGAATCTGTCTGTCCTTCGGGATATATGAAATATCCTGTTTGTGGTAATTTTGAAGTTCTTGTTTAAACAGATCGCAGGAAATAGAAAAGGCGCAGATTTTACACAATTCGGTTGAATTCTGTAAAATCTGCGTCCTTTCGACAGTAAAAAATCCCGCAGAGACCAAAGCCTCTGCGGGATACAATATCAGGCACAATAATCGCGGATATGGAATCATCGTTTCATACCGTTGCGGGGCAGTCAGCCGTACTGTCAGTTGGCTGTCAGGTCCAATTGCGTCTGTCTGGGAAGTAGAACTTTATGCTGTTTATTTTTCAATACCAGATGCTGTGATTTTGTCCTTTCTCTGTGTGGCGACTTACTCTGCAAGTCCATATTTTGTTTTGATTCGGTCGAGCTTTTCGAGCATCGGTTCTGCACCCAACCACAGGAAAACGAATGTGCCGATGGCGCGAACCAGGTCGATGGGTACGCCGGTAAGATAGTAGCTCTTGATGATGTTCCAGTTGATCGTGTGCGCCCACATGAGCGCCGACGCAGGATTCATTATGCCGCCGTAGACGACGGTGGACGCGATCACGCCGAAGATGCAGAGGCTGATACGGGAGCGTCGGAGGACGCCCTTGCGGTACAGTACCCCGGCAAGCCAACCGATAATGCCCATCGCAAACATCTGCCAAGGCGTCCAGGCACCTTGACCAAAGAACATATTCGACACCAGCATCGTCATGGCTCCGACCAGAAATCCGGTTTCGCCGCCGAACGCAACGCCTGCTAAAATTGTCATGGTGACAACCGGCTTGAACTCCGGCAGCATGAAGAACACGGCGCGCCCCGCGACGTTCAACGCGACGAGAACAGCAATCAGAACAAGTTCACGCGCCTGCGGCTTTCTGCCCTCGAAAATGAGGAGGAACGGCAGCATACATTCCAGCAGGATGAGCACCGAAATGAAGTAATACTTTCTGCCGCCGAAATAGTACGCGCCGATGAACAGCGTCAGCGGAATCAAAAGCAGGATGAGCAGCGTTGCAGCAACTGTGCGCTTCTGGAGCTTGCGCTTTTCGACCGGCGTCTGAATCAGATAGTCCAGATGCTTGGCTTTGTGACTTACGGACAGCGCGAAGACGAGCATGGAGACGAGCATCACGCCGTAGAGCTTCAGCTGGTCGCCAGCCAGCGCCGTCAAGCCCTCGGCGGTCACGAGCTTCGTAAGATCGGTGACGTTGAGTGTCTGGATGATTAAGACCAGTGATACGATCCCCGACACGGCGGCGAGGATTTTGCGCCAGACGGGCAGCTTTTTCGTCGCTGCTTTTTCAGCTTTCGGTTCAGGCAGCACACGCGCATACTGTGGCAATTCCGGTTCCGGTTCGATCGCGCCGCCGCAGGCCACGATCACGTCCTCGGGCGTGACGGCATCTGGCAGCACGTCGCGGGCAATGCGGTTTGAGCTGGTAGTATAGAAATTATTACCAGAGAAAAATACGCGCGGTGCGGCTTCTGTGACGATATTGCCGTCGAAGAACAGGGCGCAGCGGTCGGCGTACTTCGCGCAGAACTCGATGTCGTGACTTACCATCAGAATCGCCACACCGGACGCTTGCAGCGCCCGCAAAATCTGCCCGAAGACCTGTTTGAACTCTGCGTCCAAACCCTTCGTCGGCTCGTCCAGAAGGAGAATATCGGGGTTTAACAGGAGAATTTTCGCCAGCGCCGCACGCTGCTGTTCTCCGCCGGAGAGATCGTAGGGATGGCGGTCAAGCAGGTCGGTCAGCTTACAGAGGGACACGACCTGCGCCAGACAGCCGGATTTGCGCTCCGCTTTCGGGAGGATTTCCAAAAGATCTTCCCGGACGGTATTTTTCACGAACAGTGCTTGCGGGTTTTGGGGCAACATTCCGATGCTGCCGGTAATGGAAAGCTCGCCGCGATAGGCTTTCCTCAAGCCAGCTAACAGCCGCATGGACGTGGTTTTGCCCGTGCCGTTGCCGCCGAGCAGCGCCAGAAATTCGCCCTTGTGAAGCTCCAGTGACAAGCCTTTCACAACATCCGGAGCGTCCTGTTCGTATTTGAACCAGAGTTCCTGCGCCGAGACAACGGTTTCGCCGTTTGGCGCAGGTTTTTCTTCATTCGGAACTGCCTGCAATTCATGCGTTTTCGCGTAATCCAGCAGCCAGTTCCGTCCGTCGCAGACGGAGATGGGGCAAGTCGCTTTGGAATCCGTTGCACTCCAGATGCGCATGGCGGCGGGCATCGCAAGGAACATCGCGCTGCCGCGGTCTTTCAGCTCAGCGCCCACTTCTGCCGGGGTGCCGGTACAAAGAAGTCTGCCGCCGTCCATGACAGCGACGCGCGACGCAAAGCCGAACGCTTCTTCCAGCCGATGCTCCGTCAGGATGATCGTCGTGCCAAGCTCCCGGTTGATCTTGCCGAGCGTGGCAAGAAAATCCGACGCGGCAATGGGGTCAAGCTGGCTTGTCGGCTCGTCGAGAATCAAGACTTTCGGCTGCAAAACCATAACGGAAGCGAGATTCAAGAGCTGCTTTTGCCCTCCGGACAAATCCTTGACCGGCTTATAGAACCAAGTTTGGATACCGAAGAAACTTGCCATTTCGGCAACGCGGCGGCGAATTGTCGGGGCATCGTAGCCGAGGGATTCCAGTCCAAACGCCAGCTCGTGCCAAACCTTATCCGTGACAATTTGGTTTTCTGTGCTTTGCCGAACAACGCCTATTTTTTCTGCCTGTTCGCGCTGGTCAAGCTCGTCGAGATTTCTGCCTTCAAACAGAATTTCACCGCTTCTACGTCCATGCGGCGCAAGGACGGTTTTCAGCTGCCGCAGCAGCGTCGATTTGCCGCAGCCCGAAGGACCGCAGAGAACCAGAAACTCGCCCGGCTGGACGGACAGCGTAAGGTCAGAAATCGCGTATTTTTCCTGCTCGGGGTAGGCAAAATTCAGGTTTTTGATTGCAAAGACTTCCACTGTCTGTCCTCCTTTCGGTCGAGAATTACCGGTGTCAGCACCAGCGCAAGGTAAACGAACATGAAGCTCACAGTCAGCGGCGTCCATGCGGCGGTTTTGACGGTCGGATAGTAGCGGAAGTAGACTGCGCCTGCCAACCAGCCCGAAAGAATATACGCACCGCAGAAGATCAGCCACGCGAGGGCGGTTTTGTCGCGGTCATCGAAGCGATAGATGGAAAATGCTGTGCGTCCAGGCAGACCGTAGCCGCGGGCGCGCATGGAATCTGCGGTTTCAATCGCGTTCTCAAGTGACCACGTTACCATGATGGAGAAAATCTTGATTGCGTTAGAAACCCTACGAATCACGCTGCCGGTTTTTGTGTCGCGCCCGATGCAACTCTGTGCTTCGGCAACAACGTCCATCTGCGATTTGAATTTTGGGATGAAGCGCAACGCCATGGAGAGGACGAGGGACAGCGCGGGAATGACGCGCCCGAACAGGTAGACGAACTTGTCCGAGGTCATGACCTCGTTGTAGCTGGAAAACCAGAGTACGACGCTTGCCAGCATGACAGCCGCGGCTACGCCGTACAGCATGGACTCCAGCGTCAGCGGATTGCCGGAGGGCAGGTACGTCAAAATCGTTTGACCTTCGTGATTGAACGCCGGGTTGACGAGCGCGGCAAGCGCCGCCATGGGAAGCAGTCCCATGACGGCAAAGCGTACCGCTTTTCTGCCCTTGAGATAGATGTCATACGCCAGCGCGCCGATCAAGGAAATCGCAAGATAGACCGGGTGCATCAGGCACATCGAAAAGAGAAGAATGAGCGCGTAATACAGGAAATTGATGATGGGATGATACCCCGAAAAAGCGTCTTTGTTCTTCATCAGCCGCCCATTGCGGAATCCGCACCGACATCAGCGCCGAGATCGCAGGTGTAAATCCATTCGATCACGTCGCCATCCTGCGGGTAATACCGGCTGCAACCATAGTTCGGGAACCAGCCGTTGACGGCATATAGCCAGCCAGAGCGCGCACCCACGTCAAGTTCATACAAATTATTGATGCCCTCAATATACGCGGTGTTATATGCGGGCGTGTTCTGAAATTCCATATGGATTTTTTGCTGCTTGCAGGTACGCTGGAGAATGTTGAATACATTTTCTCCTTCCCAGAAGGTAACGGTCATCGGCTCCAGAATCCAGCCGTCCTTCGGCACCAGCTCCCATTTTTCCGGGGCGCATAATTTTTCATTATCCAAAATCGTGGCGCAGGAAATGGAGAGCGTGCAGGTCCATTCTTCGGTGCCAAGCTCCACGTCCTCCGGTTCGCGCGGCGCAGGCTTTCCCTCCGGGACAGGGCTCGTAAAGTATTTATCCAGACCTGTTCCGGTGTCAATCATCATACCATTGACTTCTTCGTATTCGCCGGTTGCACCAGCGCCCATTTCCTCCGGGGTCATAAACTCCGAGCGGTCAATGTCCACTTTTTCAGCTTCGTCCGCTGTTTGCTCGTTGGAGGGCGCAGGCACGTCCTCTGTGGCGGTTTCTGTATCCTCCGGAGTTGCCGTATCATCTGGTTCTTCGGGCATCTCATCGTCCTGAGTGGGCTGTGCCGGGGCAGAAATGCCAGGCTGCTCGGTCGGGTCTTTTTGCTCTGGAATGTTTTTGTCGCCAAAAACAAACGTAACGGCAAGCACCAGCACAATTAGAACCGGCGCAATAATTTTCCATTTATTTTTCTTCCAAAATTCCATTTCAAATTAGCTCCGCAACGACCAACATATTATAGAGCATCTGCGCGATCTCGCAGCGCAGAATGGCTTTTGTGGGCTGAATATTGAGGTCGCTCTGATCGAGGATACCCGCCGAGTAGCAGAACGCCAGCGACTCCGTTGCCCAGCTGGCGGCGCTTCTATAGTCTCCAAACTGCGCCAGCATATTTCTGGTCGCAGCTGCATCCATCGTGGTATCCAGCCCGCAGAGCTTTGCCGCTCTTGCAACCATCGCAGCGGCTTCTTGCCGGGTGATCGTGCCGTCCGGATTAAACTTGCCGCTGCCAACGCCGTTGACAATGCCGCTACTGTTGGCTGCGCCGATGTAACCGGCGTACCACTTCGAGGACGGTACGTCTGTAAAGGCTTTTGTGTCCTTCGCGGGCAGGCCGAGCGCTCTTGTGACGATGGCTGCGAACTCAGCTCTTGTCATGGTCTTGTTCGGCGAGAAAACGTCTTTGCTCATGCCGTTGATGATACCGCGTGAAGCAAGGGCTTCAATGGCGGCTTTGTTCGCGTGGTTCTTGATGTCCGAGAAGGTTGTGCCGGGCGCGGTCACGCCGGGGACATTCACAGAATCGTCCGCTTTGCTCTTATTGACGTTCGCGCTGGGTTTTGCCGTATTTTTCACAACATCATTCATCCGGTACAAGCTGCTCTTGCCGTTCTCTGCGCGGTCGGCGGCGACTAAGGCGTAGAAGCACTGTTCGGTCGCCATCTGATTGTTGCCCTCTGCGCTGTCCAGCGTATGCATAAAGCTGCCGTTGGACTGGCGGTAGGTCAGCAGATTCTCAATCAGCCCGTGACCATTTTTTACAAAGCGGCTGTCGTCCAGAGAAATACCCAGCTCACAGAGCGCGACAATGACCTGCGCCGTCGATTCCGCGTTGACGGTGCCCCACGACGCAAAACCGCCATTGCGATCCTGCGCTTTGGAAAGGAAGGTCAGGGCTTTATCCGTCGCGGCTTTGACGGCCGACTGGTCCTGATATTTTGCCAGCGCCTGCAAGACCATTGCCGTCATATCCGGGTCGGAATCGCCTGTGTCGTCGAGCGTCCAGCCGCCGTCTTTTTGCTGGCGGTTCAAAATTTCATCAACAAACAGCTGTCTTGTAGATTGTGTTTTTGCAGTGGTATTTTTCGGAATCGTATAATTCCCAGAATCTAAGGCAATGAGCGCCCAGATGGGACCGTTCAAGCCCTGCCAGATGGTTTTCTCAAAATCGCCAAGCGGCGTGAGAAGATTGTACCCCGCGACGTTCGACGGGTCGCGCCCGATGGCAGTCAGCGCGAGGATGACGCGGGAGTATTCGGTGTATTTTCTATCATGCAATACGCCTTTGCAGCTTTTTACATACTTTTCGACGTTTGCATAGTAGGTATCAAAGTAATCTTTGGGAACGGAATAACCGGAACGAGCTAAGCCAAGCACCGCCCATTCACCGCCGATGGAGCTTACTTCGGGTGCCTTCACGGCGGAAACCATATATGCCGCGCTGCCCTGCATTTCCGTCTGAACGCTGGACGCTGCAAAGGTGGGAACTGCCAGCGAGAACAGAACGGAAAGCACCAGAATCAGTGCTGCAAGCTTACGAATTTGTTTCATATTGTAATCCCCCTAAAACGCGGCAAGCAGGGCTGCCCCCAAAAGGGGGGCAGTCCTGTGCTGCAAAGTGTTATTTCGCGACGTTTGCGACGAATCGATGAAGGATCGCCGCTACTTGTGCGCGGGTCGCGTTGCCGGTGGGCATGAGCTTACCGGCGCTGCCGTTGACCAGCTTTTCGGCAACTGCCCATTGCAGCGGCGTCACGGCATAACCGGAGACGCTTGCATGGTCAGAGAAGCTGTTCAAGCTGGAACTGGCGCTTGTGTTGTACTTCTTGTACTGCGCATAGCGGTACAGAATTGCCGCCATCTGCTCGCGGGTGACGTTCGCGTTCGGCGAGAACGTGGAAGTGCTGGTGCCGTTGACAATGCCATTATTGGCTGCCCAGGTAACAGCATCTTCATAATAGCTGTTGAAGGTCACATCGGAGAAGCCGCTTCTGCCGTTGACTGCGGGCTGTCCCTCCAGACGGTAGAGGACAGTCACGAGCATGGCGCGGGTCATGGATGCGTTCGGGGTGAACGTCGTATCGCTGGTGCCTGCGAACAGGCCGTTTTCGTAAGCGAATACAACGTCGTCATAGAACCAGTCGCTCTCACGCACATCCGTGAAGGGCAGCTTGCCGTTGGTAAAGGTGACTTCAATGCGCGTCGAAACAGAGAGCTTGTCTACAGTGTAGCTTGCAACGGGTCCGACAGACTTGCCATCCACCTTGACGTCCTTCACACGATAGCCCTTGTCGGGCTTGAAAGTAAATGTCACGGATTTGCCGAGATGCGAAAGCGTAAGCTTCGGCTCGACTGTGCCATGTGCGCCGACGGTCAGAATCTTGCCGAGCAGCTGCTCAACATAGCGTTCCGGGCTGATGTCAGCTGCGCGGAGCCAGCCGTTGTAGTAAGTTCCGTTGCCGAGCGAGGGATGCTGCGAATCGCCCGACCAATCGGAGACTTCGTGACTGTAGTCGTTGACATAGTGCCAAACGACCATATCGCCGTCTTCCAGCTTCTGATCTGTCAGTGCATTGCTCGAATGTTTGCCGTTGAGCGTGTACATCCAACCGGAGCGTTTGCCGTTCGTAAATTCACTCAAGGCATACCCGCCGAGGCACGATGGGGCGTAGATTGTCTTCACATAGCCGCCTTCTGCGCCGATTGCACTCAGCCCAGCGTCACGAAGTGCCTCTGTAAACAGATCATAGACTGTTGCGTTGCTTGCCAGCTCATACTTCGTGGTCGGAATCCAGGTGACGTATTCGGGCAGATAACTGTCGGTCGTCAGGTTGACGTCCTGCGTTGCCTCCAGAGAACCAATGAGCCGGAAGGAAACGGTGATGTCTCCCTTTCTAACGGCGTCCAGATCAGAGATTGCCTGCCGCAGAATCGAGTCTACCTGCGGGCAGCTCTTTGCGGATGTAATGTCTCGCTGCGCCTTCGCCAGAATCTCCGAGAGTTTCTTTCTGCCCGCCTCGCCATAATCCTTCTGGTCAATGCCGAGGTAGTAATCGTTCAGTTCCTTCTTAGCGTCTGTCTTCTTATTTGCGAGAAGCTCTGCGTATTCCTTTTCAGCGTTTTCAAGAATTTCCAGATATCCGTCAGGCAGCTGATCCTTCTCTGCGCTGGAAAGCTTTTTAAACGCTTCTCTTGCGGCAATGATGTCCTCGTAGCTGTTTTCCGTGACCGTGCGGATCGCATCGATCTTTTCGATAACAGACTCGACGCTTTCAGGCGTGGTGTCCTTCAGATCGGTCATGTCATACAGCGAGGTCTTGTCGTTCTTCAGGCGGTAGTACGAAACGAGCGCGTAGTAGCTCTGTTCCGTCGCCATGTCGTTCGCGTCCGCATCCAGCTTGTGCGAGAACTTGCCGTTTTCCTGATAGAAGCGCATCAGACCGTCAATCGGGGAAAGCTTTTTGTCGCCTGCCTGGAAACGCTTTTCTGTTGCAGGATTCTTGCCGAGCGAGGTCAGCGCGACAATGACCTGTGCAGTGCTTTCTGCACTCAGTTCATTGTTGGCGTTGGGGAACGCGCCGGTTGCTTCGTTCTGCTGCGAAACCAGATAGACAAGTGCTGCGTTGACTGCTTCAACCACGCCCGTGTTATTCTTCTTGTAATACGGAGCGAGTGCCTGAATCGCCATCGCGGTCATGTCGACGTCAACAGTCTTGCCGTCTGCCGACCAGCCGCCTTTGTTCTTCTGCGCCTTCAGAATTTCTTCAATCAGATCATTCCGGATGGTCGCGTTGTCGGGGACGGTGTACTTCTGGCTGTCGATTGCGAGAAGTGCGAAGATCGGACCGGTGACGCCCTGCTGAACCGTCCAGTCGAAGTCACTATAGCCCTCTAGCAGATTCTTGTCGGTAACGAACGTCTGCGGGTCTTCGCCGAGCGCAGTCAAGGCAAGGATGATACGGGAGTTTTCAGTGGATTTGTCATTGGACAGCTTGCCGTTTTTGTAATTTGTATTGATGTAGCTTCGGACGGAGCGGAGATATGCGTCCTTGCTGCTGGAAGAGATCACATGATCCGCGCGGGCAAGGCCAAGCATGAGCCATTCGCCGCCAACAGAGCCGGTCGTGGGATTCTTGAGAGCCAGCGCATTGCCGGTCGCCCTATAGGCGTCGGAAATCTGCTGGTCGGTGTACTTGTCTCCGCTGGGTGTCGGGTCAGGCTTATCGCCGCCCTTATTGTCGTCAACCGTATAATCATCGGTATAGTGGAAGATGACCACATCGTCGGCGCTCAGCTTCTTTGCCGCAATGCTGACACTGGGATATTCCCCATTGACGGTGTATTTCCAACCGGAAAGATTACCGTTCGTAAACTCGCCGATTGTCTCGCCCTTGTATGTGAGCGACTTCACATAAACCGAATCGCCGGTTCCGGCATCCCATTTGATGCCCTTCTCCTTTAGGATCGGCTGCATGAACTCCCAGACAGTCGTACCCGGATTTACGTCATAGTTCGCCGTCGGAATCCATGTCGTAAGGTTGCCATCTTTCAGGGTATGCACATCGGTTTCCGTTTCGGTATGCTTGTGGTCGCCGAGGAGGGTAAACGTCACGGTGATCTTCTCCGTGGGGTCTTCCAGCTCCTGTTCGACGGCTTCGAGCTTGCCGAGAACCGACGCGCCAGCCCATTTCAGAAGGTCCTTATCTGCATCGGACATTGCCTTACGGATCGCGTCCACGGAAGTCTTCGTCTGTTCCTTGTTGCTGTCATCGATGTTGGCAGCATCGGGGAGGGCAAGAATCTTCTTGTAGAGATCATCTGCCTTGGACATGATGCCGTCCTTCTCTGCCTTGAGTGCGAGCCCCTTGGCAACGAGCGCCTGATACTTGGTCAGAACGTCGCTTGCAACGGCTTTCCTGTTGGAATCATCCATTGCTTCATACTGCGCGATCAGCTTTTCAAGGTCAGCAAGATTCCCAGCCGTCAGTGCGCTTGCTTCGGGCATCTTGTTGACTTCGTCGGCGAAGGCTTCATACGGCATACCCCAAATGACATCGGGGCGCATGGACGTATCGCCCTTCTTTTCGCGCGCGTCCGCAACCTGCTGATAGAGCGCAAAGTATGCCCTGCTGGATTCCTCGTCGTTCTCCTTGAACGTCGGCATATTGGTCGTGCTAATACCTTCGGTGTTTGCCTTTTCGATCAGGGCGTTGTACTTTTCAGCAGTCAGGGCGTAGCGGTCCCAAACGTTGCTGCCGTGCATGATGTCGCCGAGACCGATCACGATGTCCTTGGAAAGTTCGCCTGTCTGCGTGGAGTTTTTGCCAGCGTAGAACAGACCGTCTTCACGGTACATGGTTTCCTTGATGGTTTCCAGCGGCTTTGCGCCGTCGTAGACAAACTGCTTGTCCGGGTCTGCGCCCGCGGCAGCGATAGCGGAAAGCACGCAGCCAACCGTGTTGGGATTTGTGCCGTCACCGACGCCGTTGCTGTTGTCCCAAAGGCTCTTAAACTCGCTGCTGCTGTTTGTGACCTGTTCGTTGTGGAGCGTATCCACATAGCGAACCATGTCCTTCGTCTCGCAGCCAGCCAGAGACGCGATTGCCCACGCGCGGATGTCCAGCCACGAGTAGTCCTTGTTCAGCGCAAAAGACTGCTCCACAGACATTTTGCCCGATATGGGGTCGCCAACAGCCTTGCGCGCAAACTGATACCAAACGGGACCTGCAAACGCACTCTTGGGGAAGGTGCCTTTGAGGGCTTCGACATAGTTAAAGTTTTCCACATATTCACCGTCTACATAGCGCGGGAAGTGATAGGGGTCATAGCCCAGCATGACGATTTCCAGAATACAGGCCTCGCAATCCGTCTCGTAGTTAAACGGATGCCGCGCCGGGTCTTTGACATATTTATTGTCAAAGTTATAATCCGCAACGCCCTCCGCGCCGGTCGCAGCCTTTGCGCGGAAAATGTTCCAATAGTCAGAGAAGTATTCTGTGCTGTTCAACGTCTCGTAATACTTCCAGAGCATTTCTTTTGCCAGATTTTTGGATTCCTGCGAAACAGTTGCGTAGGGAATTGTGTCATCTTTCGTATAACGTGTGACAAAATAGTAGCTCTTCTCTGTTGTGCCGTCTGCGGCTGTGATGGTCAAACGGTAAAAATCGTTCAGAGGGACAACAGTGATTTGCTTTTCACCGCTAAAAGTTTCCCCACCGTTGACCGTCGCCGTTGCGCCAGCCGGAAGTGAAACATTTAAGTACCCGTTCGTCGCCAGCTTGTCATAGTAATTCAGATAATAGGTATAGGTATTTTCGTCGAAAGGTACATCCAACGTTACGTCTACAGTTGAAATCGTCGGACTTGTCACGCTGGAGGCATAGACAACTTGAACGGGGTAGGTCGTCGTCGTTTTGCCATCTGCCGCGGTCACGGTGATTGTGAACGACTTGTCCTTGCCGTACAGCGCCTCCATGTTTAAGAACGCGCCGTCCGCTACGCACTCGCCGACAACAAGCCCGTCCGTACCGGAGAACGTCGCTGTCGCGCCGGGAACCTTTGGCGTTGCTGCCATCAGCACCGCATGTGTGTATTCATTATTTCTGGTACTTTCGGCTTGATCTGTGTCAAAGGTCTGCGGGAGAGTAAGCTCATAGCCGCTGTCCGTTTTGCGTATCTGGCATGCCGCAATGAGAGAATTTGTTGCACCAAGACGCAGCGCCTGCACTTCCTGCAAAGACGTGTCCGTTTGACTCGACTGCGGTACACTTTCAGCAGCACTTCCGTCATAGTTGATCAGATAAACTACGCTTGTTTCGATAACGGATTTGAAATAATAAATTTTTCCATTAGCTGCGGAGAACTTTTCCGCAGACATACCAGATTTGCTGGGGGATTGCACAGTCGTATCATTAAGCAGGTGGTAGGGCGCAAAATTGGTATAGACCTCAACCACATTCCAACCGGGCTTCAAGGTAAAGGCGTCGCTGGTGCCGTCTGCCGCATCCGTCTGCCCGTGGAAACTGCCGCCGATTGGCTGACCGTTCACAAGTACCCAGTTCTCCTGCGTCTGTTTCCATGTGTTGTATCGGGTGGTATCCGTCACCTGCTGGTCGACCAGATCACCGCGGTTCTTTACACGCGCACGCAGAACTGCCGCAGTACTGGATGTCAATGTCTTCTGATAGACAGAACCCGTGGGTGTTTCGCCTACAGGAATCTGTACTTGAAAGCCGTCCAGAGCGGCACCGTCTGCTCCGAACAGTTCTACCACCTCAGGCAGATAATCCTTGTGAGATTCATTACAGCTTTCGCTGTCCATAGCGATGGTATATACTTTGCCATCGCTCGTTTGTAAATAAAGGCAGCGTCCCAACTGATGCTGATACCCTGTCACAGAAGCAGTATTCTCAGCCAGATAAGCAGCCGCTGGTCCTTGTGCCTTAGTGACATCGATGGTGAACGTGTTGGTGTCATAGTCTGTCGTTAAAGCGCCCTCGCGCTTCAGGTCGAGTTCTTCGTCCGCGACTGAACCGCTCCAGATGCGTGTAATTTCCAAGCCGTCCGGAATTGTACCAACCAGCTTGCCATTTGAGACATAGAGCATTTTTCGATCGACCGTACCGTTCAGCTTTTGCTTTAGCGTATATAGCTGCGTGCTGTCTCCAACAGGCTCCAGCTCACGTCTCATATAGGTTTGCAGAGAGAATGAAACATTTTCCTTTTTAACCACAAACTTTGTTGTCGCGCTTTGGAGAGTCACTGGTTCTTTACCTGTCTCCGTCACCGTAGCCTCTACGCGATAATACGTTACACCTGCGTTCTCGGTCGACGGAAGGTATGTATTGCTATCGTTTTCCGCAATAGCTGTTGTGGTCGTTTCCTTTGTTGCGCCCTGATACCAGACGTAATGTATCTCGCTGTCTGTTGGAGCTTCAACTGCGACCTTTAACGGTTCAACGGAATCCCCAGGCTTTGATACAACAACTTTCTCAGGGAGATCTTCTGTAATAGAGGTCGAATCAGAAGCTGCCACAAAGTGGAAGCTGTATATTTTGCTGTAGTTTAATGTCCAACTTTTAGCTACCGAACCACTAACGCTTGACGGTAGATATGGCAAAATACACTCGGTCGAGCCCTTGCCGTTTTCAAGCGTAACCGTGGTTTCAGTGATGCAATCTGCCGGTTTGGTTTTTATCTCTAAAAAATCGTAAACGGAAACTGTGCCGTTTTTCTTTTCTACAAAAAAGCCTTGGTTATCAGAAGACTCGAATGAAACAGTCACGGATTCTGTCCCTGCCGGAACGATATAGGTATATTCATATAGTATGGACTTCGATCGGCCTTCTTTGAACTTAAAGTTTGAGGTAACGGGGGAAACGCTTTCTACGTTTTGCGGTACTGGTGACAACGTAAACTGCGTCAGCCCCTTTTCATGCCCCGTTTTGACAGTTGCAGAATCTGCGGCGAAAGCCACGATGCCAAGCGTTAGTGCGGTACAAATCAACAGCACGAACAGGAACCGTATTCTATTTTTTTTCATGCTCGTTTTTCCTCGTGATATTATAGAATGTAAAAAGGAGGCGCGGCGTTGCCGCGCCTCTCTTGTGTGTTATTTTAGCCTGTGATGATTTCGTTCCACGCTTCCGAATTGTACTGGTACACCAGTTCAACGAGATCGCCGCTGCTCAGAACGTACTGATCCATATACTTGTCCCCACTCTGCGTACCATTGACCTTATAAACCCAGTCATAGCCAGTATATACGCAGTTATAGGCCGGGAAAACACCGTCACTATAAGTCTTCACAGTCTTGCCAGAGCTAGTCCATGTGTTGAGGGTAATGTTCGGATATTCCGAGGTACTCGTGGTAGCTACCTTGTTGGAAAGAGAAATCAGAGCTTGGGCAGTTCCGTTGTCCGGATCCGCCAGCGCAACGGTCTTCCAGACCGGGTCATATCCGCAATCCGAATGGAGATAATCCAAGGTGTTGACAAGGTCATACACTGTATTCTTGTTTTTACCAGTAGTAATTGTAACTGCTTTAGCCGTGCAAATGGTTTCGGTTTCCGTTGCGTCGGGATTGGTGGGGGTGGGCTTGTTAATGACGCCTTTGATGGTCACCCGGACGGTAACGCCAGTGGCGTTCGTTGCCGCGAGGGCGGATGCGGTTAAGGCAAAGATCATAACCATTGCCAGAACCAGAGCTACGATTTTCTTCGAGTTCTTCATGTGTTCCTCCTTATATATTTCTCTTGTCCGTGCATACAGCCCGGCTCGGACACTTCCGGGCTGCCGCGATGGGGGTCTACTGGAACGCAGCATCGCGTAACTGCGGTTTTCCCTGTCAAATTGCTTTGCGCTCCCCGGCTCCGCGTTCCCAAGCAGGACCGGGGAATCTACGCACTGGCTGTCGGCTCACAGGGGGATGGAGCCTTGCCATTATACAAAACCGTTCCCAGACGGATTGCATATAATATTTTGCTATGGGCGCTTACTCTGCGGCGCTCTCGCTCTCGGCGGCTGCCTGTTCTGCCTTGCGCCGCTGCCGATTGGCTTTGCGTCTGGCTTTTTTCTCCGCCTTGCGCTTTTCGCGCTGGATAAGCAATTCTGCCTGATACAGCTTCGTGTTTTTCAGCGGCTTCGGGAAGTATTCCATGCTGCTTTTCCACTCACCGACGCCCTCGACCGCGCTTTTCCACGAGCCGAAGCGGTAGTCAATAAATTCCCCACCGACAATCTCTGTCCGTGTCGGCGTCCGTCCCAGCTTCTTTGCGCAGTCTTGCAGATAGCTTTTCAGCTGCTCCAGAGAATCGTTCTGGTGCGCAAGCGCAAACTCGATATTCTTCCGCGCGATGGCGGTGACGGTTCTTTCTGCCAGCTCTTCTTCGGCCAGCTGCGAAAAATGCGTGTCTCTCTGATTCTGGTTCATCCGTCCGCCCTCCATACAAGGGTGCGCGGTTGCTGCCGTCTCTTCATCTCGGCACGCACAATTCGCTCCTGTTCCCGGTAAAGCTCCTGCACGATTTTCCGTTTGGACACGCGCAGCGGCGTGAGGGCGGGTTTGACGCTGCCGGTACAGAACGTTTCAAGCGCAGCCTCCCAGCTGCCAAAGCGCAGGGCGATAAATTCACCGCCGATCACTTCGCATTTGCGCGGCAGGTGCCCAAGATCGTCCGTACAGGCTTTCAGATATTCGGTCAACTGCTCCAGAAAATCACTCTGATGCTCCAGCGCAAACTCGATATGCTTGTGGCAGAGGATGCGGTCGATGCGTGCATAGATTTCCCGTTCGCGTATGGCCGCAAGCGGTTCTTTCCCCATGAGAGCCCATCTCCTTCCTTTTTGCAAAATGTGATCTTCTGAAAAATCACATTTTTCTCCATAGAATGAAAAAAGCACCAATTCCCGTTCAGAGAAATTGGTGTTTTACAGCTGGTGATCTTCGGATTCCTCCGTCCTTAGATACATCAGGCTCATCCTGCCGCACGCGGTAAAACACGAACGGCTGCGAAGATAGCAAAGTATTCTGACTAGCAATCTGAATGGCAGGTCTGCCATTCGCGGTTCACGTCTGCCTTCTCACAGGGGTTGGCTACCCTGCAATGACGCCCTTTCGGACCAGCGGTTTCCCGCCTCGACGTTTTCCTCATGCGCACAGCTCCGGGGAGAGTAGGTTACTTCCGATTTAACCGCCAGCCTGCCGGAAACACCAACCGGCAACCCAACGGCTACACATCTTCGGATGCGAGCATTAAAATATGAAGTTGTAAGATAGTAGGAATCAGCTTTTTCTTGTGTGGTATCCTAACCGTGTGTACGGCGAGGATTTTTTCACGTAAAGTGTCCCAATCCACGTGAATAAGACCGGGAATGCCTGTGGCGGCAA
>ERZ1026780.1283-NODE-1283-length-16886-cov-5.398729_pt1 | contig 16886 bp, 7 predicted proteins | sample MGYA00380126_ERZ1026780 | MGnify/ENA primary metagenome ERZ1026780 (study PRJEB33269, sample SAMEA4719762) | human gut metagenome | biome: human-associated habitat; feature: organic feature; material: feces | place: Cameroon | collected 2013-10 ... | reverse complement strand
GTGTATAAGAGACAGCAATTGATTGTTTTGATTTTGCTGTTTGAAAGGAATTTGTTGGTACTGATAAATATATTGTCGGTAGCTTTTGCACTTATGCAAGGCGAATTATAATTTTTGAATATGTTATTTATAATTCGGATATTTTTATGAACTGCACCGAGATATTTATTGTTTTCCGGCTTAATCAGTATCGGCGTGCCGCCGCAAAAATCAAATGTGTTATTTTGAATTGTAACATCTCTGCACATTCCGCTTTCATACCAGCTTTTGGCATCATCGGAAAGAAGAACTCCGCTCATACTCGTGCTGACAAAATGATTGTTTTCGATATTTACTTTGCCTCGTGTTGTAACTAAAATTCCACGAGTAATAATTCTCGTCATTATGTTATTCTTAAATTCGAGGTTGGGGCAGGCACTGACATCTTCAATCACCTTGCCGATTTCAGCACCGTTTGTGTTGTTTACAGTAAGTTTTATTTCATATTCATTTAAGAGTTTCGATGCTTCTATTTTTGCTCTGCCGTTTTCAAGCAAAGTATCGGTATTGATAAATGCGATTTCATCATCCGGTCTGAGCGGATTAAAACCGTGCGATTGCGGGTGCATAAAACGAACAGTTAGTTCTTTACCACTAATTTTGATTATTTTGAAATGAATGCCGTGAGTATTAAGGCAATCGTCGCCTGCGCCGTCAAAAAGACTGTTCTTAATTGTGATATTACCTCTACACATACAAATTTGAATGAAATCTGCAACGGATGCCATCTTTCTCGGCGAGTCCTTTTCAGGTGCAAACTCAACGGAATCAACGGTTATGTTCTTGCTGTCCTGTGCAACAAGGGCGAGAGAATAGTTAAATCTCTGCTTGATATTTTGCAAGGTAACATTTTCGCATTTATTAACGAATATTCCCGCAAATTGACGGCGAACATCAAAAATATAAAAGCAATCATCTGTCTTAAATCTGAATGTATTCGGAAAGTAGGCACGAATTTTGCGATTGCCTAAGTTTTTAACCCTAAATGTTGAAAAAAGCGGATGTATAACTCTTTTTATTTTATTAGGCGCATCTTTTCTTATAAGCCCTATCCAAGTGGCGTTTGATGCTTTTCTGTCTGAGCAAGTAATATAATCCGTGCCGAAAAATTGTAATTTGCCGTTTTTTACTTCATACAGCGTATCGTCGTCCGCTTTAAAATCAATGCTAAAAGGGGATTTTCTAATTACTCTCAGCTCGTGCATATCGGGGTGGGTATGGCGGATTTCGATGTTTTTTATCGTTACATTTTCGCAATTTTCCATTGCCATATTGGTAACCTTGCCGTCAATAACAAATATAGAATCGTTACCGTCAACCGTTATATTTGATATATTTCCATAGTAAAACGCAACGGCATTAAGGTGCGGAGTTTCGCCCTTTGAATACTCTTTGTCCCCGGCTGTATTCGTAATATACAGCATATGCTTCTCGCATTTATCACTGCTGATATAGTATGTACCTTTTTCGAAAATAACATTTTTTTCACCGTCAATCGATGACAAGCGGCTGTTGAGCTTAGCGAGATTAACGGTTATATCCTTGTCCGGATTTATGTTGAAATCCTTTGCGTTAATAGTTGTCATAATACGTCCTACTGTTTTTTTAACTTTTTTGACTTTCTTTCAGCCTTTAATTTTTGAGCGTAAGCTTCCTGTTCGGCCTTTTTTTGTTTTTCAACATTTTCCTGCTCTAACCTGTGAGCTTCGGCGCGAGCCTTAGACTCCTCATAGTTTTCCTTGATATCGTCATAATGACGATAGTTTCCTTCTTGAACAAGAAGCTTTTCAGCGTCAATATACGGCTTTGCGGCACGATTATAAACAGAATATTCGGCAGTTAAGCCTTTGATTTTCTTTTCAAGAGCATATTTTTCTTTTCTTTTTTTCTTAATTTCAGAATTCAAAATATCGGACTGCTTTTTATCCTTGCTGTCTTTTGCCTTACGATAATCATCAACAAAAGCCTTAATTTCGGCGTCAAGCTCGTCCTCTTTGTTAAACAGGTTGCCGAAAATATCGCTGTCAAATTCAGTTATGCCGTTTGCGTAATTTTTCGCAATGGCTTTTTTAGAGACCTTTTCTGTTCTTGCATTTTCAATTGCAAGCTTGCGAATTTCCTTCTCGTCTTCTGTATTCTTAGGTAAAGCCTTAGCCTCTTTTAATGTTATGGTATTAAGGTCTTTCAACCCGTCGAGGCCGTTTTCATATATTTTCCTTGCTCTTTTAAGCTGAATTTGCATAGCAGGTGTATTGAATTTTTCAACCTCTTTAACAATAAACTGACCGATAACTATCTTATCGTTAATTTCCTTTTGCTCTTTATATCTTTGCTTTGCCTCTCTTATTGCGGCTTTTTCCTTTGTTTTCTTTGCCTGTTTAATTCCCGACTTGTCAAGCTTAATCGGCGTTTTATCGTAATATACATAAGCCTCATCAATCAAATCTATTGCTTCTATAAGATTTTCGTCCGACAAAGCGTTGTTGCCGTAATCTTCAAAAAGTGCGCGGATTTTGAGTACGCTCACCATTGCCTTTTGCTTAATTTCTGTCAAATCATAAAAGAAATACGGGAAAGCGTTAAGTGCCGCGCCGATAGCGGAAGCGATTACAAGAATACCGCAAATTCGCTTAAAATAGCCGGGGTCGTAAAGCACATAATAAACATTACTTCCGTCATAGCCGAGTGATTTTGCGACGGTTTCATTAAGACCCGCCATATCGTAAATAGTAGGCAAAACAAAACCTGTTACCATACCTACAACATTACCGATAAGACCGACAGTAAAGAACATACCGTCAATTCTTTCACCGGTGAGATACTGCTGATAGTCTCTGATATCACCGTTCAGGCTATACTGAAGGAGGTTGCCGAGAGAAGTGCCCAATCCGTTGATAAACATACAGCCGAGCATAAGCCAAATGATTGTGCTCTTAGGTGCTTCTGTAACAACAGGATACATACAAAGTATAAAGAATATACTCATTACATTAGAATAAATAAGCAGATTTCTTTTACCGACTTTTCTGATAAGCGTAGGAGCAAAAATCATTGACCAAAGTGCGGAGTTGCCGTAAACAGCAGTAACGATTGAATATTGGAGCGGTGTGCAAGCATCTTGATAATTATAAAGCCAAGCAAGAATTGTGCCGAATGACGATTCGAGAAATCCAATCCAGCTTGCACAGGAAATTATCCAGAAGTATTTGTTCTTGGCAACTGCACGAAGTGCATCCATAAAACCGATTTTGATAATATGCGTTTTCGCTTCGATAACTTTTTCCTCGGTGTTAACATGGATGAAAACCGTTAGCAGCAAGCCGATAAGAAGAATAGGCGGAAATACCGCACGATAAATTTTCATATCGTAAATTGTATTTTCGCCTGTAATTGCCCTTGCAAGAAGCGGCATAATAAAACCGATAATAGTCGGAGCAAGCGAATCGGTCACGGAAGTAACCGAACAAACATCCGAACGCTCGTATGTATTCGGCGACAGAACATTTATGATATTTGTGTAAGAGTCAAACATAAAATTGTAGAAGAACTGAAATCCTATGTTGAATATCAACACGGTAAAGCATTTCCAAAATGTATTCATCCTGTCATATGGCATCCAGGTAAAGCCCATAGCAAGAATAACGGTCGGAATTGCCATTGTAAATATGTAAGGCCTGAATCTGCCCTTGCCGTTTTTTGCGCTGTCAACCATTTTGGCTCTTACGGCGGTAAGCGGAAAGCCGCAAAGCACGCTGATAATATAAATCACGTAAAGCGGTTGAGGCGGAATGCCGATTGTATTACCGATGAGTGTGTTGCCGACAGATAAAAGCATCATTTGAACGGCGTAGCAAATAAATTTAACGCCCATACCGCCTATGGAAAGAGATGCAATTTCCTTAAAAGTCATATATCTTCCGTGCGGAGGCTTATTCCAATAAAGCCTCAGCTTTTCGGCGTTTTCACTTATAACCTTTTTTACGTTAACCATAATTTTACCCCTTTTGTTACAACTTTAATTTGCTTTTTTATCAAAACAAATCGCTATTCAAACGCAATTACTCACGTCCTATTGATAATGAAAATTTAAAGCTGTTGTTTTTGTTGATTTTTCCAAAACAGTTGCCCCAAGCAATTGACGGGAAAAAGCTGCATTTTCCGACATATAAGGTACTGTCAAAAGGATTTGCATAAGCGTTGATGTATTCGCCATTCGTTTTTATAAGAAGCGAAATGTCATTTGAGCAAACCTTATAGCTCTGAATATTCAGTCTTTTTGTCCTAAAATCATTCGACGCAAGAGCGTTTTCAGGGCTGTTTTTTGTAAAATACGAAAAGGCAGCCATATCGCTTGACCACGAAATACCGGACAAATCTTTATCGGTATAATTGTGTAAAGTGCCTGTTTTTTCGGCTGTACCGTTTGCTCTGCCTATATGCTCACACGGATAATAATCATAAAGCGAATTCCTGTTCCAAGAAACAGAATTAACACTTTTCGGTAAATAAATGCCAAGTGAAATATCGTTTACAATAGGCAGTTTGAAAATACCTCTTGCCTTAATTTCAAAGTCTAATTTGTTGGTATTCGTAATCGAAATCAAATATGATTTTGCCTTATATGTGTTTGCTTTTGTTCTTCGCAACGCAGTTTTCTTTCCGTCAAGAATAAGAGAATCAATAACCGCAACTGTTTGATTTTTTACTTTAATTTCAATACTGCTGTCATTATATGACACATCAAATTTGCAAGGTTTAATGCTTATTTTCTCGGTTTTTTCGTTGAGAGATATGGTTTCAATTTTTACGCTGTCATATATAAAATCAACAACCATATTTTCGCACACGGAAACAGGAACAATACGAACCGTGCCGAATTTATGAGGCTCAATGCTTTCTTTGATTTTTGACTGATAAATCGTCTTGCCATCGGCGGTTATCTTTATTTCAACTTCATTTAGATTTGTGTGATCAAAACGGTTTTGAACAGCAAAGCTTATTTCATCACCGTTTAAGTCCGTTCTCTTAATATAAACAGGAGAAAAAGCTTTTTTGGTGTAATATGCTTCCGGCTTAAGCCTTTTGAAAGCATCAAATATACAGCCCCATTCACCATAGCCTGACACACTGCCTTTGAGGTGGGTTTGGTGCTTTTCAAATGACTTGTCTTTAAGGTAAAACACATCGTCAATCGCCGCCCAAATATCACAGCCGAGTGCACCGTCGGTGTTAAAAATCTTGTCCCAGCCCTTCTTTATGCTTTGCCCCCAAACAACACGCGTGCTGTTGTCGTAGGACAATTCATCGATATTGTAGCAGGGGATGTGTGCAAATTCGTCGTGCAGAACAGGCATGCTTTTTTTGCCCAAATACAAATCAACCTTTGCATAATGCTTGCTGAAAATATCATAGGGCAGGGGCTTTGATTTTACGGTAAACGGATAACTGAAGATAACCGGTCTACTGAGATCGGTTGTTTTTATATAGTTATAGCAATCTCTGAACCCTGTCGATTTTTCAAATCCCGATTCATTTGCGATTGACCAAATAATAACGCTCGGGTGATTTCGTGACAGTTCAACCATTTCGGCAAACGAACGCAAAAAGTCCTCCGGTTTGCTGTAAACCTCATAACCGTTTGCACCTTTGAAACAAGCGGAATTTTCCTGCTCAACATACATTCCCAGCTCATCACAAACAGACAACATATATTCACTTACAGGATAATGAGATGTGCGAATATGATTTATGTTATGCTCTTTATATGTTTTGATTTCGTCATAAATATCTTCTTTTGTTAGTGACCTGCCGTAAAGCTGTGACACATCGTGACGGCATACGCCGCGAAGCTTAATCACACTACCGTTGATATAAATTTTATTTTTATCGGTACCGTTTTTGCCGCCGTATGTAATTTCTCTGAAACCGAATTTAATCTCGTTTTCTTGGATGATTTCTTTATCAAAAAGAATAAGATTTAAGGTGTATAAATTCGGTTTTTCGGCAGTCCAATGCTCGGCAAATAAAACATCAAGCGAAAAATCAAAATCGGTTGATGTTATTTCGATTTCTTTTTTTGCAACCGCTTTATCGCCGTCAAAAATTTTTGCATTAAGCTTCAAGCCGATTGCATTTTTAGTAACAACGCAATTTATTTTTGCGGTTGAAGTCGAACCGTTTAAAACGGTGTCAATATGAGTTTGAATTATCGCTGTTTTCGGCAAAGTGAAAAGAGTAACATCTCGCAAAATTCCGCCTATGTTGTGGTGGGCATAAAAGCTCGCCCAAGCACTGTTGCTGTCATATTTTCCGTCGCCGGTCCATACGCCTTTTTTGTCACCCTCAATATCGGTAACGCCCACAACAAGAGTGAATTTTTTACAATCTGAAAAATCGGTTATATCCACATCAAAAGGAGTAAAGCCGCCGATATGCGATGCAACAAATTGACCGTTTATCCAAATTCTTGCATTTGAATAAACACCCTCAAAGCGAATAAAAATCCGATTGCCGATAAATCCCTTAGGTATTTTTACTTCCCGTTTATAATAATATTCGGTGTTGTTTTCAATATCATAGCCTTGAAAAGCAAGGGAAGACGGCACAATTATATCCTGCCATTTGCTTTTTTCAACAGTTTCAAAATCATAATCTTGATTATTTTCAAAAGCATTCGGAATATCCTTGATTTCTTCAAAAAGAAATTTCCAATCGCTTTTACTTCTGTCGGTTAAAGAATATGAGCAAGTATCGTTTTCATAAATTCTTTTTGGTATTTGCGGTAAAGAATAGCCGCTTTTTAGTGAATTTGTTTGCATAAAAACTCCTTTAATTAAAATCGTTGCTTAAATCGGTTATTCCGTCTTGAAATCGGAAACTATAAAATCAAACTGTTTCGGAACAACAATATCTTTATAATTTTCGCCGTAAAGTTCAACTCTTATTTCTCTGTACAGCTTGTCAAGAAATTTGTCGCCTTCACGAAAATCAAGGAGCTTAAGTCCGCCGTTTGAAGTCAAAATTTCTTCTGCCTTTTTGGCATTTCCTATACCGAGATACGCTCTTGAAAGATACATTTGAAGTCTTGGCATTGCTTTTATTTTTTCATTAATCGACGCAAAGCAATCAACAGCGCATTGATATTTTTCTGCATTCAAAAGCAGAAAAACAAGACTTTCGCAAAGCGAATAATTACAGGGGTTTTGCTTTATTGCCTTTCTTGCTAAATAAGTAAAATTGTCGTTTCCAAGCTGATAAAGAATATGTGCGTAAAGATGATTTTGATAAAAATTATTGTCAAAGGTATAACTTTGTTCGCAATAAGTTTTTGCTTTTTCAAATTTACGCCTGTCATACTGTATAATAGCCTTTTGATAAGTAATTTGCCAATTTGGCTTTTTGATGTTTTCATCAAGCAATTTTTCAATTTCACTGCCGAATGCAAAAGAAATTGCTCCGTTCATTTCTTTGCCTTTCGAGAGCGATATATAGTTTTCTATATCGTCTTGTTTTGAAAATTCAAGATGAGGCGGTGCAGAATGTGTTAAAGTATTGTGCAGATAACCGAATCCCGAGCCTATATATTTAATTTTGCCTTTTTGAAGTGAAATGTTTTGTTCATTGATTTTGGCAAGGTTATCCATTTCGCTTGAGGAGTGAATAGAATTTACTTGCCGATTAACAGCGTCAATCAAATCTTCATAAGGCGAATTTATGTCGATGTCGGATAAATTCGCAAGGGTGTAACATTCGCTGAAACACCAAGAGGTTTTCGGCGGCATAGGTATACATTCATATTGCGTTCTGCCGATCCCTGCCTGAATTTCCACATAATATCCCGCTTTATCGGAAAGCAATTTTTGCCAATTATCCGACCCTTGAAGATGACCCCACGAAAACAGCTTTCTGCCTTTTAGATTATTGCTTGAAAACTGCAAAAGACCGAATCCGTTTTTATCAACATTTGCAATGAATTTATTTGAATTTTCTTTAACACGATAAAAATAATCAATCGTGGCAGGAATGTTTTGCGGATAGGATACATCAATGTTACGGTCAATCGGAATTGTTGATTTTTTCACGCCCAAGCCGTCGCAATTATTATAGGCACTGTCGGCATTAACAATCACTCTGCCGCCGTCGTATTCGGGGGTTGCCATATTTGACCACCAATACATAGGCACAACAGTTTCGTTCGGGTTAAAAATCCTTACCTGCGTCATCAGTCTGTCTTTTTCCAGCCAAAAGTCGATTTGATAATAAATCTCTCTGACTCTTTCAAATTCGTAAAATCGGAGCACATCTTCTCCGTTTTTGCCGGTGACCTCGGCGCAGTACATCCTTTGGCAGGTGAAAGGGGAGTGACCGATTATACCGCAATTCCATTCAACACCGCCTGAAAACCATGCGTTGCGCACGGCTAAGTTTCTAAAACGAATAACATCATTGGTATAGATTACATCACGCTGCTTTTTCTTGTCATAAAGTTTCCATAATCTTCCGCCGAAATCAACGAGAAATTCGGCATACATATATTCGTTTTCAAGCACGGCAATTTGGATTTCCTGCTCTGTTTCATCAAGGTATAAATTTTGTTGCGTATAAGGATAAGAGGTTTCCCGATAGCCGTAGTTTAAAAATAAGCCCTCATAGTCGCTGATGGTTGAAGCAAAGCTTTTTTCTTTTCTGTCTGCTGACAAAACGGGCATATTTCCGCTTTCGGCAAATGTTGATACTTTGTATTTTTTATTTATAAATTTAGGCATAATTACAGTTCCTTTAAGATATTGTATGACGGTTTTGGATTACCGTATAAATCCGTTGAACCGTGTACTCTCTGTCGCATTTTTCCCTTTCCGTCTTCACCGCATTGTGTACGATAATCATTAAGCGAAAACCAAACATATCCAACAATATTCGGAAGCGTTTTATAAATTTTCACTCTGTTTTTAAGAATTTCGGCTCTGCGTTCATCTCCGCCATCAAAAAACGGTTCGCACAAACCGAATTCGCTTATCACGGACGGCATATTACCGCATTGCTTATATGTGTTTAAAATATCTTCTTTAACATTTTTACTTTTGAGCCATAGTCCGAGATAATCATTCCACATGGCGATATCACCGTAAAGTGTTGCATCATTGTTTTGCTCAAATCGCCTTTTCTTTATCGGTAAAGTATTGGACACATAATTTACAAGTCTTGAGCTGTCAAGAGACTTAAAGTACGAATACATATTTTTTACATACTCTGTTGTCTTTTTCGTTCTGCCGCCAAGCTCGTTGCCGACGCCCCAACAAATTATTGAAGGGTGATGCGCATGATATTTAACCATTGCATCTGCATGATTTTTAGCGATTTCAAACTGCTTTGCGTTTGCCTTTTTAGGACACCCCCAATAAGGAATCTCCTCTTGAACAAGCAAACCGTTTTCGTCGCACCAATCAAAAAGAGAGTCATCTTGTTGCCAATGAAAACGGGTAAAAACACAATTTGCATCTTTTAATAATCTTAAATATTTTTGGCTTATTTCAATAGGTTCAGCCATACCGTAATTTGGGTCTGATCCCGGCATCCATTCACATCCTTTTAAATAAATAATCTTTTCATTTAAAAGGATTTTTGTACCTTTAACTTCTATAGTCCTAAAGCCGACTCTTTTTGAAAGTGAAAAATTATCATTTTTAAGAGTAATAGTGTAAAGATTAGGTGTATTAACATCCCATAACTTTAAGTTTTCAAATGCAATACTTATAGAATTATTTACAAATGCAGTTTTTCTGATAACAGTTTCGCCGCTATTAAAATCATTAACAATAATGTCAACAACATTCGGTGCTCCGACTGCTTTAATATTCAGCGTACCGGTGCATAGGTTATTGTGGATTTTTTGAATTTCATAAGATACTGCAATATCCGTGAAGTCGGTTTTATCATAAATATTAAGTCTAACATCTCTTGTAAGTCCGCCGTCATCTGCCCAATCAAAATTGAGCAAATAAGGCAACATATTTTTCGATTTATGATTATCAATCTCAACTTTAATATTATTTTGACCGAGTTTTACATATTTTGTCGCATCAAATTCAAAAGGAGTATAACCCGAACCTTTATGAATACCGACTAATGTTTCGTTAACCCAAACGGTTGCTGTATGATAAGCACAGCCAAAATAAAGAGTGAATATTTTATTGTTGATCTTATCTATTTTGACAGTGCATTCATATACAGCTTTACCTCTGTAAAGCTGTATTTTTGCTTTTTCGTCAACGTTCCAAGTATGCGGAAGCGTAATCTGTTTTTTTACATTTAACTTTTCAATTGAAAACTGCCACTTCTTCAATTCAACAATTTTTTTCATTTTGTATTTCCTCTAATCCTTTTTCTCCGAGAAATTGTAAATATTTGCAATAATCGTCATTGCGCTTTTGAATATCATCCTCGTAAACTTCCAATTCAGGCATTGAAACGGCAAAATAATCATACTCAACTTTATCAAAAATATGTCTTTTGCCAAAAGCAATCAGTTGGTTAAACGATTTTTTAGCAAGGTCAATCTCACCGAGTTGAAAATGAGCCAAGCCTTGATAATAGATATAATCACTCGGCTGATCGTTATAATATCTGACAGGTTCGGGAACGGTTGAACCGGATGTCGCAAGAGTAAAATATTCATTTGCTTTGTTGCTGTCGCCTAAATTTTTGTAACAAATTCCGATTAAATAACGTGCTTTGTTGTCCGGAACATTCGGCAGTTTGCCTTCACCTAAATTATCCGGATAAGTAATTGTTTTTTCACAAAGAATAATCGCTTCTTTATAATTTTTAGCTTTTATTTCTTTTTCGGCTATGGCAAATAACGAAGTTTTATATTCTCCGCTTACCTTACCTTCGCCTCCTTCCCACGGGTGAAAAATATGATTTTCAATAAGCTTTAATGCTTTTTCATATTCGCCGTTTTTGTTAAGAAGCTTGACATACGAAAGAAACAACACATCTCTACCGTTTAAAAGTTCACGATTGTTTTCAAGAACGGCAAGTCTATCTTTATCACTCACACCTGCTTTTGCATATAACTGATCTTGTTCAAGCAAAAGGCGGCTGTTATTACTTTCAAGTGAAAATGCCGTTTCAATAGCTGTTTTTGCTTTTGAAATATTATTTTGCTTATTGAAATACGCAATCGACAAATTACGATAGGCAAGTGCAAAATCAGGTTTCAATGAAGTACATTTTTCCCAATTCGAAACAGCTTTTTCATACACTTTTTTATCGTAGTAGAAATTGCCGAGATAATAGTTTGCCATAGGTGCCGACTCAAGAAGTGCCGCTGCGTTTTCCAGAATTAACATTTCTTGAAGTTTATTTGGAAAAATATAATCGCTTGAAAGACTTTCGCCCTTTTGGTAATGTTGCTTTGCCATGGCAATGTTTCCGGCTTTATAAAAGGCATATCCCTTGTAATACTCGGCTAAAGTACCGCAGTTACACATATCGAATATATCAATAGCTTTGTCATAAAAACCGTAATCAATATAATCAAAAGCCAAATCAAAGTATTCATTAACCGAGTTGAGAGTTTTGCCTGATTTTAAGTTAAAAGCAATATTAAGCGGATCGATATTATAGCTTTCGATAATAAATTCTTCATTATCTATACCAAGCTTACTCATCAATTCCGCTTTCAACACTCTTGTTTTCATATTGTGAAAACCTAGAATCAATGATTGATTTACAAAATCATAAGCCTTTTGGTAATCACCTTTTTGCGAGCAAAGGCAAGCAAGATGATAAAATGCCGCACCTTTTGTTTCACTGCTCCAAGTAGCTTTAAAATAAGCGTCATATGCTTTTTTGTTTTCGCCAAGCAGTTTATAAGCAGAGGCAAGATTATAGTAACATTCGCCGCTGTACGGATTTGGAGTAAGCATAGTTTGACGCTCTATTGCATTTTTAAAATAAGAAATGCTTTCTTTGATTTCGCCTCTTTTGAGCAGACTTAAACCATAGGCATTGTTGATTCTTATATCATTTTTGTCACGCTTTAAACCTTCAAGATAATACGGCTCGGGTGAATAAGTAGCGTGACGATACTGCTCAAGATGTTCGGCGATTAAAAGCAATTCTTCATTTGTTTTAACGTCTTCCGGTTTTGAAATATTTTTAGCAGGCTCCGGAACAGGTTTGTTTTGAGCTTTATATTCTTTATAATCGCAAAGAAGTTTTCCGAACTTATCGTAAACCCTGATGTGATAATTCTTTAGATTTTTAACTCTGTCGAAAAAGCATTTTTCAGGGGAAAGAGTAACCGAATTATTATATATTTTCTCGTTGTTTGAAGTGATCATAATATTTGCATTTTCAAAAAGAGAAGATGCGTAAATTTTAACAATGTCATTCTCAATACCGATAACTATATCTTTAGTGGCGTTTGACACTCTGCCTACTGTTTTATAAGGCATAAAATATTGAGTAAAGGTCTTTTCCTCATACGGCTTAAGCCAGGTGAAATCGGGCTGATTATCGGCAAATACGCCTGTCATAAGCTCGATATAAGGTCCGTTATCATCGGTCAGATTTTTGTCCCACACTTTACCGAAATCTCCGCATCCCCAAGTCCATTGCTTTTTACCCGGCGAAATATGATGGTCGGCAATATGAATAAGACCTGCATCTTTGCTTTCGTCAAAATTACCGATAAAGTCAAAATCGGAATGAGCCGCCATATACGAAGTCGGTACCTTGATATTTTTGTATCTCGAAATATCAACCCCGGCTGAATAATCGGCTTTGTAATATGTGCCGGTTGCGATAGGAAATGTTGAAACATCACGCTTGCCGTGGTCAAAAACCGCATTTACATCGGGCGGAAAAACAGAAAAGGTATCATCATTAACAGCAACGGCAGGATTAGCCCACCAAAGAAAGGTTTGAGCGTAATCCGTAGGATTATAAAGTTGACCTTTTATTTCTATGTACGCCTTATCGGGATAAACAGTTACCGCCATTGTGCATTTTGTGCCGTACATCTTGTCGGTTTCTCCGAGAAATGCGGTAACAGAACCGTCAGCGTTTTCATTAATATTATAATTCACGGGTGAAAATGTAGTCGGCCTGTGATGTTGCGGCCAATTAAACTCAATTCCACCGCTTATCCACGGACCCGCAAGACCAACCAAAGCGGGTTTAATAACTTCGTTATAGTAAACAAAATCGTAGCCGTTTGTTTTGTCGTACGCACGTTGAATTCTGCCGCCGAGTTCCGGCAAAATCATTACATATATATAATCGTTTTCAAGGATAAGAGCAGTATATTCCTTATCTGTCTTTTCGTCAGAAATTTTTTCTGTAACTGGCAGAGGATATACCTTTCCCGTACTGCCCTGATAAGCTCGCTTTTCAATAAAAAGCGGTGCTTTCTCAGCTGTGCCTGCTTCATATGTGGGAATAATAATCTTTTCTTCTCTTACAGTTGCTTTCATTTCGCTACCTCGACAGTATAATTCTAATCATATTATATCATTTCAGTTTTTCTGTGAATTGCGAAAATATGCCAACTTATTTAGAAATTCTGCTATAAATAAAAAAGCAGAATGTTTTTTCACATTCTGCTTAATGCTTAGCGATTGTTGCTGTTAATCACATAGTTTTCAATATTAACATTTTGATTTTCGCCTTTGCCGTTGATGGTAATAAGCGTGCCGCCGGTTTCCTTTGCGTAGTTCCACGGAACAGGCGACGGTCCTGTTTTTAGTCCGTAGGTGTATGTAATGCCGTCATCTGTTACGCTCGCATTGTTTTCATGGTCGTGACCGCAGAATATATATTTTGTTGAGCCAAGCTCCTTGCACTTGTCAACAAAGCCTGATTTTACGGGTGCACATCCGGGGATGTATTGGCAGTAACCGGAACCGTATTTCTCGGGTATGGTATAACTGTCATCCTCGCCCTTTACGCCGTATTTTTCAACCGCCTCTTTGAATTCGGGCTGAGCAAAGTGTGAAAAGGTCATAGACGGCACGGTATAACCTGCCGCCTCATTTATTCCCAAAACATTCCACTCGTACCAGGCAATTTGCTCATAGCCCATATAAATTTCTTTGGTAGTGTCATTGTCATATTTTAAGTATCTGCCGTTATCAAGCATATAAACCGAGTAAACAGGCTTATCGTTTTCAACAATATTTACCACATAATTACCGCAACCGTAGAGATTGCTCGGTCCTTTTTTGAACAGGCAATATTCGCTTGCCTCATATTTATCTCCCTGCCAATTCAATGTAGTTGTCGGAATTTCGTTATCGTGATTGCCGAAAACGGGAGCCCAAGGAATTTTGTAGCTGTCCATATGTTTTATAAAATTATTTATGGAAAATCTGCTTGCCATAGCGGAAAGAACATCACCCGGCAAAGCAATCATATCAGGCTCGGTTTTCTCAACAAGTGCATCCATTTCATCATAACACTCTTTGTTTTTGCCGAGATTAGACCACAACTGCGTGTCGGTAAACATCAGTATCTTAAAATCATCACGGCTTTTTTCAACCGTTTCGATTTTTGAAATGTCAAACTTATCGCTTTGGCTCCAAATTTCTATATGCTCTTTGCCCTTTAAAGGAAAAAACAGAACTCCTAAGACTAAAATTGCAATGGCAAGAAAAATCAAAATCGTGTTTTTGACAATTTTTAAAGCTTTAGATTTTTTCATAAAACATACTCCCTTTTTATTTACATAACATTCTCTGAAATATTCAAATAATGCTCCTGTTTTCTGTCTGCTCCGAAAGCAAATACACTTATCAAAACGGACGATGCAATCCAAATAATTACAACAGCCGTCCAGCCACGATTTTGAGATACTGCACCAAAGCCGTAAGATGAAACAGCACACCCCATATAAGCAAACGAATTCAACAGTCCCGTTACCGTTGATGTATAACCGCTTTTAGCGAATTTAACGGGAACACGAGATATTATCAAATAATTAAGCGAATACATGAGCATTGTTGTCACAGCCAAAAGGATAACGGCTGATATTACATGAAGCTTATCAATAAACATCAGTATTATCATCGGAATAAGGGCAAGCAGGGCACATATTCCGGCTGTTTTCATTTCGTTATATTTTAATTTCATATAAAGCGGAGTGATAATATATGCGCCGAACGCATTGAATATCGGCAAGATTACTGTCAAGAACACAGAAAAAGACGGTAATACCCCATATTCTTCCGTAATCATTGTAGGCACCCAATTTGTTATTCCGTCACGCATCATACCGTGCAAAAAAGACGGAACTAAAATCATAATCAAGCCTGAAGAGGTAAGTAAATATTTAAAACCGCATCTGTTGTGTTCTACTCTTTTTTCGGCAGCTTCGGTAGTTTTTAATATTGCTTTTGATGAATACGAAAAGCTTAATAGCCCAAGCAAAAATGCGACGAGAATTATTATTCCGGCACAAATAAATATGCTGTTCCAGCTTGAATGTTTGATAATGAAAGTTGATGAAAGATAAGCACAAACAGTGCCGGCAGGCAAAGAAAGAGCGATATTCAAAATTGCTTTTTCACGCAATTTTTCATTTATGGTTTGCGAAAAAATGCGTAAAAGAGGTGCCCACAGCATAGATTGAGCGATTCCGTTTACACCCCATATTATCATCATAGCCGTTACTGATTCAGATACAGCCATAAGAAAGCAGCATATTCCGCTGCCCGCTGTTCCCGTTAATATCATTAAAAACGGATTGACTTTATCTCCTGCTATTCCGCTTAGAATTTGCCCCGCTCCGTAACAAATAAAAAATGCTGTTCCGACAAGACCGATTTGCGTTTTGCTGTATATCCCGCTGCTTATAATGACTGTCATTGCAGAAGAATAGCAGGTTCTTCCGTAATATGCCGAAGCATAAAGAAGCCACAGGACTATAACAATCAAACGGCTTTTTTTAATATCATCAAGTACATATCTTGTCATTTTATAAGTTCCTCAACAGGCTTTGACAATGCAAGAAATGTTGTTCTGTCCGTTATTTTTTGTGTTCCGTGGCGTTTTGCATGTCCGCCGTGATCCGAACAGATTACAATAAGCCAATCTTCATTTTCAAAAGTGCTTCTTTTTTCAAGCTCTTTAATTAAGAAATATGACAATGTGTCAAGATTACATATATTTGAAACATATCTGTAATTGTCGTCGCCAAATCCGGTGCCGTGACCGTTCATATCGGGACCTTCAAAAATCGTAAAAATCAAATCATCGTCGCTTGCAATTCTTTCTTTACAGTTTTTGAAAAGCTCCTCGTCCGTTTCAAACTTGCAATAAAGCTGTTTCAAATTGCTTTCTTGTGCATAATCAATTTCTTTTCTGTATGTATTGCTGAAATGAATGGGCCATATTGCATTAAATGAAGTTTCATAACCCATCATTGCAAGTGTTTTTAAAATAGTAGGATAATCGTAATCAAGTGACCATTCAATCCCTTGTCGCCATTCTTTTTTCATCCATTTACCGCAAAGTGCCGATGCCCAGCCTTGCGCCGTGCTGGTTTCCTGAACAATGCCGTTATCGCCGCCGACATAGGTGACATATAAGCCGCCTTGCTTTTTGAGCAGGGCTACGGCACTATAGGGTGCAAGCTTTGAAGAACCGGAAATTCTTGCATCACCGTTTGAAATCAAATATTTCATAGCGTCTGCTCGGCAACCGTCCCAACCCAAGAAAAGGCATTTCGGCGCTTTTTCACTGCTTTGAAAATGATTTAATATGGCGGCTCGCACTATAGTTTGAGGCATAATATCATCATAGGAATTATCAAAAATCCCCGGTGCTTTTATGCTCTTTAAATA
>ERZ1026780.1282-NODE-1282-length-16901-cov-4.574202_pt1 | contig 16901 bp, 11 predicted proteins | sample MGYA00380126_ERZ1026780 | MGnify/ENA primary metagenome ERZ1026780 (study PRJEB33269, sample SAMEA4719762) | human gut metagenome | biome: human-associated habitat; feature: organic feature; material: feces | place: Cameroon | collected 2013-10 ... | reverse complement strand
GCAGCCGTGACATTCCGGAAGAAAAGCTGAACTCTCTCGTTGACAACCTGACATTGACGACACCGGAAGACTTCAGAAGCAACGGCCTTGTAGATGAGCTGCTTACAAAAGAAGAGCTCAGGGGCAAGCTTACCGACCTGGCTGTAGAATCCAGTTTTTCGGACTTGAAGCTGATTCCGTTCAGCGACTACGTTATGGTCAATGCCTCAGTTCAGAAAGTGGCCAAGACCAAGGTGGCGATAATCTTTGCTGACGGCAATATTGTGGATGGCGATGCCAAGGAGCAGGTGGCAGGTGACCGTTTCGCCTCCATAATCTCAAAGGTCAGGGAAGACGCTTCTGTCAAGGCCGTAGTGCTCAGGGTTTCATCTCCGGGAGGAAGCGTTCTGGCTTCAGAGAAAATCAAGCAGGAAATCGACCTGCTCAGGAAAGAAAAACCGGTTATCGCTTCTTACGGCAACTACGCCGCATCAGGAGGCTACTGGATTTCAAACAGTTGCGATAAAATCTTCAGCGACCCGTCCACATTGACAGGCTCTATCGGCGTGTTCAGCATGATTCCTGATTTCAGCAAGACCGCCAAGGATATTTTCCATGTCAATGTAACTTCTGTCGGCTCGAACAGGCACAGTGACATGTATTCGCTTACAAGGCCGCTGGATGTCCAGGAGACCGCCTATATGCAGAAGTCTGTCAATGATATCTACGACGCCTTCCTTAAAAATGTTGCAGAGGGCAGGGATATGACTACCGACGCAGTGGACAATATCGCCCAGGGACGTGTATGGACCGGTTCTGACGCTCTCAAGATAGGCCTGGTAGATGAAATCGGTACATTGACAGATGCGTTCCAATATGCGCTCACGGCAGCGGGCATCGACGAGAGTGAAAGCTACAGCGTGGACTGCCTGCCGAAGCCTCAGACATTGATGGAAATGCTGCTCGAATCATTCGGCGGCACCACTTCCGCATTCGCAGGAACGCCGTTCAGTTCGATTGAAAAGGCTTTCAAAGGCTGGAACTGGGAAACATCCGAGAGGACGTTCGCCAGAATGCCTTATATCTACGAAATCCAGTTGTAGCCAGGGCGCGATGCCCAGTTCCGGCTGGGTTTCAATGTGAGCGTGAAGATACCGGCGATGCGCGTGCAGATGGCTTAATGGAGAGGCAGGTAGAAGTGACAGATGCGAGCGTGGAGTGGCAGATGCGAGCGTGGAGTGGTAGATGCGAGCGTAGAGTGACTAGTGGGAACATGGAGTGACAGATGTGAGCATGGAGTGGCAGGCAAGAGTGTGAAAATGATGGAGGGGAGGTGAGCGCGATACAGGATGCGCAGCGCATAAAGTGCTGATGCTCAGCAGAATAGCCACTTTCAGAGTTGCAAAAACACCAACTCTGAAAGTGGCTTAACTATTGATAATCAGAGGATTACGCGTTGCGCCCCAACATCACCGTTCTCCACCATATTTCACGTCACCGTTCTCTGGATCATTCCACGTCAAAGTTATCCACCATATTCCACGTAACCGTTCTCTGGAGCATTTCACATCAAAGTTCTCGCGTCAATACGTAACCGCGGAGACGCTTACCAGCATATTCCACATCACCGTTCTCCACCACATTCCACATCAAACGTTCTCCGCCACATTCCACATCAAACGTTCTCCGAAGCAGGAGGGCCTGGTCCTCACGAGGGCTTCTTGCTGCTGCACGTGCCTTTTAGAGACGCTCTTTCGGACTGGCCTCTTTGCCTTGTTTAGGAGTTGTCCTAAACACTGGCGTGACGTCGCTGTGAATTTTTCGAACAACCCGCATGTTGACATTTTGTGGATGTTGCTGATTGTCAATCGATTGCAGGAGTTTGTGAAAGCCAGGTTACCCATTTTTTCATGCAACCTGGCTTTGGCTTTAATTGCTAATGTGCTATGTGTCAATGTTTTATACTATTCGTGCAAATGCAGGTTGTTCTACTTTTGTCCTAACTACTTGTTGTTAAATTTCGGTAAACTCTTTTCAGGACGATACATTAGGCGCAGCGCGTAAAGCGTTGATACTCAGCATAATAGCCACTTTCAGAGTTGCAAAAACACCAACTCTGAAAGTGGCTTAACTATTGATAATCAGAGGATTACGCGTTGCGCCCCAACATCACCGTTCTCCACCATATTTCACGTCACCGTTCTCTGGAGCATTCCACACCAAAGTTATCCACCATATCTCACGTAACCGTTCTCTGGAGCATTCCACGTCAAAGTTATCTCCCATATTTCACACCACCGTTCTCCACGATATTTCACATCACCGTTCTCTGGAGCATTCCACGTCAAAGTTCTCCGCCATATTCCACATCAAAGTTATCCACCATATTTCGCATCACCGTTCTCTGGATCATTCCACACCACAGTTCTCCACCACATTCCTCATCAAACGTTCTCCGGAGCGCGAAGATATAGTTTAAGTATAGAAGCAGTGGCCGGAGTAACCATGACAGACTCATCGACACGGAAAAAGAACCGACCGGAAACGTAGCCGCAGACGCCGGCCACCCGCACGCCGCGAACCGCATCAGTGCCAATGTTATCCGTCCCTCTCTTCGAAGCTTCACTATCCGGAACATCACTGGACGAGTCTCCACGCACCGCCCCTTCGTTTGCCGAACCGGGCAGGACAATGACCAGAGCACGGGACTTTTCTTCAATGCTCAACCTCAGACCTGTAAAGATATCGCTGAGCTTTTTCTTGCCATTGAGCCCGACAGGACGCATCCAGTCCCCATTTTGCCAACCGCGCAACAGGAACGGTAAGGTCAATGCTTCTGACGAAAATGCCGCAATCCCCTCTCGGGCCAATGACTTGGCATCCGCTACCGGGTCCGCGCCTGCTTCGGAAACAGAGACATTGACACGAAAATCATCGAAAACATATTCGCCGGTCGTGCGGACCACCGAGCAGGCCTCATTCTCGTTTATCACTGGTCCGCTGGTCATCAATGTACCGCGTGACCTGCGGGCAGAGCCTCGTCCGGCCAATCCACTGAACGACAAGCCGGACCCAACAAAAGAGGACGTGATTGACGCAGAGCCTCGTCCAGCCAATCCGCAGCACTTACCCAAGCCGTGATTCTCTGACGCAACCGGCGAAGATTCTCCGCCCTGCTCATCAACTTGAGCACCGCCCGGAGCACCTCCCTGCTTATCAACCTGAGCACCACCCGGAGTACCTCCCTGCTTATCAACCTGAGCACCGTTCTGCGTACCTCCCCACTTACCAACCGTCACACTGCCCCGCTTACCGACCTGCACACCGACAGGCGTACCAACCGTCACACCACCCTGCAGATCACCCTGCAGATTAGCCCTATCCCCATGAACATCAGCGAGTTCACTTACGACAGGACTGTCTGACACTACCCGAGCTGACTTTCTGACAATCAGGCACTCCCCTGCCGTAATAAGCTCGTAGCCCGGCGCCTCGAAGATCTTACCGGAAAACGTCTTGCCGCTTTCGAGCAGACGCACCACCGGTTCGAGGAGCCTGTCCCTGAAGCCATACGCTTCCAACAGTCTGTACAGCACATATTTATAATGCTTCAGACCACAAAGCCTTACTGCATTGACACGAAGCAGTTCATCCTTTCCGGCAGGCTCGCAGACACTCTCACGCACAGAAATGAAATAATCATCCGCAATCTCCTGCACCTCGGAAAACGCATTCATCTCCCGGGCAAAAGTCGTCAGGAACGACGGATTCAGACTCTCAAAAACAGGGAAAACAAGATGCCTTATACGGTTTCTCTTATAGACAGTTTCCGCATTGGTCCTGTCATCATGATACTCCAGAGAGTTGGCAGCCACATATTCCTCAATCTGTTTACGTCTGAAAGACAACATCGGCCTCAACAGGCGCACACCTGACAATTCATCCCTGGTCACAGGAACTACTGTTTCCACCTGCATACCGGTAATTCCGCGCAGCCCTGTCCCTCGTAAAAGATTCAGAATCAATGTCTCAGCATTGTCATTTGCATTGTGCGCGACAGCCACTCCATAGTATCCATTTTCCCGGCACAACGACGCGAACCAGTCATATCTGAGTTCCCTCGCAGCCATTTCAATACTGACATTATGGGACGAAGCGTACTGCTCCGTATCGAAATCCGCCTTATGGTAACGCACACCGTTCCGCCCGCACCAGACAGCAACAAGCGCCTCGTCCGAATCACTGTCTTCACCACGGAGATGAAAATTGCAGTGCGCCACAGCAAACCTCCGTCCTGCGGAACTGTTCAGGAACAATGAAGCAAGGCAGATGGAATCAATGCCTCCGCTTACTGCAAGAAGGGCTGTTTCCTTTTCCGGAACCAGCCCCACTATCGTTCTGTCAAATGATTTCTGAATCATCATATTGCCTGTTACCTCGGTCTTGAAGCGATCGTATATGAGAAGCCGAATGCCAATGACTCCTTGAACTGTACCGCCTTACGTCCATCAGGATATTTCTTCAATGTCTTCTCAGTCTTCACAAGCACCTTGTCGTCATAGATGAGGTTGGTGGTCACTGTCAATGAAAAATACTTGGCGATTTTCCAGTCAAACCTGTTATCCCAGTTCACGCGGATATTCTGCGGCTTGTCGAGATAGTCAGAGAAGAGCACCAACTGTGAAGTATATTTGAAATTGTCATTGATCTGAAGCTTTCCATCGATCTTTATCTGCGCACCGAACTCGAATCTTGCCGAACGATAAGCGTCACCGGAAGTCTTGGCAGCGACAAAGGCCTCGTAACGTGCTTTCTCATCCCCTACCAGAGCAGCTGCATCAGCACTGGAAAGCGCATCCAGACTCTCGTATTTCTTCTTGAGTTCCATACTGTAGGACTTCCTCAGGCTCGCATCCGTAACGACCACGAAACCTCCGGTAAGAGGAGCGACGTTGACAGTAAGCCATTTGGTAGGAACCCAGTCAATACCGAGCGCGATGTTGGTATAGGCAGGAGCGAAGAAACCGGACTTGAGCTTCCTGCTCTGCTTCCAGTCGGACTTGCCAGGCTCCCAATCGTCCGCAGCACCGGCCGGCTTGGACGGCATAGGATAATTGTAACTGTTCGAGAACTGCGACTTGAAGTTGAACTGAGCGGAATAGTTCAATGTCTGCAAAGCCTTGTAGCCGAACTTGCCCTCATAATACATACGGTCATCGCTCTTCTGTATGAACGGCTTGTCCTCAGAATACAGGAAACCGTAATCGAGCTGAAGTCGGTTGTTGAAGAACAGGTCTTTCTTCTTGTAGTTCGCATTCGCGTCAATGAAAGATTTCAGGGTCACGTTGTTATAACCGCCGGCAGCCCAGTTCGTCAGACTTGTCTGTCCGAAATCCAGTTTCGTAAGAAGGGAATTCGTCCAATATCTCGGTTTAGGTGTCTTGACTACAGCTTCAGGAGCTCCCGCAATCGCCTTGGCAGCCTCTTCAGCAGCCTTTTGCGCATCGGTGACATCCTGTGCATATACAGATGTAAATGCCAATGCGGACAAGCACATCAAAAGGATTCTCTTCTTCATAAAATATTCACTAATAAGCGATAGCAAATACAACTCTCTCGTGTGAAGGCTTGCCGGAATAGATATCCGTGCCCTCTTCCTTACATACGACGCTATCTACAGGAATACATCTGATGGTAGCCTTTGTTTCATCCTTGATCTTCTGCTCAGTCTCGGCAGTACCGTCCCAGTGGCAGAGCAGGAACTTGCCCTGAGTGATCTTCTCCTTGAACTCCTCCCAGGAATCGCATTTCTCTATACGTGAGTTTCTGAAATCCAACGCTTTCTGATAGATATTGTTCTGAATATCCACGAGCAGTTCCTCGATATACTTGTCAATGCCCTCCAACGAAACCGTCTTCTTCTCAAGTGTATCGCGGCGGTGTACCTCCACTGTATCATTCTGCAGGTCACGTGCACCGATGGCAAGCCTTACAGGCACTCCCTTGAGTTCCCATTCAGCGAACTTGAAGCCCGGACGCAATGTGTCACGGTCATCAATCTTCACAGTATGTCCGGCAGCCTCGAGAGCTTTCTTGATTTCATTCATCTTGTCGAGAACTGCATTGTGCTCCTCCTCGCTTCTGTAGATAGGAACCATCACCACTTCGATCGGAGCCAGAGCCGGAGGAAGCACCAGACCGTTGTCATCGCCGTGAGCCATGATGAGCGCACCCATAAGACGGGTGGAAACGCCCCAGGATGTAGCCCATACATACTGCTGCTTGCCTTCCTTGTCGGTGTACTGTACATCGAACGACTTGGCGAAGTTCTGGCCGAGGAAATGTGAAGTACCTGACTGCAGAGCCTTTCCGTCCTGCATCATCGCCTCGATGGTGAGGGTATCCAATGCGCCGGCGAATCTCTCGTTAGGACTCTTGTGGCCTACAATGACAGGGAGAGCCAGATAGTTGCGGGCAAAGTCAGCATAGACATGGACCATCTTGACTGCCTCTTCCTGAGCCTCCTGTGATGTAGCGTGAGCCGTGTGGCCTTCCTGCCAGAGGAACTCTGCGGTACGGAGGAACAGACGGGTGCGCATCTCCCATCTGACGACATTGGCCCACTGGTTGCACATGATAGGAAGATCCCTCCATGATTTGATCCAGTTCTTGTATGTACTCCAGATAATGGTCTCGGATGTCGGACGCACTATCAGTTCTTCTTCAAGTTTCGATGACGGATCCACTACCACACCGTTGCCTTCAGGGTCATTCATGAGCCTGTGATGTGTCACTACCGCACATTCCTTCGCAAAGCCTGCGACATGCTCAGCCTCACGGCTGAAGAAAGACTTGGGAATGAACAACGGGAAATAAGCATTGACTGCGCCTGTTTCCTTGAATTTCGAGTCCAGCACGTGCTGCATCTTTTCCCATATAGCATAGCCATAAGGCTTGATTACCATACATCCCCTTACAGGTGACTGCTCTGCAAGGTCCGCTTTAACTACCAGGTCGTTATACCACTGAGAGTAGTTGTCTGACCTTTTGGTTATCTGATCTGCCATCTTTTGTTAGTTTATTTTATTTTTTGGTTTCTTTATGCAATAACATTCATATATTTGCATTTAACATGTGAGCATCGGCGAGGTATGAATATTGCAGACATACCATCGCTGCAATGCAGCGCACAAAGATACAAATTATTTATATAACTAGGAGGTCCGATTATGAAAACAAACATCTTGGTTCTTTCCGGAGCATTCCTGGCATTGGCCGGTTGCGGTTCCGCATCGCAATACGCTTCAAGCCAGCAATATCAGGACGGATTCTACAGCAGACCTGCTAAAACCGAAACTAAAGCGGATGTTCTTGCGTCCCGCAACAAAGTAAACGAACTCGTAAAGGAGACGGAGAACTCGACATTATTCCTCAAGGCAGGAGAAACAGACACGCTGTTCATTCCGGAAAACACTTCAGCCACATTGAAGTTCAACAAACAGGACAACAGCACCGTAGTCACTGTCACCAACACACCTGCATATTCACTGTACCCTGACGGATTCGCAGCAGGATATGCGGCAGGATGGGCATCATCATATTGGCCTGGAACATATTGGGGCTCATGGTATTACCGCCCTTATTGGTCCAGCTGGTACTGGGGCGCGGATCCTTGGTACTACTCAAGCATATGGTGGGACGACTGGTACTGGAGAGACCCGTGGTACAATCCATGGTACTGGGGAGGTCCAGGCTACTACGGCTGGGGCTACAGCTGGTACCACGACCCGTGGTATTACCATCACCATCATTATTACCATGACCACTGGTGCGGTCCTTGGTACGACCATGGCTTCGGACACGGAAGGGACAGTTACTACTATGGCAACAGAGGCCTGACCGAAAGCAGCAGAGGAAACGGAATGGGCGTAGCATCTTCCACAGTCAGAAGAAATGCAGGCTCGTCATCATCAGTCAGGAGAGCCTCCGGCACAGCGACGACATCGACAAGAGGCAATGACATGTCAATGACTTCTGTCAGAAGGGTTTCAGCGTCCGGAGTACGCACATCAAGCGGTTCGGCAAACAGCCAGGCTGTACGCAGCTCATCTTCCAGCCAGGCGATCCGCACAAGTTCTTCCGCAGGACAGGCGGTAAGAAGTTCAGCTTCGGGCCAGACTGTACGCAGCAGCTCAAGCCAGGCGGTACGCAGCGCGGCTTCCGGACAGTCCGTCCGCACGAGCACCTCAGGCAACACCTCTTACAGAACGGCCAGCACATCCGGAGTAAGGTCAGCCGGCACGATTCCAAGTGCTTCCTCATCTAACAGGACAGCATCCGCACCTGCATACAGAAGGGCCGCCACAAGCCAGTCATCCGGCCAGTCATCCGGCACAAGTTACAGAAGTTCATCTTCTTACGGAAGTTCCGGCAGTTCCTACAACTATGGCAGCGGAAATTCAGGCTCGTCATACAGAAGCTCGTCAAGCAGCTCCTCATACAGGAGTTCCTCGAGCAGTTCGTCATACCGCAGCTCGTCAAGCAGTTCATACAACAGCGGTTCCTCATACCGCAGTTCATCCAGCGGCTTCTCAGGCGGAGGATATTCCGGTGGAGCATCCCGTTCAAGCGGAAGTAGCGGCGGCAGTGTAAGAAGAAGATAATTTAGAAACCTGAAATAGATATGAAGATGAAAAAGATTATTCCGTTGACGCTGCTTGCGGCAGTCTCGGTCAATGCTGCGGCTCAGAACGTCCAGGACGCTCTGAGATTCAGCGAGAACAATTACTACGGCACAGCGCGCTCCATCTCCATGGGCAATGCGTTCACCGCACTGGGAGGAGATCTGGGTTCCATAAACCTCAACCCTGCCGGCTCGGCCGTGAACAGCTTTTCACAGGTCACGTTCACCCCGAACGTCAGCATCGTTTCCACCACGAGCGATTACAATGCAATGCCTTCACAGTCAACAGCATACAGCAGCACCCTAAACAACAGTTCAGCCAGGTTCACACTGCCTAACGTCGGTTTCACCCTCAATTTCGACACCAACGCCAGACGCGGACTGAAAAGAGTGACATGCGGATTCATTGCCAATGCCACAGCAAACTATCTGGACGACATGGCGGCAGGCGGACGAAACACAGCCACCTCCTATGCTGGTTCATTGGCTTCGATGATGACCGGCGTGAACTCCAGCCTCCTGAACGGGGAAAACGGATATTACGGCAATGCCAATGTTCCATGGAATCAGGTAACCGGCTGGCAGTCCGGAATGGTGTCCACCTATGGCTCTGCGAATGACAAGTACATAGGCGCGACCGAGAAACTCATTGACGACGGAAAAGGCGGACAGACCATTCAGCTCGCTGACGCCATTGACCAGCTTTACGGACGCAGGTCCCATGGCAACAAGTATGATCTGCTGTTCAATGTCGGCCTCAACATTTCTGACAGGGTTTATATCGGAGGAAACTTGGGCGTCGTGTCAATGGACTACACCAGAAACGAGTACTTCAAGGAAATCGCAGTGGATCCTGACAAATTCGGCGTCGAATTCGACAATGGTTCCGGCGGCGTTTCCAAGACATATTTCAACAGCCTGAGATACAGATACTCATACGACATGCAGGGCGGAGGCGTCTATGCCAAATTCGGTATAATCGCTGTCCCTATCGACGGGCTCCGCATAGGTGCGGCCATCCAGACTCCTACGGCAAACTGGATAACGGAACATTGGCAGCACGCCGGAGAGACCTGGTACCAGAGCAATGTGTTCGATGCAAATGCGACATCTCCTAAGGGTGAATACAAATACAAATTCGTATCACCGTTCAGAGCCAATTTCGGTGTAGCCTACACATTCGGCGGTTGGGGTCTTGTCAGTGCCGACTATGAGATCTGCGACTACAGCACGATGAAATTCAAGGAAACCGACACCAACGACAACACCGTTTTCGACAATGGCGTAAACCGCGACATAAAGAACTTCACCGGAGCCGCGCATGCATTGAGACTCGGCGCTGAAGTCAAACCTGTTCCGCAGTTCGCTATAAGGGCAGGCTACAACTTCACTTCCTCGCCGGAGAGATATATTGACGACCTCACCGGCAAGAAGATGACTCCTAAGGCCTACAAGCACTCGCTTGCTGCCGGAGTGGGATATTCATCCAAAGGTTCATTCTTCTGCGACCTCGCTTTCAGATGGACAAAGAACCCTTACGAGTACGTATATCCTTATGACTCCTACATTGACGGTGAATTGTCCCCTGAAATCAGGAACAGGGCCAGGTTCTACGATGTAGTCGCCACCTTCGGATGGAGATTCTAAAATGATTCGGGGATTTATTTCAGCCTCTTGAGGTAAGAGATGGAATCCGGACCTTCATTGAACAAGAGGTCCATGACGGACAAATCTGATATGAAGCCATACTTCAGGGAAAAGACCTGCCAGTATGGCTTTTTCAGTCCCAGACGCTCAAGTATGTCATTCTGCCGCTTCGGGTGGATTACGCCACGCAGGTCACGGCCATACACCGTGCTGCCATGCGGCGTAAACTCCTCCGTGAAACGGATGTCCGCCTCTATACCAGTCTTCTTCAGGAAGAAGCGGAGCAGGTCAATGTTCAGGTCGAAAAGGAATTCGTGTTGCCTGTCCAGAATGGCGAACAGCTCGTCCTTATAATAGTCAAACCACGGAGAAGATTCGTAGGCGGACACGATAGCCCGCTTCATCCTCATCAGCCACGGCTTGCTCCAGTCGATTCTCAGTTTCCTGACAGGAAGCGCATAAGTGCCGTTTTCATGCACAATCGGCACGGAAAGAGCCTCCACACCACTTGCAGCATATATCCGGCAACGGTTGCGGTACGTCTGTTTCTGATAGTTCTCACAGGCCTCTATATAGACAATTGCCGGCACATACGAATTTACCCCGTCAGATGACAGGGTAAACTCTTCAGCTATTGCCGCCATATAGGATACAGGCGGAAAGAAAGCCATGTCCAAAAGCATTGACATAACTAGTCGATATCGCCTTTTTCTCCGGATGTATTGGCTCTTACGATACCACGCTTGGAAGAACGGATGAAGTTCAATATGGTGGTCTTCTCCTCTGAATCAGGGAAACCGGCCTCAACCTTGGAGCAGCCGTCAGAGATATTGTAGCCCTGGAAATAGATGGTATCGTAGATATCCTTGATATTTCTTACAGTCTCTGCCGAGAATCCTCTTCTGCGGAGTCCGACGATGTTCACACCGGCATAGCAGATAGGATCACGGCCGCACATTGCGTAAGGAGGGATGTCCTTGTTGATCTTGGACATGCCGCCGACCATTGCGTGGCAGCCGACCTTGGTGAACTGATGCGCTTTTGCACCACCACCGATGATGGCCCAGTCATCGACCTCCGTTTCTCCGGCGATGCCGACGTAACTTACAAGGATACAGTGATTTCCGACATGGCAGTCGTGAGCTATATGTACATAGGACATAATCAGAGTATTGCTGCCGACCTTGGTAATGCCCTTGCCGCTTGCCTTTGTTCCACGGTTGATGGTCACGCACTCACGTATAGTAACATTGTCACCGATCTCCACATAGGTAACCTCACCTTCGAACTTGAGGTCCTGAGGCACTGCGCCTACGACAGCTCCCGGATACACTTCGCAATTCTTGCCCATTTTCACATAAGGGAAAATGACTGCGTGAGGATGTATCTTGCAACCGTCGCCAATCTGTACATTCTCATCAATGAATGCGTAAGGTCCTACTTCTACATTGTCGCCGAGTACGGCCTTAGGACTTACTGTAGCCAATGGATGTATCTTATTCATAGTTTATTTGGTTTTATTCAGGAGGGCTCTCAGAGCCTTCGCAGCATTAGTATTTATCGTGTGTCCAGGTTTGAAAGCGGTGATTTCAGCATTGAGATAACCGCCTGCAAGCCTCATGTCTCCTATCATGTCCAGAAGTTTGTGACGGCCGCATTCGTTCGGGAAATGCAGTTTCAGATTGCTCAGATAGCCTTCCGGGGTAACGCCCAGCTTAGGCTGGTTGAACAGGTCTGCCATACGTCCCACCTGCTCGTCAGTAACCGGATGCTCCACAATCACGATGGCATTGTCCACATCGCCTCCCTTCACCAGGTTGTTCGCCAGAAGAAACTCAACCTCATGGAAGAACACGAAAGTGCGGCAAGGGCCGATTTCAGATGCATAATCCTTGGACAAGTCCCATGCGGCAGACTGCACGCCGAGCACTCTGGAATTGAAATCCACCGTAATATCGTAGGAAGGCGCGGCAGCAGGTTTGATTTTTACCCAGGAACCTGTCTTCTCGTCCTTGATTTCTATTTCATCAGGAATGTCAATGAACTGTCTATCAGCATCCTGCTCGACCAGACCGGCCTCAGAAAAGGCCTTTACATACGGCTGGGCGCTGCCGTCCAGAATCGGAACCTCGACATTGTTCAGCTCGACTACGGCATTGTCAATGCCCATTCCGGTCAATGCCGACATCAGATGCTCTATCGTGGAAACTGAAGCTTCTCCTTCAGATATGGTAGTACTCCTCGCCGTGCTGGATACGTTCTCGGCCAATGCCCTGACTACGGCTCCCTCTCCAAGGTCTGTTCTTCTGAAAACAATTCCCGTATTCTCCGGAGCGGGATTTACCGTCATCTCAGCAATTTTTCCAGTATGAAGACCTTTTCCCTGGAAACTGCAGGAGGCTTTAAGTGTTTTTTGCTTCATCAAATTATCTTTTAATCACGCAAATATACTAATTATTCTTTTCCTTGCTGACGGAATATAGCATAACTGCGCATATAGTTCTTTATAGGAATGGCAGGTGAACCCAAGAGCACCTGACCTGATTTCTTCACATTGCCGATGACGCCGGCCTGAGCCGCAATAGTCGTATTGTCAGCTATTTCAATGTGTCCTGCGATACCTACCTGGCCTGCCAGAATACAGTTCTTGCCAATTTTTGCCGAACCGGCGATGCCGCACTGCGCCGCCATAACGGTATTGTCACCGATTACGACATTGTGCGCAATCTGGCAGAGGTTGTCGATTTTCACGCCGTTGCCTATGATGGTGGACTCCATCTCGGACTTGTCAATGGTGGTACCGGCTCCGATCTCCACATTGTTGCCGATAATCACATTGCCGATGTGCTCGATCTTCTCCCAGGTGCCGTCAGGCTGAGGCGCGTTTCCGAATCCGTCCGAGCCGATAACAGCGTTTGAATGTATGATGACATTGTCACCGATGACCATTCCCGGATAGATGCTTACGCCAGGGTAAATGATGCAGTGTGAACCGATTACGGTATTGTCACCGATATATACGTTTTCATATATCTTGGTATAGTCTCCGATGACAGCGTGATGCCCCACATAGGAATGGCTGCCGAGATATACCTTCTTGCCGAACTTGGTGGTGAGGAACCAGGATGAGCGGAAACCCCTGTGTCTGCGGTCCGTACGCTTCTGGGTAGCCACATACTTGAGAAGTTCCGCAACTGCCGTGTACGCATCAGCAACACGGATCATGGTGCAGCTGACTTTTTCCTTAGGCTCGAATGTGGAATTCACAAGCAGGATGCTGGCCTTGCAGGTATATACATAATGTTCATACTTAGGATTTGCATAGAAGCACAATTGACCTGATTTTCCGTGCTCTATCTTGGCGAATGAAGTCACCTTCACTTCCGGGTCCCCGTCCACGGTTCCCCTCAAAACTTTGGCCAGCTGTTTGGCTGAAAATTCCATATTCTCAAACTATTTTATTCAACGTATTCCACATACCAAATCCGGTACGACGCAACATCTGCTTTGCAAAGTAAACACATTTACATTACTTTAGCAAGAAAATCGCGTTGTTCATATTTTTTAAGGAAATTCGGTTATTATGGAAATTTTGATTACCTTTGCAAAGTGAGATGAGATAGGGGACGGATGCGTCTCCTATCTTTTTTTAAGAAAGCTTAGATTAATATGATAAGTAAAGAGCTGATTTACAAAGAGATGACTAAGACAGTGGAAGCGCGTGGATGTTTCATTACCGATGTTTCCATCAGCAGGGACAATGACATTGTCATAGCCATTGAATCGGAAAACGGCATTGTGGAAATGGATGACTGCATCGCGGTAAATGACAGTTTTCTCTCGATTTTCGACCAGGAAAAGGAAGACTATTCACTTACTGTGACTTCTGCAGGGCTTGACCAGCCGTTCAAGATTCTCAAGCAGTACATCAAGGCTGTCGGTTCCAAAGTCGAGACATTGACAAGAGACGGAAAGAAACTTGTCGGAACACTGGAAAGCGCTGACGAGAAAGGCTTTACGCTTGCCTACGAGGTAAAGGAGGCTGTCCCTGGAAAGAAAAAGAAGGAGCTTGTCAGACACGTGGACACTTTCGCTTATGAGGACGTGAACAGCGTCACTCCGCACATTGAATTCGAATAGGAAAAATATAAAAAACAATAACTGTTATGGAAGAAGAAAAGCTCGACCTCAAGGCAGCCTTCGCGCTGTTCAAGGACGAAAAACACATTGACCGCCCGGTGATGATGGGTGTGCTCAAGGATGTGTTCATGACCCAGTTGGCAAAGACTTTCGGCTCTGCTGACAATTTCGACGTCATCATCAATGTCGATAAGGGAGACTGTGAGATTTACCAGAATCTCGAAGTGGTGGAGAACGTGGAGAATCCCAACACTCAGATTGCACTTGCAGAAGTGAACAAGAACGGAGACGACTACGAACTCGGCGAGACCTTCACCAGAAAAGTGGAGCTCAAGGATTTCGGAAGACGAGGCATCCTCAATATCAGACAGAACCTTCAGGGAAGGATCATGGATATAGAGAAGGCCAACCTCTATAACAAGTACACTGACAAGATCGGTGAGATTTTCACCGGAGAGATCTACCAGACATGGGCAAAAGAGGTGCTTATCCTCGATGAGGACGGAAATGAGCTCAGACTGCCTAAGTCAGAGCAGATTCCGGGTGAGCATTTCAAGAAGAACGACACTGTACGCGCCATCATCAAGAGCGTGGAGATGAAGAACAACACGACTCCTTACATTGTCCTTTCCAGAACCTCAAACGAATTCCTCAAGAAGCTTTTCGAGCAGGAAGTTCCGGAAATCTATGACGGACTCATCACCATAAAGAAGGTAGTCCGCATACCTGGCGAAAGGGCCAAGGTCGCTGTGGAGTCCTATGATGACAGAATCGATCCTATCGGAGCCTGCATCGGTGTCAAGGGTGCACGTATCATCGGTATCGTAAGGGAATTGAGAAACGAGAACATCGACGTTCTCCAGTGGACCAACAATACCCAGCTCCTCATCCAGAGGGCATTGAACCCGGCGAAGATTTCATCTATCGACATGGGTACGGACGAGAACGACAAGATCAAGGTGTTCATGCTTCCTGACGAGGTGAAGAAGGGTATCGGTAAGGGCGGATGCAACATCAAGCTCGCCGGAATGCTTGTTGACCGCGAAATCGAGGTATGGCGTGAGGTGCCTAAGGAAGACGAGGCTGAGGATGATGAGGACGTACTCCTCACTGAGTTCAGCAACGAAATCGACCCATGGGTCATCGAGAGGCTGCAGTCCATCGGATGTGATACGGCCAAGAGCGTACTGGCTCTGGATCCTGAGGACATCGCCAAGCGCGCTGACCTGGAAGACGAGACCGTGGAGGATGTGATGAACATTCTGCGCGCTGAATTTGAAGAAGAATAGTTAAATAAAAGGGGTTTATATGGCAGAAATCAGACTAAACAAACTGACAAGAGAATTCAATGTGGGACTTCAGACATTGGTGGATTTCCTGAAAGCGAAAGGCGCCGATGTCGAGATGAATCCGAATGCCAAGGTGTCGGACGAGTTCATTCCTGAGCTTCAGAAGGCCTTCGGCGGGGATGCCAAGGCGAAGGACGAGTCAGAGCGTGTTCAGATTAAGATAAAGGAAATCATTGAAAAGGGTTCCAAGAAGAAAGAGGACGAGGAAGAAGAGGCTGCAGGTGGAAGCACCGTCATCATCAGAGGAACATCAGGAAGTGGTTTCGCGAAGGAGGAACCTGTACAGAAGCCTGTAGAGGAAGCTCCGAAGGAGGTAAAACCGGCGGTGGAAGAGACGGCTGTACCTGAAGTCCAGGAAGCGCCGAAAGTACAGACAGCTCCGGAAGTTGTCGTAGAGACCAAGCCTACAGAGGTTCCTCAGCAGACGGAAGAAGTTCATGCCGAGCCGGTTGTGGAGGCCAAGCCAGACGCTGAAGTGAAACCTTCAGAGGAAGCTGCACCTCAGCACAACGAGCCTGTAGAAGTAAAATCCAATGAAGAAGTCGAACTGCCAAAAGCTGCAGAGCCTACCGACCAAACCCCTTCGGAGCAGGCTCATGCGAACCAGATCAAGAAGGCTGACATCAAGAAAGGCGACAAGACTCAGAATCAGAAAGAGTTCAATCCTAAGGTGGACAAGGCCAAACTCAAGGCCGAGCACAAACTCCAGAAGGCTGCTTCCAGCAATGACGAAGATGAGCCTGTTTCTACCGGAGGCCTGAAGATTGTGGGCAAAGTGGACCTGTCCAAATTCGAAGCTCCCAAGAAGAGCAAGAACAAGAGGGAGCGCATTGCCAAAGGCGGAAGCGAGAGAGTCGATGTGAACAAGATTGACGGCAACGACAAAAAGGACGGCAACAAGAAAAACCGTCAGGGCAATGCCGGTGGCCAGAACAACGGTCAGAACAATGGCAAGAAGGATTTCCGTCAGGGCGGCAACAACCAGCCAGGACAGGGAAAACGCCGCAGAGACCGTGGCAATGACAGGTTCAAGCCTGCTATGTCAGAAGCCGAGCAGGAGGAGATGCAGAAGGAAATCCAGAAGCAGGTGAAAGAGACCTACG
>ERZ1026780.1277-NODE-1277-length-16942-cov-41.951264_pt1 | contig 16942 bp, 16 predicted proteins | sample MGYA00380126_ERZ1026780 | MGnify/ENA primary metagenome ERZ1026780 (study PRJEB33269, sample SAMEA4719762) | human gut metagenome | biome: human-associated habitat; feature: organic feature; material: feces | place: Cameroon | collected 2013-10 ... | reverse complement strand
CGACGGCGCATATATTGACTTTGAAACTCACTTAGTGTAATATATATTATGTCATGCCAGACAAGATTAAAACGAGCCTTGCCAAAACGCCGCAATTTCCGCGCTTTTTGTCAAATTCTCGCTTGAAGTACGTATAGTACGTCTGCGTTCGCCTTTACCAAAAATCATCGGAAATATCGGCGTTTTGGTTGCGGGCAAGTCCGACGGTGAAATTTTAGGCTAAGACAAGGCACGCGAACGGGTTAATACTTGATGTATAAGCCGTGAGCGTAACGATGTATTAGTCAAAAATTTCGCCGTCAGACCACGGTTCGTTTTAATCTTGTCTGGCATAAAGACAGGGAGAAAAATTATGTCGGAATCTATCTCAAACGAAAGGTTAAGCAAACGTAATTTGTGGGGCTACTCGATGGGCGGTATCGGCAGAGATATGGCTTATCAGCTGGTCAACACGTACCTTCTGACGTTCATCACCTTTACGAAAGGGCTTTCGAATACCGAGTTCGCAATGGTTGGCGTCATTATGGTTATCTGCCGTATTTTCGACGGCTGCAACGACCCGTTCATGGGCAGCATTATCGAAATCACAAGGACGAAAATCGGCAAGTTCAAGCCGTGGATTCTTGCGGGCGTATTTACGAACGTTGCGGTTATCATCGCGCTGTTCTGCGTGCCGCTCCGCGGGACGAGTTATCTCATTTTCTTTGCGTTCGGATACCTTCTGTGGGGTATGACCTATACGATGAACGATATTTCGTATTGGGGAATGTTGCCTTCGCTGACCTCGAATCCCGGCGACCGCAACAACCTTACTACGCTTGCAAACATCGGCGCGGGTATCGGCGCGGGGCTTTCTGTCCTTGCAATCCCGTCGCTTACGCAGGGCAACCTGGCAATCGCGTCCAACGCAAGCAAGTCCTACGCAATCGTGTCGATTATCGTCTGCATAGTTTTCTTTGTATGCCAGATTATGACGGTTTTTGTCGTAAAAGAAAAACCTTTGCCCAAAGTCCGTGTGGACGACGGCGAAAAACGTTCCTTGAAGGATATGTTCAAGGTCATTTTCAAAAACGACCAGTTAAAACCCGTTATGGCGTCAATGCTCCTTTACAACATAGGCAGTTGCATTACGATGGCTCTTGCGAGTTACTGGATTTATTATCGCTTTGCATATCAGGGGCTTCTCGTCACGCTGTTCACGGTTATTTCCGGCGTATCGACGCTTGTTATCGTGTTTTTCCCGATGATGTGCAAAAAGCATTCCAGACGCTGGATTTCAAAACTTTCGATGATTATGATTATCGTCGGATATCTTCTGATGTTTGTCATAAGTCTTACGACGGGCATAAACCCCGACGCGGACAAAGTCGGCTTCAAAATCGGCGAAGTATTGATTCCCGTTACGTTCATATTCACGGGACTTACGGGAGCGTGCGCGTTCTTCGGACAGACGCTGTTTTATCAGGTGCTTACGATTTCGGTCGCGAACACGGTCGAATACAACGAATATACGACGGGAATGCGCGACGAAGGCGTTATATTTGCGTGCCGTCCTTTCACGGCGAAACTCGGCAGCGCGGCGGTCGTCGGCATTACGACGCTTGTCGTTCTCGCACTTGGTCTTAACCCCACCAACAAGGCGATTTCCAACGCCGACTATGAGGCGGGACAACTTGCGGTTCAGGTGGAACAACTCGTGAAAGAAGAAACCCCGAATTTCGACTCCCTTTCAAAGGAAGAGCAGACGAAACTTATAGAGGCAAAGAAAAAGTCCATCGAAGCCGAAAACGTCGCAAAAATCGAAAACATTATTCACACAAACGAAGACACGAAGGTCGCAAAATGGCAATATCAGACAATGTTTGCGTTCATGACGTTGCTGCCCCTTGTGATTCTCCTTGGAAGTTTTGCGATATACTTTAAGAAGTACAACATAAGCGAGGAACGTTACGACGAAATCTGCGCCGAAATCGCAAAGCGCAAACTTGCGGCGGAAGGCAACGCGGAAGTCGTGCTTGACGGCGCGGACGTAAACGAACTCGAAAACGATTTAGCATCTTCCGATGCGGAAACACCGGATGAAATTTTTGAACAGGAAGCGGCGGCGGACAAAATATCGGAAGCCCCGGACGAGGTTGAAAAATAGTCAATGATAGTTGCGGTTATTCTCGGAAACAGAATGAACGATAACGGCACGTTATCCGCGCTTGCAAGAAAGCGTCTGGACCTTGCCGAAAAACTTTATAAGGAGTATTCGCCCGAAGAAATTATTCTGTCGGGCGGGCGCGCCAATCCCAACGTGGACGTCACCGAAGCCGACGCCATGTTCAAAGAACTGAAACGCCGCGGCAATATCGACGAAAGCGTAATCTTGCTGGAAGGGAAATCCACGTCGACCAAAGAAAACGCGAAGTATTCCGTGCCGATGGCGCTTAAATTCCACCCCGATAAGATTATCGTGTGCACCACGCGCGAACACGCGACGCGACCTTATCTCAATCCGCTCAGACTTTTCCGTCGCGCGGTCAAAGACAACGGAAGCAACGTGCCCGTTGAAATCTATACAAACAACAAATAACATTTTTGGAGATATAATATGTCTGAAATCAAAAGCGACGTCCTGATTATAGGTGCGGGACCGTCGGGTATTTTCACGGCGCTGGAACTTATCCGTAAGAACAGCAACAAAACCATCACCATCGTCGAACAGGGACGAAACATCGACAGACGACACTGCCCGAAAAACAAAACGGGCAAGTGCGTAAATTGCAAACCTTACTGCAACATCACCACGGGCTTTTCTGGTGCGGGCGCGTTTTCCGACGGGAAACTTTCGCTGTCGCCGGAAGTCGGCGGCGACCTTCCCGAGCTTATCGGTTACGACACCGTGCAGGAACTTATCGACTACACCGACGGGATTTATCTCGATTTCGGCGCGGATAAGAAAATCGAGGGCGCAAACAGCGAAGACGTTAAGGTCAAAGAAATCCGTCGTCGCGCAATCGCCGCAGGGCTGAAACTCGTCGATTGTCCCATTCGCCATCTCGGCACGGAAAAGGCGCACGAAGTGTATTCCCGCATTGAAAAATTCCTTATCGACAACGGCGTGAACATTCTTTTCGACACGTCGGCGGGCGACCTTATCATAAACGACGGAGTGTGCGAAGGCGCGCATTTCATCAACAACGTTACAAAGCAGGAATTCGTCATAAAGGCGGAAAGAGTGATTGTGGCTGTCGGTCGCGTCGGCGCGGACTGGCTTGACGATCTGTGCAGAAAGTACGGCATAAAACGTCGCGCGGGCGTCGTCGATATCGGCGTCAGGGTTGAGTGCCGCAACGAAGTCATGGAAGAAGTCAACGACGTGTTGTACGAAAGCAAACTTATCGGTTACGTCCCGCCGTACAACGATAAAGTCCGCACGTTCTGCCAGAACCCCGGCGGATTCGTCTCGCAGGAAAATTACGAAGGCGGGCTTGCCGTCGTAAACGGACACAGTTTCAAGGATAAAAAATCCAAAAACACCAACGTCGCGATTTTGTCGTCGCACCACTTCCGCGTACCTTTCGATCAGCCGATCGAATACGCAAGAAAGGTCGGGGAACTCACGAATATGCTTGGCAACGGACAAATCCTCGTGCAACGCTTCGGCGATATCCTTGACGGCAAACGCACCTGGGAAAAAGAACTTGCAAGAAGCAACGTGCGCCCCACGCTTCCCGACGCGGTTGCAGGCGATATCACGGCGGCAATGCCTTATCGTCCGATGTCGAATATCATCAACTTCATAAAAGCGGTCGATAAAGTCGTGCCGGGCTTTGCAGGCAAGGAAACCCTGTTATACAGCCCTGAAATCAAGTTTTACAGCAATAAGGTGGAAATTGACGAGCGATTTGAAACGAGCGTCAAAAACCTTTATACGTTGGGCGACGGCTCGGGCTGGACGCGCGGACTTATGCAGGCGTCGCTTATGGGAGTGCTCACCGCAAGAAATCTTTTCTCGGAATAAGAAAAACAAAATACGAACAAAAAATAAAAGCCTTGCGTTCTTGCAAGGCTTTTTGATTGTTGGTTGATTAAATTTTTATGCCGCGCGTTCGTAAATTTCGTTTTCGCGACGTTTTTTAAGGACGGGAAGTTCCGCAATGCGGAAAAGGTGGAATTTTCCGTTTTCGTCCTTTGAGAACAATAAAAGGATTTTGCCTTTCACGACGCAGATGCCCGCGGCAAGCGGCTCAATCAGGAACACGACGCCAAGGATTGCCATAAACACGAATACTACCCAGATAAACGCGCCGTCCTTGAACCACATTTCAAAGCCTTCGTAAATGGTATGTACGCCCATAATGTTGCCGAAGCCCGAAAGTCCCAACGCTTTTCCTGCCGCCTCGTTGACCTGTGCGGTCGTGTACTCGGGATGAGCAAGGCGCGCCGCGTCGATTGCGTTTTCGACGTCCGCCATATTGTACTTTGCGTGGAAGGGAAGCATTGCGATGAGTACGTAAGTCAAAGGAATTGTCAGAATGAACGCAAACGCCGTGATGAAAATCGTCAGACGTTTTCTCAGTTTATCGTCTTCAAAGCGCAGCGCGACGTTTGAAAACAGCATAATGCCCGTTGCCATTACTAAAATGACGACAAGATATTTTGCAAGGGGGTTTTTGATTGCGGCATAACTTTTGTAAAAGTTTGCAACGCCCATCGCGTTGACAAGGAACAGTATGCCGAACACCATAATGACGCACGATAAAATAATACCGTAAACGCATTTTTTGTCGTTTGACGAAAGATTTTTCATAATTTCTCCTTACCCTGAAAATCGGTTGCCCGTAAAACCATAATAACAAGCGCAGCAAACGCGTGTCAAATATTTTTTGATATACAATATATTTTTATTATACTGTATTTATATTGTATGGCATAATCGGCGGGCAATTTCTTGCCTTTCGCGCCGCGTTATGATAATATTATATGGAAAAACAAGAGGTTGTATATGAGTTACGCAGACAAAGTATTCGTTGAAAACGTCAAAGATATTCTTGAAAACGGCGTGTGGGATACCGACAAGGAAGTCCGCCCGCATTGGGAAGACGGCACGCCCGCGCACACCGTCAAGAAGTTTTGCGTCGTAAATCGCTATGACTTGCAAAAGGAATTTCCGATAATCACCGTAAGGCGGACGTTTTTTAAGTCCGCAATCGACGAAATTTTGTGGATATGGCAAAAAAAATCCAACAACGTCCACGATTTGAAAAGCAGAATCTGGGACAGTTGGGCAGACGAAAACGGCAGCATCGGGAAAGCGTACGGATACCAGCTTGCGAAAAAATCAATTTATAAGGAAGGCGAGTTCGATCAGGTCGACCGCGTGCTTTTCGATTTGAAAAACAATCCGCAAAGCCGCCGCATTATGACGAATATTTATAACTTCGACGACCTGCACGAAATGAATTTGTATCCTTGTGCATACAGCATGACTTTCAACGTTTCGGGCGACACCTTAAACGGTATTCTGAACCAAAGAAGTCAGGACACACTCACCGCAAACAACTGGAACGTCGTGCAATACGCCGTGCTTTTGCATATGTTTGCACAGGTTTCGGGGCTGAAAGCGGGCGAACTCGTGCACGTCATCGCCGACGCTCATATTTACGACCGTCACGTGCCGATTATCAAGGAAGTCATTGAAAAGCCGCAGTATCCCGCGCCGAAGTTCTGGATAAATCCCGACGTCAAAAACTTTTACGATTTCACCGTCGACGATTTCAGGTTGGAAGGCTACAAATTCAACGACCTTGACAAAAAAATCGAGGTGGCAATCTGATGAAAACGATAGTTGCAGTCGATGAAAAATGGGGCATCGGTAAAAACAACGGGCTGTTGTTTGCAATCCCCGAAGATATGAAATTTTTCCGCGAAACGACGCTTAATAAAGTCGTCGTAATGGGCAGCAACACGTTGAAAAGTTTCCCGGGCGGCAAACCCCTGAAAAACCGCGTCAATATCGTGCTTTGGCCGGACGCGGACGAGCGCGACGACGTCGTCATCGTGAGAAACCTTGACGAGCTTTCAAAAGTCCTTTCCGCCTACGACACCGACGACGTGTTCGTTATCGGCGGGGCAATGTTTTACAAAACCATGTTGCCTTATTGCGATACGGCGTACATCACGAAGGTCAGGGCGGACGGGCAGGCGCAGGTCTTTTTTGAAAACCTTGACAACCTTTCCGGCTGGTCGCTTGAAAAAGAATCGGAACTCATAAACAACGGACAATACGAGTTTTCGTTTTGTACTTATAAAAACAAAAACCCGAAACCGTTTTAACAAAAAAACACAAGCGCATCGCACAGGCGGTGCGTTTTTTTCTCCACGCAAGTACAAAAGTATCTTGCGTGGGTTCAGATTGCTGTGCAAGTTAAATTTGCTTCGCAAGTTATATTTTGACTTTCGTCAAAGTTATATTTTGGCATACGCCAAAGTGATATTTCGGCTTTCAGCCGAAGTTAAGGTGTTTATCCTTAGATTGCCCGCAGGGCAAATATCACTGCAACGCAATATCACTGTCGAAGACAATATCACGCCGCACGGCGCAAACTGCGCTTTTGAAATCACATTATCGGAGACGATAACGCTCACTCTTTTGCTTGTTTGCGCCTTTTTCTCCACGCAAGTACAAAAGTATCTTGCGTGGGGTTTAATATGGTAGCCCTTCCGGGAGATTGCCACGCTACGCTCGCAATGACAGAGTACTTCGTACGAAACGGATACTTTGTAAAAAAACATAAAACGGCGCAAAAAAACCTCGGTGGAAACCGAGGTTTTTCGTTAAGTTCAATTAGTCGTTAAGGTTCTTGTAATCGTCTTCCTTCTTCTTGGAAGTCTTTTTCTTATCGACTTGTTGTTTGCCTTCCTTGTGTTTGGGCAGGTACTTTTTGATGAAGAATGCCGCAACTGCGATGACGACGATTGCGCCGAACGCTACCGAAGTGAAGATAACCCAGTTGAATTTTTTTGCGGTGTTGTCTTTTTCGGTTTTATCGGGCTCTTTATCGGGAGTGGTTTCTTCTTCTTTGTCGATTGCGCTGTACTTGACGGTGTTGACCGTAAGACCTGTGTTTGCCGCCTTGAAGTCGTTAACGTGTTTGTCGAATTCGTCCGCTTTCACATCGAGTTTTTCGATAAGGACGTCGTCGAACAGAACGTATCCGCTTGCTTTATTATCGGCAGATTCGCCAAAGCCCAGACGGATTTTGAGAGAAAGGTCTTTCGCATTTTCGCCGTACTTGTCAATCTTCGTGTCGGACGAGGGCGCTTTGATGAAGAACACGTACTCTTTCCAGTCGGTGCTGTCGACCTCGATTGTCTGCGAAGCGTAGTCAACGTACTTGCTGTTTTCGCCGTAGTTTGTCGCGACAAGCGTGATATACGCTTTGCCGGTGTGACCTTCGGACAATTTTGCCCAGACGGAAATCTTATAGAAGCCGTCTTTTGTGAGCGTTTTTGCATCGCTTGCGTAATAGCTTGCGCCCGCCGTGTTAAGGTAAGGGATAATCAGGCAGGATTCGCCGCTGTGCGCCTTGTATTCGGTGCTGTAAATAACGCCGCTTTGAAGTTGCTCGGTATCGGTATCCTTGGTCAGGGACGTCTTTGTCCAGCCTTTCGGGGAAGTGGGTTTACCCTCGTCGGGGGTGGTTGCAAGACCGAAGCTGTCCAGATTCATTTCGACGCGTTTGGTTTCTTCGTACTCGTCGGCGGCAGACGCCGTTGCGCTTGCGGTTTTAGCATTGTAAACGCTTTCGGAAATGTCTTCCTTGATGACGTAGTCGAAGAGTACCGTGCCGCCTTTCGCGCTGCCGTTGTAGTTGTAGGTATCTTTGACGTCTTTATGAGTGTTCTTGTTGTAAACGACGAACTTTACGGTGCCGTCTTCTGCGACTTCTCTGACGTATTTACCCGACAAATCGTTTTCGAGTTTGGTCATATTTGCGTCGGTGAGGGCAATGTCGACGTCTTTACCGCCGAGGTACAAGCCTAAGGTTGCGCTGATTGACGAGAATCCCGTCTTGACGTAGAAGGTGTAGCGTTTCCAACCGCCGGTCATAACACCCGTGGACGCTTCGATGTTTTCAAACTTACTGTCGACGTTGGTTTCTGAGATGTTGTTGTCGGTCATAAGGTAAACGCTTGCTTGACCGTTTATGACTTTCACCATAACGCTGATTTTGTAATAAGAGTTCGCGTTGAGCGTGAAACTGTTGGACACGTAACCTACGCGCACGGATTCTTTCGCAAGACCTTCAACGTCTGCGGAATTGATGAGCAGGTAAGAGTCGCCGCCTGCATAAATGCCGAATGTTTCAACGGGCTTATCATTCGCATCGACGGGTACGGCTTTGAGAACTTCCGCGGTAATGCCGAGTTTTGTCGCAAGGTTATTAAGCAGGTTTTCGCGATTTACGTCAACGATGCCCGCAACTGCCTTATCTTTTTCGCCTTTAAGCGTCCAGCCCGAAGGTACGCCGAAAGAAGTGCTTTGGAATTCGCCTTTTTCGTTTACGCCGCCGTCCTTGAAGAACTTCGTGTCGGAGTAGTTGTATTTCTGGAACTGACCGTTGGTGAACGTTTCGCTTGAAAGCGTTTCATACCAGTCGTATTTCTTTTCGTACGTGCCGGAAGCCGACGCGCCGTTGTATTTTGTATAATCCGTTTCGACAAGAGACGCGTTTGCGATATAAGCCGTGCCGCTGAACAGGGTGGAGCTTGTGAACGCGCCGCCGCTGCCCAAAGAAATTTCAAACGTTACGTCCTGATTTTGGAGCGACGCGGTGTGGAAGTAGCAAACGAGTTCGCGATAGCCGTTAAGGCTCGACGAGCTGTCCGCAAGGTCTTTGTCGGTGGTAACCGCGGCAAACGTCGCGATTGCTTTTACGGCAGAGTTTTCGTCTTTATCGCCGTCGTATACGGTCAGGACAACGCCCGAAGTCGAAGGAACGTCAACAGTCCTTACCCATACGCTGAAACGGTAATATGTGTCTTTTTGAAGTGTTGCCTTGGTCTGGAATTTCGCAAGGGTTGCTTTCGCCGACGTGAATTTTCTGTTTCTTTCCGAGAAGTTTGACGAAACGTAAGGCGTTTTATCGTCTGCCGAGAATTCTTCGCCGTCGCCGGTGATGGTCACGGGAACGCCGTTGATGTCGGTGCCGCTCTTGTTGACGAAAGCGTCGGTGAGTTTATTGTCTGCCGCTTTGAAACGATTGTCGGTGACGTAGTCGCCGGTTTGCGAGATGTCGTCGGTTTCTTCGATTTTAAGGTCGTCGACAAGGATATAACCTTTCGCTTTGTTGTCGCTGTCTTTACCGAGACCGAAGTGGAAGTACAGTTCGTCCGCGGTATTCTCGTTTGCGTAAACGTAGAAGGTATATTCGTTCCAGCCGTTGTTTTCGCTGTCTTTTTGTGCGATTTCGATAACGGTGTTGTCGGACAAATCTTTGCTCTTACCAAGGGCAAGGTACGCTTTGCCGTTTTCGACGTATTTCGTGTTCAGAGAAACGGTTATTTTGTAATATCCGCCGCGCTTGAAGTAAAGGGGGTTCGTGGTGTAAAAGCCCATTCTCGCGTCGGCGACGTTATAGATTGCGAAAACGCTGCCGTGACCTTTGACTGCAGCCGCGTCAACGGCGTATTCGTTCACAAGGGTGATTTTGCCGTCTTTTGCGTCGACTTCGTTCACAAGACCGTAGTTGCTGTTGGTGTCGGTTGTCGTAACTCTGTTGTAAAGATAAGGATAATCCGACGTGGTTTTGTAATCGAAACTGCCGTTGGGCACCGAAAGGGTAATCGTTTTTACGTTTTCGGTGGGCAGGACGGTGTCGTCTTTGACGGTGGTCAGACGGATATTGTCAAAGAAAGCGTAACCGCTTGTTTTGTATTCGTCGCGCAGGTTGTTGTTTCCGAGCATCAGTTGCAGTTCCAACGAAGTGCTGCCGTTGTATTTTCCGTCGATAATGAAGGAATAAGTCGTCCATTCGCCGACGGTGACCGCGTCGAAACTTGCGTAGCCTTCGGTTGCGGGAATCGACGAGCCCGAAGAATAACTTTTCGCGATTTTGATCGTCGCGCCTTTTTTCTCGCCGCCGTTAAGGTTTGCCGTTCTCACGTCGACCTGCAAAAGGTATTTCGTGTTTGCCGCAACGCTGAACTCCGAAGATCTGTACATATAGTAACGGGCTTCCGTGTTGTTTATCATAAGAACGTTGTCGTCCTTATTATAATTTTTCGCGTCTTCTTCGCCCGTCAGGCGTTTCGCGTCGAATTTTTGGAAGGTGCACCATGCGCCGAGATTTTGATAATCCGCAAGGTTGATAACGCCGCGTTTTACGGTTTCGAGCTTGGGAAGGGTGCTGCCTTCGGTATCAGACGTCGGCGAACCGGTGAAACTCGACGGGGCGTAAGGATATCCTTTGTCCGACGTCGTGTAAGACCTGAAATTGCCGTTGGTGAATGACGGAGAAGCGCTCGTATTGTCGGTTGTCTTGTTGTCGTCGGTCTTTTTGTTGCATGCCGCAAGAAGAACGACGGACACGATAAGCGTCAGACATACGAGAAGTGTGAGCAATTTTTTAAGATTGAGTTTGTTCATTTCGACTCCTGTATAGTGTGTACTATGCGCACGTTGCGTGCGCTAAAAATAAAATATACATATTGCATTATAATACATATCAATATTTTTGGCAAATAAAAATGATTATTTTGCACTGTTATTTTGACGTCGTGATGATAACACGTCGGGTTAAAACAAAACTAAAAGACGGCGCCGTATTATTTTTTGAAAAATCAAGATACTACGGTTATGCAAAAATACGCGCGTGTAGAAAAGAAAAAAGAAGTTTTAAGGACGGCGGCGTTGATACTTTCGGGCGCGGTTACGGGGATACTGTCGGGGTTTTTCGGCGGCGGGGGCGGAATGCTTGTCGTGCCTGCGCTGACGCTTATTATGAAACTTACCGAAAAGCAGGCGCACGCAACCGCAATCGCGGTGATTCTGCCCGTTACCGTCGTCGGCGCGGTAACTTATCTTTTGCGCGGAGTTTCCGCGGGGGACGGGTTTGCGGGGACTGCCATAGGCGTTGTTATCGGCGGTCTTGCGGGCGCGATGCTTCTCAATAAATTGTCGAATAAGTTTGTTTCGTTTTTGTTTTACGGCGTGATGATTGCGGCGGGAATAAAAATGGTTTTGTGACACAAAACGGTGTTTAAGTTGTGAAATGGAAGTTTTATTTATCGTTTTCGGAATAATCGGCGGATTGCTCGGAGGAATGGGAATGGGTGGCGGAACGCTGCTTATTCCGCTTCTGACTCTTGGGCTTGACGTGCCGCAACAGACGGCGCAACTTCTGAATTTATTGACGTTCATCCCGATGAGCGCGTTTGCTCTTATCGTCCACGCAAAAAACGGATACGTCGTAAAGAAGCGTATCTTTTTCGTTATTCTGCCTGCGCTGGCGTTTGCGATTTTGGGCAGCGTTTTCGCAACGAAAATATCCGCCGAAGTCCTGAAAAAAGCGTTCGGATACTTTCTGATACTTCTCGGCGGCACGTATTTTATAAGTTGTTTCGTCAAAAAAATTCGTGAGAAATAGAAAAAATATAAAAATGTTTGAAAAAATCGCGGAAAACGCCGTGATTTTTACCAAAAAAACGTTAAAAAATTAACTTTCTATCAGTTTTAATTTTTTATTTTACAAATATTTATAATAAGTGTTATCATAAAATTATCGTGAAATAAGGAGGGACATAATTTTTGATTTTCACTTTTAAAAGAGGCGTTCACCCGGACGGCAAAAAGAAGTTGACGGAAAACGTCGCGCTTTCGGATTTTCCGACGCCCGTTTCAGTCTGCATACCTTTGTCGCAACACATCGGTGCGCCTGCCGAACCCGTCGTCAACGTCGGCGATTACGTCAAAGAAGGGCAACTTATCGGAAAATCGACGGGATTCGTTTCCGCAAACGTGTTTTCGTCCGTTTCGGGCACGGTTACGGGATTTATGACTTTGCCGACCGCTCCCGGCGGAACGTGCAATCACGTCGTCATCGCAAACGACGAAAAGTACGACAAAGTTACGCTTCCCGCTCTGAACAACCCTTCGCCCGAAGAAATAGTGCACAGGATTCAGGAAGCCGGTATCGTCGGTATGGGCGGCGCGACTTTCCCGACTCACGTCAAACTTTCGCCGAAAACCCACGTCGACACACTTATCATAAACGCCGCCGAGTGCGAGCCTTACATCACCTGCGATTATCGTCTTCTTCTTGAAAAGACGGATGAATTCATCGCAGGCGTTTTGTTGCTGAAAAAGGCCCTCGGCGCGGAACACGTCTTTATCGGTATCGAAAAGAACAAGCCGGAAGCGATAAAAAAACTTATCGCCGACTGCGTGAATACCGACATCGCCGTTGCGCCGTGCAAGGTGAAATACCCTCAGGGCGCGGAAAAACAACTGATTTACGCCGTGACGCGCAGGAAAGTTCCCTGCGGCGGACTTCCCGCGGACGTCGGCGTCGTCGTATCGAACGTTCATACGGCTTATTCGGTGGCGCGCGCCGTTTATAACGGTGAGCCTTCCTACAAAAGGGCAATGACGGTATCGGGAAGCGGCGTGCAGAATCCCGGCAACTTCTGGGTAAGGACTGGTACGTCTTATCAGTTCATATACGACACACTCGACAAAGACGTGTCGTTGCCCGAAAAGAACGTAAAAATCATATCCGGCGGCCCGATGATGGGATTCGCTCAGCCGTCGATGCGAGTCTGCACGACAAAAGGCAGTTCGAGTCTGCTGTTTCTGACGGAACAGGACGTCGAAAACAAGCCCCGTACGCAGTGCATCAACTGCGCCGGCTGTGCAAAAGTCTGTCCGATGCACCTTATGCCGATGAAAATCGAGGCGGCGGTTCTTTCGGGCGACTGGGAAGACGCGAAAAAATACGGCGTTCTTAACTGCATCGAATGCGGTTGCTGCGCTTATAACTGTCCTGCGAAACGCCCGCTCACTCAGGCAATCCGTCTTGGCAAGAAAACCATAAAGGAGAAGAAGATTTAATATGAACGACAGCAGTTATAAATACATAGTTTCGACTTCTCCGCACATCACGAACGGCAGAACGACAAGGGGCGTTATGTTTGACGTAATAGTCGCGCTTATGCCCGCGGTAATCGCGTCGTTTTTGCTGTACGGACTGTATACTTTGCTCATGACGGCGGTTTGTGTCGCGAGCGCGGTTTTCGGGGAATACATTTACAACCTTATCAGGAAAAAACCGCACACCGTCAACGATTTGTCAGCGGTCGTAACGGGCATACTTCTGGGGCTCAATCTCACGCCGACCGTTCCGGTTTACGTGCCGATTATCGGCGGAATTTTCGCGACGCTTGTCGTGAAGATGCTTTTCGGCGGTCTTGGCAAAAACTTTGCAAACCCCGCAATCACGGCTCGTATTTTCGTTATGCTTGCCTGGACGACGGCGATGACGACTTTCGTCGCTCCCGTTGACTTGTCGAACGGCGGCGCGGAACTTATCAAATATTTCAACCACGATACGGTCAACGCTCTGACTTCGGCAACTCCGCTCGTCGGGCTTAAAGAAGGCGCGGTGAACGCGTCCGCGCTCGATTTGTTCCTTGGAAGAACGGGGGGCTCTGCCGGCGAAACGTGCGCGCTTGCGCTTATCATCGGCGGCGTGTACCTTGCGATAAGAAAGGTCATCGACGTTAAAATTCCGCTTATCTTCATACTCACGTATTTCCTTGTCACGCTTGCGATTTACAAGGACGCGAACGTTGCGGGCTGCGGCATTTTGTCGGGCGGACTGCTTCTCGGCGCGATATTTATGGCAACGGATTACTCGACGTCGCCCGATACCGTTATCGGCACGTGCATTTATGCGTTCGGCTGCGGGCTTCTCACGGCGATTTTCAGAAAGTACGGCAGTATGCCCGAAGGCGTTTCGTTTGCGATACTGCTTATGAACGTCGTTACGCCGCTTCTTGACAAATACATTCGTCCCCGTCCTTTCGGTTACGTCAAACCGGTTAAACCGAAAAAGGGCAAAAAATCCGAAAAGGAGGCGCAGGCATAATGGCAACGAAAGAAAGAAAACCCAATAAACTCGTCGTGTGGCTGAAAGACCACCCGATGCCCGCTTGCGTGATAGTATTGTCGTTGATCGCACTTATCGCCGGGCTTCTTCTCGGGGGAGTAAACCAACTTACCTATCAGTCGCCCGAAGAAAAACTTGCGAAAAACCTTAGCAAGGCTTACGAAAGCGACGCCGGCTGGACAAAGGTTGAAAACCTTTCGGATTACAACGTTTCGCCAAGCGATTCTTCAACGACGCTTACGGCGGCTTACAAGAGCGCGGCAGAAGGGAAAGACGTTTATATTTACACGACTTCCGCAAAAGGATACAAGTCGGGGCTTGAACTTATGATCGTCGTCGAAAACGATAAAATCATAAAGATTATGAAAACGTCCTCGTCCGAAACCATGGGCGTCGAAAGCAAGGAAAGTTTCCTTAATCAGTTTTACAACGTCGACCTGACGACAATCGACGGGTTCAGAACAAACAAACAAAAAACGACAGTCGGCAAGGAAGTGTCCGCCGTGTCGTCGGCAACGAAAACGTCCAACGCGGTTGCGTCGAGCGTCGATATTGTCGCAAAATACCACAAAGCAATAAAAGGGGGTAACAAATAATGAGAGCAGGAAAAAACCCCAACAGTAAATGGAAAATCGTGACGAACGGCATTGTCCGCAATAACCCCACGTTCCGTCTGGTTCTTGGCACTTGCCCGACGCTTGCGCTGACGACCGCGGCGATGAACGGCATATATATGGGGCTTGCGACGACCTTCGTCCTTGTGTGCAGCAACGTGATGATTTCGCTTCTTAGAAACATCATTCCCGACAAAGTCCGTATCCCGGCGTACGTCCTGATTATCGCGACTTTCGTCACCGTCCTTGATATGGCGATGGAATACGCTTTACCCGACGTTTATGAAATACTGGGACTTTATCTGCCGTTAATCGTCGTTAACTGCATCATTCTGGCAAGAGCGGAATCGTTTGCGTCCTGCAACTCCGTCGGCGACAGCGCGCTTGACGGGCTTGGAATGGGGCTTGGATTTATGTGTTCGCTCACCATTATGGGCTGCATCAGAGAAGTCATCGGTGCAGGTACTTTCTTCGGTATCGCAATCGGAAGTCTTCCCGAATATTCGATGTCGGTAATTGCGATGGCTCCCGGCGGATTTTTGGTGTACGGACTCATGATGGCTGCCGTAAACTACATCAGCAACAGAAAACGCGATAAGGCTCTTCGCGAAGAAATCCGCATTGAAGAACTGAAACCCATTATCATAAAGGAGGGTAAATAAATGTCGTACTTATACCTTATTATCGGCGCGATATTCGTAAACAACTTTATCCTCGCGCAATTTTTGGGAATCTGTCCTTTCCTCGGCGTGTCCAAAAAGACCGACAGCGCGCTCGGTATGGGCGTTGCGGTTATCTTCGTTATGGGCGTCGCGTCGATTATTACTTACGCGGTCAACCTTCTTCTTATTAAGTGGAACGTCGAATACATTCAGACGATTGCGTTCATTCTCGTCATCGCCGCGCTCGTGCAACTTGTCGAAATCGTAATCAAGCGTTTCAGCCCGGGCTTGTATAACGCGCTGGGCGTATATCTGCCGCTTATCACGACGAACTGCGCCGTTCTGGGCGTTGCAATCGTCAACGTTACGCCGTCGTACGGATACAACCTTATTCAAGCGTTTCTGAACGGCGTTTTCAGCGGCGTCGGTTTCACGCTCGCGATCGTACTTATGGCGGGCATACGCGAGAAATTGCGTCACAGCGATATCCCCGAAAGTTTTCAGGGTTTCCCCATTACGCTTGTTGCGGCGTCCATTATGAGTATGGCGTTCACGGCGTTCGGCGGTATGATTTAAGGAGGGCGGAAATATGATTAATTTATTAGCGGCGTCGAAAGCGCTTCAAGTATTTATCCCCGCTTTAATCCTTCTTGTCCTTGCGATGCTGTTCGCGATTGCGCTTGCGTATCTCGGAAAGAAACTTGCGGTAAGCCGCGACGAACGCATTGACCAGGTTAGGGATTGTTTGTCGGGCGCAAACTGCGGAGCGTGCGGATACGCCGGTTGCGACGGTTTTGCAACCGCTCTTGTCGAAGGAAAGGCGGAACTTTCCTCCTGCAACGCAACCTCAAAAGAAAAGAAAGAAGAAATCGCGGAAATTCTGGGACTCACCGACACCGGCGAAGCGACGAAAGTCGTCGTTTGCTGTCACGGCGGTCAGGACGCGAAAGACAAATACGATTACGTCGGATACGGCGATTGCAGAAGTATGGAACTTCTTGCAGGCGGTCGCAAACAGTGCGCCTGGGGCTGTCTGGGAACGGGCTCCTGCGTGGACGCGTGCCAGCATCACGCCGTTACCGTAAAACAAAAAGGATATTCCGAAGTGTCATTAAGCAAGTGCATTTCCTGCGGCAGGTGCATTTCGGTGTGTCCGAAAAAGATAATAAAAAGGATCCCCGCAAGCGCGACTTATTACGTTGCGTGCAGCAATCACCAGAAAGGTAAGGAAGTGCGCGAGCTTTGCACGAAAGGCTGTATCGCGTGCGGTCTCTGCGTGAAACAGTGCGAGGTCGGCGCGATAACCATCGTCGACAACCTTGCCACAATCGATTACACGAAATGCATAAACTGCGGCAAATGCGCCGCGAAATGTCCGCAACGTTGCATAGTCTCGACGGACGCTAACAGATAATTTTGGCAACGTTCGTATTATTATCTGTTGGCATAGCGTGAAATAACAAAATCGCATTCTTCAAAAACGTCCCTGTGAATAGCGGGGATTTTT
>ERZ1026780.1273-NODE-1273-length-16967-cov-22.200035_pt1 | contig 16967 bp, 11 predicted proteins | sample MGYA00380126_ERZ1026780 | MGnify/ENA primary metagenome ERZ1026780 (study PRJEB33269, sample SAMEA4719762) | human gut metagenome | biome: human-associated habitat; feature: organic feature; material: feces | place: Cameroon | collected 2013-10 ... | reverse complement strand
GAGAACTTATCGACACCCTGAACTCGGCGTATTTTTCTGAATATTCAAAAGACGACGCTGTGGTGCTTTGCCGCTCCAACAAGCGCGCGAACCGTTACAACGCCGGCATCCGGGCCCAGGTATTTTACGATGAGGATCGCTTGGTCAGAGGCGAGAAACTGATGATAGTGAAGAACTGCTACCAGTTTCTGAAAGGAGTCAAGTGTATGGATTATATAGCCAACGGCGACATCGCCAAACTCGTGTCAATCAAGAATTTCGAGGAGCGTTACGGCCTTCATTTCGCTGATGCCCGCCTTTCTTTCCCGGACTATGATGACACCGAGATCGTGGCGAAGGTCTGTCTGGACACCCTTGAGTCCGAGTCCGCATCCTTGAGTTACGAGCAGCAGAACCAGCTTTATAACGGTGTGAACGCAGACTACGCCGACATCCCGACCAAGAAAAAACGCTACGAGGCCGTTCGTGAGGATCCTTACTACAACGCTCTCCAGCTAAAGTACGCCAACGCCATCACCTGCCACAAAAGCCAGGGCGGCCAGTGGAGCTGCGTCTTCATCGACAACCCCTTCTGGCAGGACGAACTCACAGTCGATGACCTCAAATGGCTCTACACCGCCCTCACCCGCGCCACCGCCAAGGTTTACCTCGTCAACTTCAAGGATGAGTATTTCGCATAAGGTGTCAGGTTGCCTTAGGATGGTTCCCGTCTGGCTCCCCGTCTGGCTCCCCGTCAGGTTCCCCGTCAGGTTCCCCGTCAGGTTCCCCGTCAGGCTCTTCGTCAGGTTCCCCGTCTGGCTCCCCGTCAGGTTCCCCGTCTGGTTCCCCGTCGGGTTCTCCGTCAGGCTCCCCGTCTGGCTCTTCGTCAGGTTCCCCGTCAGGTTCTCCGTCTGGCTCCCCGTCTGAATCTCCGTGGCGGATAACTTGCTGATAATTAGGGATATGATAGTATGTCCCAGTGCGGATTTGAATACCAGTATAGTGTGCGATGTCTCACACTGTCAGATACTTATGTGCCATGATATTGTTGTTGAGGACGCCTTCCGATTTCCACCTATTGTAGAATGGGAAATTTTTCATAAACTGTCGTATGTAGTATTGAAATAATTCGTATCTTGTAGCCAGTTCACCATCAAAGCGACAAACGATAACCAGGAAACATAAAACTAACATCATGAAAAAGGCCATTCTCATCATCGTGTCACATCTGTTGCTTGTCTTCGCACAAGCCTTTGCCCAGATTCCGGAACTTACGCATTCGAGCGTCATTCCTCCTTCTCCTGTCGCTTCCGAGCTTACCAAGTACATCACCTATCCTGTGGATTTGTGCAACGGTCTGGTAAAAACAAGCATTCCGCTATATGAGATTGTTGACGGTGACATACGGATTCCGATAACCTTGAATTATCACGCATCAGGGCTTAAGCCTAATATGCGCTCAAGCCACTGGCTCGGTGACGGTTGGAGCCTGTCCACAGGACCGTCGCTGTCACGGAATATAATTGCATTGTTTTCGTAACGATGTCTCTGATCTCATATACATTGAAGAAGCTGGTATGATTTCCCGGTTGAGAGACAGGACGGGAGGAATAAGAGGACTTGGGAAAGTCGAGAAACTATACCTTGACAACCCGAACTTGATTTACGTTCTGGAACCGGACAAGGCCGATGTAGGTAATGTGCGTGAGACATTCTTTATGAATCAGACCAGAGTCATCAGCGATGTGATCAGTTCGAAAATCTCTGACTTTGAGATAGATGGCCGAACATTTGAGATTTGTGGAAAGAATAAGGGAAAAAATAAGGGAAAAAAGCAGATAGAGAATGCGGACGAGGGGTATGTCGTAAAGGATGACATAGAGACCGGCTATGCCAATGTCATCCATATCTGGTTTTTCGGCCTTCTCTATTGACCAACTGTTGCGGAATGGGAAAATTATCCATAAATTGTGATGTTGATTTGAAAAAAGATTTATGAATATGAAAAAGTGTTTGACCGCTCTGGTTTTACTGGTGTCCGTGGCCGCCTCGGCCAAGGATTTCAATGATGTTCCTTCCGCTTGGAAATGGGTGGGAAAGAACGAGGTTGCGTTGACTTACGATTACTCTTTCACGGGGGCTAAAGACTTCTCTGTCAATGCTGTGACCGGAAAGATTACGGATGGGATAAACTATCCTGCGAAGTTCACGGATTTCCCGTTCAGGCCGGACGGGGCTGTCAACCTGACATATTCACCGGACTCCACGAAGATGGCGTTCACCAGGGACAACAACCTTTGGGTGGTGGACATCGCGACGAAAGGGGAGACCCAGCTGACGTTCGACGGGTCGGATGTGATTCTGAACGGGTACTCTTCATGGGTGTACTACGAGGAGATTCTGGGACGACCGACTCATTACTGCGCCTTTTGGTGGTCACCAGATTCCAAGAAGATAGGCTTCTATCGCTTTGACAATTCGGAGGTTCCGGTCTTCCCGATATATTCACCGTTCGCGGAGGACGCTGACCGTTCGGGGATGGGGCTGGCATATTCACAGAACGCCGGGGCGGCGGTGGCTTTGCCGAACGTGTCCCCGACGGGAGGCTCGGTCCGTATGACGCGCTACCCTAAGTGCGGCGACAACAATCCTAAGGTGCGGATCGGAATCGTGAATATTCAAAATGGGTTCACCGCTTGGGCGGACTTCGACGAGAATGACGACCAGTATTTCGGAACGCCGTTCTGGGGAGCCGACAGCGAGGCCTTTTATATTCAGAGAGAACCGAGGACGCAGAACACACTCGACCTTTACGCCGTATCGCCTGTGGACGGTTCGAAGAAGCACATCTACCACGAGACCTACAAGACGTGGCTGGACTGGATTGACGGGATGCTGTTCGGAAGGGACGGAATCTATATGGTCCGTTCGTTTGAAACCGATTGGCAGCAAATATATTACCTCTCTTATGACGGCTCTGTTCTGAAAAGGTTGACTGATGGGGAGAACTGGAGGATGTCGCTTGTGGACGTAAAGGAAGGCAAGGCGGGCAAAGGGTTCGACGGCGGTTCCTCGGAGGTGCTTTTCGTCGCCGAGCGTGACTCCCGTGTGCGCGGTGGACTCTATTCGGTCTGCAAAGGAGTGATCAGGAATATTTCGGATCCTTCGATGAATGTCGCTTCCGTCAAGGTCTCGCCGGATCAGAGGTACGCCATCGCTTTGGCCAGCAATTCCAGAACTCCGTCGCAGGTATGGATCTATGATTTGAAGAAGACTGCGAAGTCCTTCAAGGTGGCGGATATGGCCGGTGAGGATTTTGATGCCTCGAATTACGCTCTCCCAGAGCATATTACGATGACGACCAAGGACGGACTTGTGCTTCCGGCGATGATCGTCTATCCTAAGGATTTTGATGCGGCGAAGAAATATCCGGTTCACGTGGACATCTACGGTGGTCCGGATTCTCCTCAGGTGAATGACAGGTTCCGCAGCCCGGCATATTACCAATGGTACGCGGAAAACGGAATCATCGAGGTGGTGGCTGACTGCCGCGCCTCGGGGCATAACGGCCGCAAAGGTCTGGATCAGATCTACAGGCGTTTGGATGAGCGTGAGGTGCAGGATTTCGTGGAGTGGGCTGAATATCTCAAGTCGCTTCCTTACGTGCAGGGTGACAAGATCGGAGTCGAGGGATTCTCGTTCGGAGGCACGATGACAGCTCTGCTGGTGATGAACCATCCGGACGCTTTCCATTACGGAATCGCCGGTGGGGGAGTCTATGACTGGGCACTTTACGACACTCACTACACGGAGCGGTTTATGGACACTCCGGCCAATAATCCTGAGGGATACGCTTCGACAAAGGTTGTCGCCAGCGCGGCCAACTATCCGGTCACGGAGAGGAACTACGACGGTTCGGTGATGCTCAAGATCACGCACGGAACCGGGGACGATAATGTGCATTTCCAGAACACATTGCTGTTGGTGGACGCTCTCCAGAAGGCCGGAAAGAAGTTTGAGTTGATGATCTATCCTGACGGGATGCACGGTTATCGCGGCTATCAAGGGCGGCATTTCTCCGATGCCAACCGGGCTTTCTGGCTCAGGTATCTCAAAGGGGAATAGTTGTTCCGGTCACTGAGCTTGCCGGAGTGACCGTCCCTGCGGTCCGGCAGGCTCACCGACAGGCCCTGCGGTCCGGCAAGTTCACCGACAGGCCCTGCGGTTTGCCGGAGTGACCGCCGCAAAATGTTTTCCGCAGGCAGAATCAGTGCCGAAGCCTCAGCGTTTTCCCCGGAAGAAATCCACTATGAGTGCGGAGCATTCCCCGGCCATAACCCCAGCCTGAATCTGGGTTTTCGGATGAAACAGGGAAGGGGAGTACAAGGAATATCCTCTCTTGGGATCGAGCGTACCATAGACAACGCGCCCGATCTGCGCCCAGTTCAACGCTCCGGAACACATCGGACAAGGCTCTACTGTGACGTAGAGTGTGCAATCAGCGAGATATTTTCCGCCCATGGCTTCAGTCGCAGCCGTGATGGCGATCATCTCCGCATGTGCCGTAGGATCGTGGAGTCTTTCCGTCATGTTGTGTCCTCGTCCGATGATCCGGCCACGGCACACGATGACAGCCCCGATCGGAATCTCATCCTCCTCCAAGGCCAAGTGCGCCTCTTTCAGCGCCTCTGTCATGTATTTCTCGTCAATGTCCATGTCGTTGGATCAATAATGTCTGCTGCCTCGGTTGCCGTCCCGTGCCGGAAACGTTTCACAGAGCCATGCCGCCATGGCAAGCAGAACCCGGTTGAACGAAAAAAGGCAGGCCAATAGACCTGCCCCTAAATGTCACCCGACTTGATTACCACCTGTCTTCAGATGATACAGTCAGCTTCTTACGTCCGTGGCGGCGACGGGAAGCGAGTACGCGGCGACCGTTGGCGGTAGCCATTCTCTCACGGAATCCGTGCTTGTTCACGCGCTTGCGTCTGGATGGTTGAAATGTCCTTTTCATATCTGCTTATTTTTTTTATATTTTCCAAAAGGGACTGCAAATTTAATCCTTTTGCCGTAAAATACAAAATATTTTCGTGCCTAAAGTTTTACTAAGTTAAATCTTCCCTTTTCCGGTGGCCCGTGTGAGCGTTCTCCTGCTTTACGCGAACCTTGTTCAAGACATGCCTATTTGTTCAGCCATGGAAGGGCGCTAATGTTAACCACAAGTTTCCGGGAGCGATTTTATCAATAAATTTTGTAAAATAAAAATTAACTCGTATCTTTGCATTTAATTGGATTGCTGTGCACCTATGTGTCTGCGTTTCCTGTGTTTTGTTACATAGTTTGTAGATTATGACGGCAAAAGCTTATCATACAAGCTTGCCTCTCATCAGTGAAAAGTCGAATGGGGGGGGGTAATGTCTTGTTACATAGACTGTTGCGAAAATGTTTCGGGGGTCTTGGCCTCCGAATTTTAGTCATTGTTTGCACTTCCTTTCACGCATTTACGGCTTCTGCCGGACTCATAGAACCTTCATCCGAAGCTCATTCTGTCACCCCGTCGGTCTCGTCGGTCAGGCGTTCGGTCTTACTCTCCTCCGACACTTCCAAGTTTGAGGACAAACACGACACGGCATCGTTCGCGGTTTTTTACCGCTCCGCTGTGTCAAGGATCGAGCCTGGTTACCGGAACAACGCCGCCACTTTGAAAGCAGCCACCGAAGGACTCAGGTCCATCGTGTACAACGGTAATCTACGAATATACAAGGTTTACATAATCGGTGCCGCCTCACCTGAAGGCCGGCCGGAACTCAACGCGCGTCTGGCCCGTGACAGGGCTGAAGGAGTGAAAGCATTCCTGAAGAGCATCGAGCCACGTCTCACGGATGCCGACTTCGTTGTCATCTCGCGTGGAGAGGACTGGGAGGGTGCCACCAAGATCGCCGCGTCCTACGACACCGAGACTGGATCGTCCACGGTCTCGGACATATTCAAGGATTCTCAAAATTCCGAGGCCAAGAAGCTGATGATGAAGCGTCTGCAAGGTGGAAACGTCTGGCGCAGGCTGATCTCGGACTACTATCCGTCCCTGCGACGCACGGATATTCATGTGCTTTACAGCACTGTCCGTCCGATCGGGCCGGTTGAGTGTGAATTGCCGGAAGTGACCCTTGAGGTGCCGTATTCAGTGAACATCGCCCCTCCGACGGTGTTGCCGGAGGTTGAGTTCCCTGAGCCGGAGCCGCCGAAGGAGAGATTCTACACCGTCGCCGCCAAGACCAACCTCCTCTATGATGCCGTGACCGCACTCAACGCCGAGGTCGAGTTCCCTGTCGGGAAGAACTTCTCGGTGATGGTCGAGGATGTGTTTCCGTGGTGGAACTGGGGGCCGAACGGCAAGAAATATTGCTTCCAGATCTGGTCAATGGGTATCGAGCCGCGCTGGTGGTTCGCGCGCGATGACAGGAGGGACTATCTTACAGGGCATTTCGCCGGCGTTTACGGCATGTCCGGGAAATACGACCTCCAGTGGGACACGAAGCTCTGCTACCAAGGAGAGTTCTGGTCTGCTGGATTGACCTATGGCTACGCCTTGCCGGTCAGCAGGTGGATGAACATGGAGTTCTCGGTCTCCGCCGGCTTCCTTCGCACGGACTACCGCCACTACCAGCCGGATCCGGGCTACGAGCACCTGTTCCGGGACAAGTACAACGTTGGAACCGTCTCCTGGTTCGGCCCGACGAAACTCAAGGTTTCATTGGTGATACCGATCGGGAAGGATTCCCATAACAGCAGGAGGATCAAGTGATGAGGAGATTGTTTGTGAATATCTCGCTGGCTATCCTGCTTCTCGCCGTCCTTCCGGGCTGTCGCCGTCGTCCGTTGGAGGATCCGGATTACCGCACGTTGGTCAAGGTCAAGGTGGACATTTCAGGGATTTCGAATGTGACCTGTGACATCTACAACGACAAGATTCCGGTTCCGAAGATCGTGCCGGAGGCCATGCATCTGATGTTCTTTGGCGAGGATGCCTCAAGCACAGCCGCAGAGGCATTCATCACGGATGTGGCAACCGGGGCCGACGGCAGCCGTACGATCTCCGGGGAGCTTGTGGTCGCCCCGGGAACCTACCGTCTCCTGGCCTACGATTTCGGCACCGAAGCCACCCTCGTGCGGAACTACAACATTTGGGACGAGGCGGAAGCCTACACGGAATCGGCGCCGAAGGGCATCCAGAACCGTTTCCGCTCCAGAAGCGGAGAGCCGTTCAACATCCTCGAAGAGCCTGACCATCTTGTGGTTGCCGCAAGCGAGAGGGAAGTGATTCCTTATCATGAAGGAATATACACCATCTACGCTCAGGCAAGGTCCGTCGTGGAAAGCTGGTACCTGCAGATCAAGGTGGATGGTCTTGAATATGTCTCCTCGGCCCAAGCCGTGCTTTCCGGCATGGTGGGCTCTAACCTGATCGCGACAAACACGAGAGTGACGGAGCCTGAGGCGGCGATCTGGTTCAATCTTCAGAAGAGTGATGACAAAGGTGTGCCTGTGATCTGCACGGTCTTCGGTACATTCGGGCGCATCGACCGTTCCACGAACAACCTTGAGGTGACTTTCAACATCCAGACAACGGACGGCAAGACGGTCGTGAGGACATTTGACATTTCGGGTCTTTTTGAGACCGAGAACGCGATAAGACACCATTGGCTCCTGCTCGACGAGACCATAAAGATCGACCCACCGCAGACCGGCGGCGGTTTCGACCCTAAGGTGGATGACTGGGACGAGGAACACCATGATGTGATCATTTAATGAATCAATATTGTATTATTAACTCTTTTAAAAGTAAAGTTTATGAAAAGATCAATTCTACTCGCAGCCGCCGCGATCGCTGCTTTGGCCGGCTGCTCGAAAGTCGAGGTGAAGTCAGTGGACGAGGCACCTGCGCGTATCTCTTGGAATGCAGTGGTAGGAAAACATTCGACCAAGGCTCCCGTTGAAGGAACTACATTCAGTACGGGTCACAGTTTTAAGACATTTGCTTTCTATAATGCTAATGGAACGGCATGGCCTACGGGTGCTTCTCTCTACATTGACAATCAGGAGGTGAGCTACTATGCCGGCGCTGTGGCTCCATTTGTGGCTAATTCATGGCACACCGGAACTGTTAACTACTGGCCGAGGCAGGGTTCTCTTACATTTTTCTCATACTCATTCGCCAATAAGCCTTTTTCTTTTGCAGGTACCCTGACATGCACTGCGGCGGACGGATTGAAACTCGTAGGTTATGATGTGAATGCGACCGAAAATAAAAACTCCGATTTTATGGTTGCTGACATCAAGGACGGTCAGAAGCAGAACACAACGAACGCAGCCGGAGCGGAAAAAGGTGTTCCGACGATTTTCCGCCATGCTCTGACGCAGATTGTCGGTTTCAATGTTGTGACAAAGGATGATTATAAAGGTGCCCCTCTTGCGGCAGGAAGTAAAGTGATTGAGGTCAAATCCATCAAAATTGTCAATGCTGATTCTAAGGGCGATTATACGATGACAAATAATGCGGTCACAAGAACAGAGTCTTGGGGAAATCGGTCAGATTCTAAAACGTACGAATATACTCCTGTTGCAGGCAAATCAGAGGCGTTGAGCACTACTGCCGCTGAGTTGGTCAATGAACAGAAGATCTTTTTGCCTCAGGACTTCGCGGCTTCCGGTTACACTTACACCGGAACATCACTTTTGGAAAAGTCCTTGGAAAGGCAGACTCCCGCGTATAAGACTATGGTTCAGGCTGTCGGTCACATTGAACTTAAGTACACCATCAAGACGTACACTGACGCTGCCAATTATTCTGAGGAGGAAGTGACTGAATTGATTGCCCTTCATGAGATCGGAAACTGGAACATCAACAAAAAGATCACTTACAAGATAACGATCGATCTGTCATCCAACATTATCTACTGGGATCCGACAGTTGTGCCTTGGGATGAGGATAACCAGACTGTTACAATCTAAACTCTCTGACCGCTGTCGCAGTCGGTCTGAATCACTGCGCAGCCTTGGGGCGGGTGAAACCGCCTCCGGGCACTAACATATTCACAAAATGTTGAGACAAAGTTTGACAGCGACATTGTTGGCGGCAACGCTCGCTTCATGCGTAAGCAATGAGGTGGCGGAGCCTGTCGCCGAGGACATACCGATCACGTACTCCGTGCTGCAAAAGAGCATGGGGACGCGCGCTGTATTGTCCGGAACGGAATATCCGAAAGGCATTCCGTTCGGTTCATTCGCCTATTATCTGCCTGTAGGCAAAACATGGCGTGACAACAAGGCGGACGCTAAGATCTACATCGACAACAATAAGGTTAGGTTCGATGGGGCCGGAACAGGCTCTTTCGCCGCCAACTCCTGGCACAGCGACGTCGTCCACTACTGGCCGAAGTCCGGAAGTCTTACATTTTTCTCGTACTCACCGTACGATGAATTGCACGGCAAGATAAGCTGTACTCCGGAAAACGGTCTGAAGATAGATCAATGGACGGCCGGAATGAAGCCGGGAGACGCTGACGCCACAGAGACGGCAGACCTCATGATAGCCAAAAGCGAGAACCAGACTGCTAATGTTTCCTCTTCGGGAACCTATCAAGCGGGAGTTCCGACGGCGTTCAAGCACATCCTGTGTCAGATTGAAGTCTGGGCCAAGTTGGACAATGCCGATCCTGACGCTGATTATAGAGTGAACTCCATAACCTTGAGCAACATCTGGTCCACTGCGAGATTCTCGAACGAGAGGTGGATCAATCAGCGGGATCTTAAAAATGTCAGCCACTCTTCCGGAAAGTCTCTGAACACAGATGGAAAAACCTCGGTGAAAGTGTTCCCGGCGATGATCATGATCCCTCAGAACCGGTTGGCTGTCACTGGAACAGATGGACGAGCCGCACCGAGCATCACGATTGATTATTCCTATAAGAAGCAATCTGAAACATCATACACCTCTCCCGAAGGAGGGGTCACGAAGACTTTTCTGGAGATTGACGGCCTTTCCCAGTCATGGAGTCAAGGCAAGAAGTACATCCTGACAATAGCGTTCAGCACGAAGGACGCTTTCCTTGAATTTGACACGTCTGTCAGTGAATGGAAAGCAGGTTCGGGAGTGGACATAATAGTTGGAGATTAGAGCATGAAAATAAAGGAGAATATATTAATACATCCTACATCGTACTTGGCACTGATGCTGGTTTGGGCGGTTGTGCCGGCGGTATCGTCCTGTGGCCGCGAGGCGACAGAAGACTACGGCGATGCGATTGCCTTTTCCGCTTCCGCGGAGAAGGTCGCTGACAGCCGCTCGACCGGGAGCGTACTTGTGACAACCTTGAACACGGACGGCTCCGAGATCGCGGTTTACGGTTACCACGGAGGTGCTTCGGACTACAGCGGCAAGACACCGGTTTTCGAGACCGATGGGGCCAAACGCGTGTATTACAGGTCCAGTGGCAATGCGGGAGACTCCAAGTGGGACTACGACTATACCGGAGGTGCGGATAAGGTGAAGTGGCTGCGCTCCGACTACTACCGCTTCCGCGCCTTTTATCCATATTCATTGATCAGCAAGGTGAACTCTTCCTCCAATGCCGAGATTCTGGCGCTGGATTATTCGCTGAAGGAGGATGATTCAGACCTGATGGTCGCCTACACCACGCGTTTTCCTGCCGGAGGTGGCGTCGGCCCGGTCGCGTTGGAATTCAAGCATGCCTTGTCGGCCCTGCAATTCGTGGTGAAGAAGGAAAATACCAGCGAGACCGAGAAGATCAAGGAGTTCTACCTCACTGGGTTGTATCAGACAGGTGGACTTGTCTATACTTCTTCTGACGCCGCGAATATGACAGGCGAGCAGACCTTGAACTGGATACCGAGCGTGTCAGATGAGAATGATCCTGTACATCACTGGATTGCGGCCAATGAGACGGAGTACAAGGAGATAGATTCGGGTGGGGTCACCGTTTATGATAATGATGGTTTCGTCTTTGCCATCCCGATGGACGGCAAGGGTAAGGACGGGGACATTGTGAAGACATTGCCGAAGATCCGCGCCAACTTCCGCACAGACAAAGGAGGCACTGTTCTTCATGCCGCCATGTTGCCGGACATCCGTTGGGAACCAGGCAAGAAGTACATCTACACCATAACGGTCAAGCAGGCCACGGTGTCAGTTGTTGTCACAATAAAGCCCTGGACTTTGGTAGAGGCGGGCGCGGAGATGAAGTTTTAACAGCAAGGAAATGAGAGACAGAATCAAGAATATTCTTTTGTCAATCGCCGTGGCTTTCTTCGTGGCGGGGTGCGGCGCTTCTGAACCGGATCCGGGGAGTTCCGGTCAAGGCACTTTGATCCTTAGTGTCGGGACAGGGATGGCAACCCGAGCGGGCGGCATACACTATAACCCTGGCGAGATTCCGGCAGAGAGCGACCATTCCCTTGACGACGGTGACAAGATGAAGAATGTGAGGGTGTGGCTTGTGAAAGACGGGATTGTCAGTAAGTTCGCAAAGGTGGATGTCGCGGAAGATGGTGGAAGTGATAAGGTCACATGCTCAATAGGACATTGTGAGAGAGGCGATTATGAGATATATGTTGTCGCGAATTACACCGGGCTTGACGAGAGGTGTCCTGAGAATACGGATTTGAAAGCGGATAACGTTCTCATGGATAAATATTTCGGGCCGGTGGAGTCCGGAAGTTGCCCCGCGTATTCCACTGCCGGGATGTTGGCTCAGGTTCCGTCGGACCATCTTGTCAGAAAACCTCTTTTTACAGATGACGGAAAAGATGACACCAATGTCGGGATGCCTCTTTCTTACAAGGGAACTGTCTCCATCGGTCCGGGTGAGAACAAAATCTCGGTTGAACTGTCCCGCATCTGTGCGAGGTTCACTATGGCGATCACGAACAACACCAAGGACAAGCTGTTGGCGATCAATGGCGTGACCTTGTCCGCGTTTAATCAGGCTTGTGGCTATCTTTTCCCTCGCACGAATGCCTTGGGGGATAATGCAGTACCTGATCATGATGAGCATGACGCAAAGATTGCTTTCCCTTACGTAAAAGACGGAGGTTACACCGTGATTGCCCCCGGGAAAACAGTTGTCTTGAGAGACCTGTACATGTTCGAGACTGACGGCATTGTCGACAAGACATTCATGATCAAGGCGGCGCTTTATGAGTCTGGCTCTGATCCAAGCATGATCCAGGGCGAGGATTACACATTGTCAAATGTGGGTGTAGGTTCCCATGACGCTCCGTCCGCAGGATCCTACTACCTTATCCGTTCCGACCTTTCCAGCACATTCTATTTGGGAGCGGATGCGGGCGGTACGACTAACTTGTTCTCTTTCGACTCGGACAATAATGTAATTAACTCTCCGGACATTGATGAGTATCTGTGGAGGGTTGAATCCAGTGGCTCAAATTATGCTTTTAAGAATCTTAAACATGGGAAATATCTGGATGTTGACAGTGGGGGTGTGAGCGCATCTGGTAATAAGTCGTCAATTACTTATAATAGAGACGGTTATTTGTACAAGTATAAGTCGTATTTTACTTCCTACTACATATCCAATTCCTCGAACAATCCGGTTTCAGTCACGTCCGGGGCAAACACATGGAGCCTCAGAAAGGTGGAAGTGACTGACAATTACACATGGGTGTTCGACAATCCTGTCAAATCCCTCAACTACTCCCACGCCGTCGTTCATGTGGACAAGTACGGTGTCGCCTATAATCTGGCCCAGCTTAAGCGCAACGAACAGTTGAAACTGAACATCACGGTGACATATTCGGACACCTACGGCGCTTGCGAGTTTAAGTTGGGACCATGGGAAGAAGTCACAACAGAGACAACCTTTGATTAAAAGAATCACTTTATGAACAACAGATTCGCTTCCATCATATTCATCATTCTTGCTGAGCTTTGCCTTGTTTCCTCGTGTGTGAGGGAATCGGTTGAACCTGAAAACATTGGCGAGGGAGAGGCCGTTGTGACATTGGCATTCGGGACCACTCCGATGGACGTTGTCCTGACCCGCGCCGGGCATTCGCTGGAGACTGAATCCCGGGTCTTCAACATGCACCTCTTCGTGTTTGATGAACATGGCAACAAGGTCGCGAGCCATTTCTTTTCTGATGGTTTCAAGCAAGAGAATGAGAGTGCTGACTTGCCTGTAAAATGGTGGAACGGAAGCTACAAGAGTGATTCAAAGTCATTTACCGGCAAGATGAGGTTGGCCGTGCCGTCGGGAAACGGGATGAAGCTGTACCTTTACACGAATCTGGATTCGGACATGGTTAGGGTGTCGGAGGAACTGCTCAGCCATTCGATTCAGAATGAGGGGGATCTGATTAAATTCCAATGTTACCTCAACCAGAACATCGTGTCACGTAACATCCTCTTTCCTATGACGGGAGTTCTGAAGGATGTCACGATCAGTCCTGATGGGGCGATGACTGTTGGCGGTCAACCCGCTGTAATAAATTTGGAGCGCATTGACGCCAAGATCAAATTCGATTTCCGTACCGGCGGACGCACTGATGAGCATGGGCAGACAATAAAGTCGTTCCAGGCGCTTCAGTGGAGGGTGTTCAACGTTCCGCGCACAGCGTTCGCCATAAAACGAGACGGGGATGACAGTACAGTTCCCGCCGAGACACCTGTTTCTGAGTACGACAAGCATGCTAAGAATTTCTTCGACACTGAATATGTGAATTTCGAGACGTTCAACAACGAGACCGGAGAACAGTCGTTCACTTTCTACATGCTTGAGAACAGGCAGGATCCTAAGAACCCGGCTGGCATTAATGGCTATCAGGACAGAAGCCGACAGACCAAGAATGCGGACGGCACGAACCAGTCCGTGCATGTGAGCTATGTCGTGGACGGCAAGCCGTACGAACGGGACATGCGTGTGTTCGCTAACGCCAATGATTTCTCCACGTACGTCATGGTGAAGGGAAAAGTCACGATGGACCTGAAGAATGACGATGCCGGACAGGTGCTGTCGGCCGATGTGACGTACCTTATTCATCTGGGAGATTGGCGTGCGACAATAGATCCTACAGGCCCCGGTGACAAGAACGATAAATATTCCAATTACGACAATTTCAAAGTCTTGCGCAACACTTCCTACACCTACACCGTCACGGTCAACTCCGTGAATAACATCCGTGTGGAGGTCGAGACTTCCGGTGGCGCGGTGTCCGATGTTGTTGAGAATCAGCCGGGAGCGACAGGATTCGTGACCATCGCCCGCGAGGAGATTGCCCTTTGCGACGCCCACTACGAGTCCAAGACACTGACATTCCATCTGGCGAACTTCTTTGACGGTGGAGTTCAGCTGGATGCCAACGGAATGGTTCAGAACGCTGACAAATGTGTGTCCGACAAACTTACATGGGAGGTGGAGACACCGTTCAGCACTGGCGGGCCACGAATAATCGACGGCATCGACATCACTTCCGGACTGGACTACAGGTGGGTGCACTTCAGGTTGAACAAAAAAGATGATGCCGGGAACTACTACTCGGACAAGAGGCGCAAGTTCCTGGATCCGGACAAGTATCCTTTCGAGTATTCGTCTTCATTGCGCTCAGGAACGGTTGCGCGCTCCAATGGAGGAAACCAGGAAGGTGACGGAACTGCTGGTTTGAGCGGCTACCACAATGACGGAGTTTTCGACATCGTGGCCTTGGTAAAGTACATGAAAGATCAGGTGAACAAGTACCTTGTCGATCCGGCTACTTCGGATTTCGACCAAGGCACGGACGGGGAAGGCAACCTGAATCCGAAAATCAGTGTGACTGTTTTTGTCAATGAATATTATTACGAGGCCCATCCGCTGACCGGTGCGAAATCCACCACCCTGTGGAAAAAGTTCGTCAACCAGCCCGACCGCTCCGTCCACATCCTCTGCAACTCGGACATCAGCAAGGATCTGGAATCCCGCGCCACCGGCTCCGTGGTCACCATCCAGCAGCACGCCATCCAGTGCATCTACAACACCGATGAACACTACACCTCCCTCCAGACCGCCTGGGGCGTTGAATATACTGACGAATTCTCGGATGTTTCCTCCCCTAATGGAATATTCACGTACAATACCTCCCCGACGAATTATGAATGCTCCGGCAGCAACACCAACTATGCGAATGGTCTCGTCAATAGTCTTTTTGAGTGGGGAATGGCGGATGGATCCGCCGGTACATCCTATAATGATGCCAATGCTTCCATCAAGAATAATATTAAATGGGGAACGTACATGAATTTTGAGGTGGATAATTCAGTGCCTCAAATGCAGGAAAATGATTATAAGGCTCTTCGTTATTTCTGTATGGCCAGAAACCGCGACAACAACGGTGATGGGATTATAGACGGCGGTGAGGTCCGTTGGTATCTTGCTTCCATCAACCAATTGATTGAGATGTACATCGGCCAGGGGCTGCTGCCACACCAGACAAGGATTTATAATAGGACTAAATCGGATATGGAAAGTGCCGATCCGGAACGATGGAGACAGCATGTGATCTCAAGTACTAAAAATTCATCTATAAGAAATCCGGAGGTTCTGTGGGGTGAGGAGGGTGTCGCCACCTCTCACTTGAACGGTTCCAATACTTCCTCGTGGACAGATGGCGAAAAGTTGAACAAACGCTCCATCAGGTGTGTACGCAATCTTGGGATTGAACCCGGAAACATAAACGAAACACCCCAGTCTCTTATGGAGGTGACAGGAAAGGGAACTGCGGATGACCATTACGTTGTCAAATGCACGAATCTGAACCATGCGGCTCTTCGCTACTACACTTCCCGTGATTTGGCCTATTCGAGCAATGATTCCGAGACCAACCGGCTTTACAAGGTGTTTGAGATTTATCATGAGAACACCCCCGCAAGCGGAATCTCTGGCAGAAACTTTGTGACCCATAATGAGGCTATCAGCAAAGTTGGTTCAGTGGTCGCCGGCTATTGCCCGGAGGGCTACAGGGTGCCGAACCAGCTGGAATTGGCAGTCATGAAGTTTTTTGTCGGTACTAAGGGTGGTAATGATGTTGGCGACAAGACATTCTCACGTACCTATTGGAATCTTGGAACTGTTGCGAAGAGTTTAGGTGAGATTACTAACTCAAAAAGCAGCACCAAGACAGGCTTTGTTTACGAGGCTAACATAACACTTTCGGAGAATAATGCCACCAAAGCCCGCTGCGTCCGCGACATCCGTGTTGACTAACACCCGTTTCAAACTTACCATCACCCACCGGCGGCGTTTTAGCCGCATTTTGTTGCCTGACGGTGTTCGTTGACACTCTCGGGCGACGAATTCCCCACTTTATGTAACCTTCAAAAAACAACCCGCATCATCTTAAGGAATCTTTACGGTCTATATCACTCCAATTTTATTTGGATATCAAACATAGGTACTTCTCATCAGTCACGTGCCACCGGCACACACCTTCTTCGAAAAAAGATCCATCCTCGAAAATCTTCTCTTCCTGACTTTGGCAATGATTCACCCTACTTGTTTGCACCTATGTACGAAGCTTTTTTTCAAAGACACAAAAAGGTGATGCGATTCACCCTACTTGTTTGCACTTATGTGCGAAGCTTCTTTCAAAGACACAAAAAGGTGATGCGATTCACCCTAAAAAATCAGTGCTTTTTTTTACAATATATTTATTATCAGAGTGTAAGAAAACGGAATTCTTAGGCTGTCAAAGTCAGGAAATATTCTCTTAATCTGAGGCAACTTATTTTTTTTCATGTTACTAAATCTAATAAGTGAAATGTAAAAAAATAACCTGCATTACTTTAAATTTGCAATATATTGATGTTCAGGGTGATTCTATGTATTCAATTTTATCGGTTGATGCAACTAATTTTCTCAATATCACTTAAGGGCATTATCCGCAAGAATGCCAATCATTTACAAACCACGGACACG
>ERZ1026780.1272-NODE-1272-length-16986-cov-5.325320_pt1 | contig 16986 bp, 14 predicted proteins | sample MGYA00380126_ERZ1026780 | MGnify/ENA primary metagenome ERZ1026780 (study PRJEB33269, sample SAMEA4719762) | human gut metagenome | biome: human-associated habitat; feature: organic feature; material: feces | place: Cameroon | collected 2013-10 ... | reverse complement strand
ATTGTTCTGTCCGCAGCCAGTCAGCGCCAGGGTGGCGATCATCATGACTGCCAGCAGAATGCTAAGCATTTTTTTCATGTCTTTTTCTCCTTCTGTTCATTCTTTTTTGGATTTTATAACTCAGGGATATCCCTGCTATCCAACTGGATAATGCCCATTACCTTGGGCTGTGGCAGGTACCACGGGAATTTGTCATCCCCGGTGGCGGTCAGCCGTGTGCGCACGGCTTCTTCGGTTACGGCAGCGCCGCTCTGTTCGTAGATCTCAAAAAAACGGCAGGCATCGGCCAGGCTCCGGAAAGGCTGTCCCATTTCCAGCGTCAGCGTTTCGCCGGTATGGGGGATGCCGTACCCCTCCAATAGCGCCAGGGTGTCGGCGTAGCTTTCGTGGCCCATCTTCTGCTTGCCCAGTGAGAAGCGATGCTCGCTCCAGCCCTTTTTGATGATGATAACGGGTCCACAGCACTGCTTTTTAGCGATGCGCAGCGCTTCGTTCCCAGTGCCAAAGAAGCAGAATACCATGGCGTCATAGGGCTCATCGGGCGGCAGTTTTGCTATCTCACCACAGCGGATATCTACATTCTTGATTTTTTCTTTTTCGCAATTTGCGGCCAGAACCGCCAGTGCCTCCAGGCTTACATCTACCGCCGTTACTTGTCGGCAGTAGGGGGCCAGCCGCAGGCTGAGGTACCCCAGTCCACAGCCCGCATCACACACATGGGCGTTTTCGGGCAATCGCTTGGCCAAGTATTCCGCCAGCAAATGGTGGTAGTCGCTGTGTTCGCTGGCATCCCGCAAAAAGCGGATCATATCTTCATTCCAAATAAACATCAGTCATCCTCCTTCAGCAGCGGAATGATCAACCGTCCTTCTTCCGCTTCCGCCAGGCGGGTTTTGATGCTATAAAGCGTCTCCAGCAGTTCAGGGGTTATGACCTTCTCCGGCGTACCGTCAGCGCAAATCACGCCATCGTGCAGCGCCAGAATGCGGTCCGAAAAAAGCAATGCCTGCTGCGGATTGTGGCTGGAAAGCAGGATGGTATACCCCTGCCGGGCCAGCGCCTTTACCCGCTGCATTACTCGCAGCTGGTTGCCGTAGTCCAGGCTGCTGGTCGGCTCGTCCATGATGAGCAGCTCGGTCTGTTGGGCCAGCGCCCGGGCAATCAGCACCAGCTGCTGCTCGCCGCCGGAAAGTCTGCCGTAGCTGCGGTTCTCCATGTCCGCAATCCCAACCTGTGCCAGGGCTTCCCGTGCTATGGCCACTTCCTTGGCTCCGGGGCTTTGCAGGCCCCGTACCCGGTGTGTGGTGCCCATCAGTACCATCTCCAGCACAGTATAGTGGAAGGTAGGGGTATGGGTCTGCGGGATATAGGCCACCTTGGCCGCGATCTCCCGCGGCTGCATGTTTTTTACCTCTCGGCCCTCTATGGTGATACTGCCCTGGTAGCTGTGGTACAGCCCCAACAGGCAGCGGAACAGCGTACTTTTTCCGGCGCCGTTGGGACCCAGTACCGCGATCAGCTGCCCCTTTTGGGCGGCAAAATCCACCCCATGCAGGATCTCGTGCTTTCCGTAGGAGAAGCGCACGCCTTTGGCTTCTATGGCAGGGCAACTCATGCGCCGCCTCCTTTCTGGTGCATCAGGTAGATAAAGAACGGCGCACCGATAAAGGCAGTCAGAATACCGATGGGGATCTCCACCGCCAGCAGGTTCCGGCTGATGTTATCCACCAGCAGCAGGAAGGTGGCCCCGAACAGCATCGAGGCCGGGAGTAGCTTGCGGTAGTCATTACCGATATACCGACGGCACAGGTGGGGGATGACCAGACCTACCCAGCCGATCAGGCCGCTGACCGAAACCGAAGCGGCGGTGACCAGCGTGGCGCATACCACCACAATCAGCCGCAGCAGGGCAGTATTGATACCCAGCGCACGGGCTTCTTCCTCACCCAGGGTCAGCAGGTTCAGCCGCCAGCGGATCAGCAGCAGCGGGATAAGCCCCAGCGCCATCGGCAGCACGGCAAAGCGGATATCCACCCCGCGGGTACCGGAAAGGCTGCCCATCAGCCAGTAGGTGATCTCCGGCAGCTTGCTGCCGGGATCGGCAACCAGCTTGATATAGGAGGTTCCTGCCGAAAACAGCGAGCTGACCATGATACCGGCAAGGATCAGGTTTACGGTTTTCTGCCCCGGCGCACGCTGACCGATCACAAAGACCAGCAGCACCGTCAGCAGGCTGAAAAAGAAGGCGTACAGCGTAATAACGGCAGAGGAACAACCGTACAGTATGGCAAGCGCGGCGCCGAAGCATGCGCCGGTAGAGGCGCCCAGCAGGTCGGGCGCCGCCATCGGGTTTTGAAAAACACCCTGATAGCACGCACCGGCGGAGGCAAGGCAGCAGCCCACCAGACAGGCCATAATAATACGGGGCATCCGGATATTCAGCACGATGGTCTCCATTACGGAGGGCCAGGTCACCGGCACGGCAAACAGCCGCTCGGTAGCAAAGCCAAACGGCTTACCTGCCCAGTTTACCAGAGCGGTCAGTACCCGCTGCAGGCCTTCGGCCATTAGTCCCAGGAACTGCCCTAGTGTAAGGGATACCCCATACCGCCCCAAAAAGAAGGACCCCAAAAAGACCGCCAGCAGCAGGGCGGCCAGGGCCCACAGCCGGGCAGCGCCGCTTGTGGAACGATCCTTTTTCAGTTGTTTGGCAGGGGTGGTCATATAGGGGCTCTCCTTGCGGGCGATCTCTTACCTTAACTATAAAATATCCGCTCTAATTTTGCAATACAAAATCATAATTTCGAAAATTAGCAAAACGCGATTATCTTATTACAGAATAATGGTACAGATAATTATAGCCCCCGCGCGTGGCGGGGGCAATGACTATCATTCGGCATTAGCGAAATATTGTTCGGCGATTCAGAATTATATACTTTTCCTCCGAATATCTTATTTCGTCGCCGACCGGAATTCCTTTTTTCCGTAGAAGAACAGCGCCAGAGCGCCGGGCCCTACATGGGCGCCGGTCATCGGCTCGTAGCAGGCATTGATGATGTTCTTCGGCGGGTGGTTGCGGTTTAGCAGTGCAATCAGCGCTTCCGCGTCCTCGGGGCAGTCACCGTGTGCAATGCCAATGGTTTCGCATTCGGCATGTTCCACATAGCGGTCATATTGCTCTGCCATCAGTTCAATGGATTTCTTCCGACCCCGCACCTGCGCAAAGCATACAATTTTCCCTTCCGGGTCCCCCTTCAGCAGCGGCTTTATCTGCAAAACGGTGCCAACAGCAGCCTTCAGGTTGCTGATGCGCCCGCCTTTTTTCAGGTATTTCAGGTTATCCACGGTAAAGACCTGGCACATATTATGGCGGCCTTCCAACAGGCGATCGGCCGTGGTATCAATATCTATCCCCTCGGCCCGGTATTCCACCGCCTTCAGCACCTGCAGGCCCTCCGCCAGCGAGGCAGATAGCGTATCCACCAGCCGTATTTTCCGCTCTGGAAATTCCTCCCGCAAGGTAGCGGCAGCCACTTCGGCGGAAGCATAACTTCCGCTGATGCCGCTGGACATCCCCACAAACAGGATATCCCGGCCCTGTTCCAGCAGCGGAGTAAAGCCGTCAATATACCGCTGCGGCTCCACCAGCGAGGTGGTCACATCTGTCCCAGACCGAATCATATCATAGTAGGCATGCCCATCAAATTGCTCCAGGCTGGTCACTCGGTGCTCCTCCCCATTATAATAGAAGGAAAAGGGGATCAATTCCACCCCCAGTTTCTCCAGCAGGGAGCAATCTAAATTGGCGGCAGTATCGGTAAAGATTTCGTACAAGATGTAAAACCTTCTTTCATCTAATGTGCTTCATTAGATTACAACATTTTTATAATCATGTCAAGCTGTAATATTCATCACAAATTCTTGCGGGCACCTTTCCTATGTGGTATAATATCGCCCAAAGAGAGGTGTGCTGCCGTGAACTTTGATAAAGATTTGGTAGCGGGCAAGCTGCGCCGCTGGGACCGCTACCTCAACCGCTATCACCTTCCCGCTTGGGAGGAGATCCCGGATATCGGACTGTATATGGAGCAGGTCGTTACCCTGCTGCGCGGCTATCTTGATTATCTTCCCCCTGAGCTCAAGGAGGAGGAGGCTGTCACTGCCGCTGCCATCAATAACTATGTGCGCACGCGCGCCATGCCCGGCCCCGTCAAAAAGCGCTATTACCGACTGCACCTGGCCTACCTCATTATGATTTGCACCCTCAAGCAGGGGCTCGGTATCTCACTGGTGCAGCGGCTCATCCCATCGGAGCTCACCGAGGAGGAACTGCGTCCCATCTACACCGAGTACATCGGGCGTCACAGTCTGGCCGCCGTTTATTTCACCCGGGAGGTGCGCGCCGCCTGCGCTACCATTCTCAAGCATGAGGACGAGGAGCCGTCCATGCTGGATACCGATCGGGTGGAGGATATCATCGCCACGGCTGCGATCATTGGCGGTTTCTCCCGCCTGCTGGCGGAAAAGCTCCTGCTGCTGGAAGGCCACACCGTGGAAGACGGCGGCAGCCTGGAACTTCTCCCGTAAAACCGGGCACAATATACCCCATAAAGAAACCCGCAGCAGCCCCATGACTTCTGCGGGTATTCTCGCCCAAAGATCAATTTCAAATTTTTCAAAAAAATTTTGCTCTCCGGTGCAACCAAACCTTCTCACTTGTTGTCTATATGGGTGAGGGCACCGATCCGGGAGCGGGAAAGGAGTGCCCGATGGAGGACGAAAAGATCATCGAGCTTTACTGGCAGCGCAGCCCGCGGGCCATCGATGAAACTTCCCGTAAATACGGGGCATACTGTATGCGGCTCTCTATGAATATCCTGATGAACCGGGAAGACAGTGAGGAAAATGTCAATGACACCTACCTGCGTGTCTGGAATGCCATCCCACCGCAGCGCCCGCAGTTTTTTGCGGCGTTTCTCGGGCGCATTGCCCGCAATCTGGCCCTAAACCGCTATAAAGCCCGCGCGGCCGAAAAACGGGGCGGGGGAGAAGCGGCCCTTTCGCTGGAGGAACTGGCGGAATGCCTGCCATCCGGCAGCGAGCCGCAGGATGAGGCCGAAGCCGCTGCGTTTTCCCACCTTCTCAGCGAATTTTTGCGCACCGAAAGCGAGGAGGCCCGCCGGGTGTTCCTGCAGCGGTATTTCATGTGCTGCCCGGTCGCGCAGATTGCCGACTACTTTGGATTTTCCGAAAGCAAGGTCAAATCCATGCTGCTGCGAACCCGCACCCGCCTGGCAAAATGTCTTGAAAGCGAGGGATGGACCAAATGAAGCATGAAGCACTGGCATCCGCTGTCACTGCCCTTGACGATGACCTACTGCAGGATGCCATAACAGTACCGCCCGTTCCCCGCCGTCCGGCCTTTGGCCGCTGGGGCACCATAGCGGCGGCCCTGCTGCTGGTATTTGGCATTTCGGTGCTGTGGCAGCAGGCCGGTATGCTTCGTCTTTCGGTGGGGGAGACCATCATCAGCAGCCAGCCGGTACCGGCCATAACGGAAGCCACCCCACGCGCCGCCACGGAGCCCTTCCTGCACACCCTTGGCAGCCTGGATGTAACCCTGACCCTTTCCGGCCATGGGGAATGGCAGCTTTCCACAGCCGATGGCGAATTGCAGATCACCCAGGGGGATACCGTTTCCGCCTGGAGCAGTATCCAACAGGGCCGCGGGGCCTGTACCGTTCTTTGGACCATTCCGCAGCCCATGGCAGGGGAAACCTACCGCCTCACTCTTAATGCGCAGACAATGACCCTTTCTCAAAATGAGCAGGGCGTCTGGATGATACAAAAAGCATCATAAAAGAAGGAGAAATTGTACCATGAAAAAGATCATTTCCATTCTGCTGGCAGCCGCAATGGTGCTGGCCTTCGCCGCTTGCGGCAACAATTCCGGCAATAACGGCGGCAACGACGCGGCCGTCACCGATCCGCTGGAGGTTCTCAGCAAGACCTGGAGCAGCCTGCCCGAGGAGGATAAATTCCCGGCCTCCGGCGGCGATAACGGCAGCCCCGTGGATGACAAGCCCGGCAAATTCGATATTTCCGATACCGATAATCTGGACTATATGCTGTCCTTCCCGGCCGGCAGTGTCGACCTCATTGACAGCGCTGCCTCTCTCACCCACATGATGAACATGAACACCTTCACCTGCGGCGCTTATCATGTCAAAAATGCAGCCGATGCCAAGACCCTGGCCCAGGCCCTGCGCGATAATATCCAGTCCCGCCAGTGGATGTGCGGCTTCCCCGATAAGCTGGTTGTCATCACCGTAAATGAGGTGGTTGTTGCCATGTACGGCTACGAGGATATCATCAATGCGTTCCGAGATACCCTCACAGCCTCCTATCCCGCCGCCGTCATCGATTTTGACGAAACCATCCAGTAATCATTTCGGGAGGATCAGCTTATGCTGTTTTCAAGCATCCCGTTTCTCTACTACTTTCTGCCACTCACGCTGCTGTGCTATTTTTTGGCGCCGCGCCGGGCAAAAAATGCCGTTCTGCTCCTCTTTTCCCTCATTTTCTATGCATGGGGGGAGCCGAAATATGTCCTATTCATGGTCGTATCCATTCTGCAGGGCTATTTCTTTGGACGGCTGGTAGAAAAATATCGTATCAGAAATCCCCGGCGGTCAAAGCTCTTTTTGACCGCCTCGGTCCTTTTCAGCCTGCTGCTTTTGGTCTACTGCAAGTACGCCGATTTCTTCATCCGCAGCTTTAATGCCGTCACCGGGCTTTCGGTGCCGCTTCTGCGGGTGGCGCTGCCCATCGGCATCAGCTTCTACACCTTCCAGATCCTCAGCTATGTGGTGGATGTCTACCGCGGCACGGTGGCCGCCCAGCGTAACCTCATCGATCTCGGCACCTATATCGCCATGTTCCCGCAGCTCATCGCCGGGCCCATCGTCCGCTATGCCGATATCGAGCCCCAGCTGAAGGAGCGCCGCTCCACCCCGGCCATGATCGCCGCGGGCGCGCAGCGCTTTGTGCTGGGCCTGGGCAAAAAGGTCCTCATCGCCAATGTGCTTTATCAGCTCATTACGGTGTATAAGGCTACCACCCAGCCCTCAGTGCTGTTCGGCTGGATGTACGCCGCGGCCTATATGCTGCACATCTATTTCGATTTTTCCGGTTACAGCGATATGGCCATCGGCTTGGGGAAGATCTTCGGCTTTACCTTTGCCGAAAACTTCAATTATCCCTATATCTCCCGCAGTGTCACCGAATTCTGGCGGCGCTGGCACATGAGCCTTGGCTCTTGGTTTCGGGATTATGTCTATATCCCCATGGGCGGCAACCGGGTGGCTCCCGTCCGCCGCTGCTTCAATATCCTAGTAGTATGGATGCTGACCGGCCTTTGGCACGGCGCCGATTGGAACTTCGTTTTGTGGGGCCTGTTCTTTGCCGTGTTCCTCATCCTGGAAAAGAGCTTCCTCCTAAAGTCGCTGGAAAAGCTCCCACTCCTCAGCCACCTTTACACCCTTCTGCTGGTCGCGGTCAGCTTTGTCCTCTTCGATAGCGCCGGCCTTTCGGAAGCCGCTACTCACCTGGGACGCATGTTTGGGGCGGGCGGGGTGCCGCTTGCCACCGGAGAGGCGATCTATTACCTCGGCAGCTATGCCGTCACCTTCATCATCGCCATTATCGGCGCTACGCCCTATCCTACCCGCTGTTTGAATCGCCTTTCCGAAGGCCCCAAAACCGGCCGGGTGCTGGCGGTCGCGGCCCCTGTGGCCCTGATGGCCCTGCTGGCGGTGGTCACGGCCTACCTGGTGGATGGCTCGTTCAATCCGTTCCTCTATTTCCGCTTTTAAGGAGGTGCCGCTGTGGAAAACAATAAGACCCGTACCATTCTCACCATTGCGGTGTTGGGGATATTTTTGGCGGTGTTCACCCTTTGGACTGTTTTTAAGCCCGCCGATGCCGCCTCCGATGCGGAGCGCCGCTCCCTGGCGCAGCTGCCTGCCCTCACCGGCCAGTCGCTGCTTTCCGGCACCTTTGCCGATCGCTTTGAGGACTACGCCACCGATCAGTTCCCGCAGCGGGATGAATTCCGCACGCTCAAAGCGCTTACCGCCACAGGGCTGCTGCGCCAGCGGGATAATAACGGCCTGTATCGGGTAGGGGATCACCTGGCCAAGCTGGAATACCCCATGAATGCCGCTTCCCTTGACCATGCGGCGGAGCGCTTCCGGTATCTCTACGAAGCTTACCTGAAGGACGCCGGCAGCCGGGTATATCTTTCCCTCATCCCGGATAAGAACTGCTTTATGGCCGCGCCCAATGGCTACCCCTCCATCGATTACGAGCAGTTTGCTGAGGAGCTGCAAAGCCGCACCGGCTATATGCAGTATATCGATATCTTCGACCTGCTGGAGCTGGAGGACTATTACCGCACCGATGCCCACTGGCGGCAGGAGAAGATCCTGGATGTGGCTGCCCGGCTGGCGGGTGGCATGGGCGTGGAGCTCACCGGCAGCTACACCAGAAAGACGCTGGAAAAGCCTTTCTATGGTGTTTACTATGGTCAGGCCGCATTGCCCATCGCCCCGGAGGAGATGAACTACCTCACCGGCGGCGCCATCGATACTGCCACGGTCTATAATTACGAAACCGATACCGAGGGCGGTATCTACGATGCGGAAAAGGCCGCGGGCCGTGATCCGTATGAGATGTTCCTTTCCGGTTCCATTTCGCTGCTGCGCATCGAAAATCCGCAGAACACCTCTGGCCGCCGGCTGGTGATCTTCCGGGATTCCTTCGGCAGCAGCATCGCGCCGCTGCTGGTGGAGGGCTACTCCTCCGTTACGCTGGTGGATATCCGGTATCTTGCTTCCAGCCGGCTGGGCAGCTTTGTTGATTTTACAGGCTGCGATGTGCTCTTCCTTTACAGTGCCGGCGTCCTCAATAACAGCTCCACCCTAAAATAAGCCAAAGAGCCGCTCCTTTTGGGAACGGCTCTTTTCATTTTTTGTATTTATGCGCTCTTTTTCTCCCGTCGGGCCCGGTAAATGGCCCAGACCGTCAGCAGCACCACAGCCGCCGCCAGCAGATTAATAAAACCGGAGACCACCGGGTAGTACCAGCTGGCGGCTTTTGCGCCGCCCAGCACCCGCCACAGCGGGGCCAGCCACCCGCGCAGCCCAAGGACGATGGTCCATCCCAGCGCCAAGGGGGTGTATTTCTGCCAGCGGGTGTGCCGCAGGGCCAGCACCACATACAAGATAAGAACCGCCCACAATGCCCAGGAGATCAACAGTCCAATTCCGAAATGCTCTAGCTGCTGGTAAACTTCAGGGTTGATTACGCTCCCCAGGCTTACGCCGCCAAACCAGCGCTGCGCGGGCAGCAGGATCCCCAGCAGTGTCCCGCCTATGATGATTCGCCCGGCATACCGCCGCAGCGTCAGGCACAGCACCGAGCAAACCAGAAAGTACGCCGCTGGGATCAGCAGTGCCAAATTGAGCACCAGTGCCAGCGCTGCGCACAGCAGCCCCACCCCCAGCAGGATATACCCAATGGTTTTTTGCCCATTGGGGGCCGCTGGCTTTGCAATAATCGCATCCGCCGGTACTTCCTCCGGGGCTTCGGCCGTTTCCTCCGGGGCCTCGCCCTTTACCAGCTCATCCAGTGTGATACGGTACAGCCGGGAAAGCGCGATCAGTCGCTCCAGATCCGGCAGCCCGGCATCGGTCTCCCATTTGCTTACGGCCTGCCGGCTCACACCCAGCTGCTCCGCCAGCTCCCCTTGGGAAAGCCCCAGCTTCCCCCTGTAATATGCGATCCGTTCGCCCAGTGTCATTTCAGCATCCGCCTTTCCTGTTTTGTACCGCAAGAGTACCATGAAATAGGAGCGCTGTCGACCAACCCCTCATGGATTTTTAGCAACCTTCCGTTGCACCCTCCGTTTGGATGACTTTCGCGCGTTTTCTTACCTATATTATATAGGAAATGCTCCACTGGCCACTGCGGCCTTCACCAGGCAGTAGAAGAGCGGCGTGGATAGGACACAGAACAGCGTGGAAAGCAGACACACCCGTGCAGCCATATCCGCTTCCTCCCGGTAGGTGATGAAGAAGGTGCACAGCACTGCGGAAAGCGGCGCAGCAAAGCACATTACCACCGTCATCAGCGTCACCTCGGTAAAGTGGGTCCATCCGATCTGCTGGAGCAGACACAGCACCGCCAGTGTATACAGCGGAGCAATAAACATCCGCAGGAAGGCGATGAACCACGCCTTGCCGTCCCGCAGTGCGTCGCCCAGCTGGGATTCCCCCAGCGTCGAGCCGATCAGCAGCATTGCCAGGGGGTTCACCAGGGCGGCCATTTGCGGCACCACCGCGTACAGCGCCGGGAACCGCAGGTCCAGCCGCAGCAGCGGAATGCTGTCGGGGCAGGGGAGCAGGCCCTGTGTCAGCCAGATGAAGAACCCCGCGAACATAGCCAGCATCACCGGCGTCAGGAACGCTTTTTTCAGATTTTGCTTCAGGCTGCCGCCGGTCACCGCCACCCCGCTGATGGAATAAAAGGCGTAGAGGTACAGCATCACCCGGAAAGCGATAGCCACCATGCTGGCGGAAAGCATCGATTCCGACGGATTTTCCCGGTAAATGGCCCGCAGAATAGGCATGGCGTATAGTGTCTGCTGCCCTATGGCAAAGCAGATGCCATACAGATTCGCCTTCCGCCACCCGTATTTGATGAAGATGAGCTGCGACAGCGCGATCATCGAAAGATACAGCGCAAAGGAGATCAGCAGGATCTGCACATTGCGCTGCAGCTCCCCGCGGGCAAAATCGGTCATAAAGGCATCAAAGGCCAGGCACGGCACCGTCAGCTTCAGCAGCAGGGCATTCAGTACAGGCCGGCTTTCCACCTTCAGAATATTTTTCTTCCGCAGCCCCCAGCCGATCCCGATGGTCAGCATGGCGGCGCAGAATACGCTCAAAAAGGATTGATCGGCCAGCAGCCCGGCCGCAGAGGATAACATAGGATCTTCACTCTCCCGTCACTTGGTATACCTTATTATAATAGGATCCCCTGGGCCGGGTGTCAATATCGCATTTCCGCAGGTTTCTGCCAGCCGCTAGTTCGGGGCGCAGCCCGCCCGCCTCCGGCGGGCTCCACGCGCTTCGTGCGTGGCTTTCGGCTCCGCCGAAAGGGGCTGCGCCCCGCCGCTTTTCACCGGGTTCCCTGCCGGTGAAAATAAAAAAGGCCCCACCCGCACGGATGAAGCCCCCTATTACAAATTACCGCTCAGTCGCCCTGCTTATCCAGCGAGAGCAGCCAGAATAAATAGGTCAGTCCCAGCAGTACCCACGGGGTCGCCCCCTCCAGAAAATCCACAATGGGGCTGCCCACAAAGGCCTTGCTCAGCGCAAATACGATCAACCCCAGCAGGATCGAAACCCCGGCAAATTTCATGATTTTCTTCTCGGTTTTGCTTATTTTCATGTCCTTTTCTATTTTGTTCATCATGGCACTGTCTCCTTTCAGCAGTTCATCCAGGCTCACCTGGTACAGCTCGCTCATCCGCATCACGCTCAATATATCCGGCAGCGATCGCTCATTTTCCCAGTTGGAGATCGTCTGCCGGGAAACCAGCAGCTGCTCCGCGGCCTCCGCCTGCGTGATGCCGTTTTCCTCCCGCGCTTTTTTGATTTTTTCTCCGATGCTCATTTTCACACCTCCTTTTGATGCTTTCAGTTTAACAGCCTTTGGCCCGGTTATCAATCCAAACATCTTTTCCATAGGCTACCGCTTGTGTCAAAATGGTTTTACATCCCTCATTTTCCCCACATTGCCATGCCCGCCTCGCATCGGGAATTTCACACAAATTTCACATCAAAACCCCTTGCATTCCGCCGTGGGAATGGGTATAATAGGCTTTCAACGATGGAGCGTCCGCCCCAGTCGATGAACCTTTTGAAACCCGTATTACGGAATACCTTAATTACAGGAGGAACATCTGACATGAATCTCGAAAAATACCTTGATATCACCCCCGAGCTGCAGGAAGCCATCAAAAACGGCGAGCCCGTTGTCGCCCTGGAAAGCACCATCCTCAGCCACGGTATGCCCTATCCGGAAAACCTCTCCTTTGCTGCGGAGGTGGAAAAAGAGATCCGGGCCTGCGGCGCTCACCCCGCCACTATGGCGCTCATCGGCGGCAAGATCAAAGTCGGCCTCTCCCCGGAGGAGCTGGAGCTGATGTGCCGGGGTGAAAATGTCGGCAAGGTCTCCCGCCGCGATTTCGCCACCTACCTCGCCACCGGTAAGACCGGCGCCACCACCGTTGCCTCCACCATGATGTGCGCGGCCCTGGCCGGCATCCATGTATTCGCCACCGGCGGTATCGGCGGCGTTCATCGCCACGGTGAGGTCACCATGGATATCTCCGCCGACCTGCAGGAGTTGGCCCGTACCCCCGTCGCCGTCATTTGCGCCGGCGCCAAGCAGATCCTCGATATCGGCCGTACCCTGGAGTACCTCGAGACCATGGGCGTCCCCGTCATCGGCAATGGCACCAGCGATTTCCCCGCCTTCTTCTGCAAAAAGAGCGGCTTCGGTGTGGATTACGCCGCCCAGAATGAGGAGGAGATCGCCCGCATCATCAAGACTAAGCTGGAGCTGGAAATGCCCGGCGGCGTCCTCATCGGCAATCCCATCCCGGATGAATACGCCATGGATTTCGATTACATGGAGGGCATCATCACCAAGGCCCTGGAGCTGGCCGATGCACAGCACATCCACGGCAAGGAGATCACCCCCTTCCTGCTGGCCCACATCAAGGACATGACCGGTGGCGAGTCCTTCGCCTCCAATGTCCAGCTGGCGCTCAATAATGCCCGCTGCGCGGCCCGTATCGCTGTTTCTCTGGCTAAAATGTAAAATAAGCGCGGAATCCCCCGGTAGCTTGCTGCCGGGGGAATTTTTTGCCAAATACCACCCCCGCATTTTGTGCGAGTCACCAAAAATTCTCAAAAAGGTTGACACCCCTGCCCAAAAGTGGTAGTTTATTCTTGCTATTCATATCCCCATGGGGATATTTTTGTGTTTGCGGAGCAAACACAACCCCACCTGCGGGAAAAATAAAAAAGAAGAGAGGTTTATTCTAATGAAAAAGTTTTTAAGCATTTTGCTGGCTATCCTTATGCTGGCCGTCATGCTCCCCGTCACCGCAATGGCGGAGGAAAACTATGTTATGATTTCCGGCATAAAAGGAGTAGAAAATGAAAAGTATGCTTCTTTTGAAGCGGCTTATAATGCAATTAAACCAAAGCTGGAGGCCCTTTGTAAATCTGATGCCTTGGGCCAGGGTGGAACTACAGCGGAGGAGTTTGATGCCCTGTTTCCCACTCGCGATGAAAATGGGAACGCTACACTGACATATACTATTTGTGGAAATATAACCTATGATGAGTCAAACCTTGCAAATTTATTAACCTTTGGTCGCAGAGCATCCCATTACGGAAATGACCGCCACCTCATCAACTTCAAGTTTGTTGGTGCGACCGGAAGAGACAGCGATACCTTGACTGTAAAATCCAATATCACACTTCCCTATGAGTGGTGGGGGGAGAAAACCACAACATCCATTTCTTTCGAAAACTTGACCATTACGGGCCCCGCACCCAATGGTCTGTATCCCACACAGAAATTCTTCGAGGGCATTAACTTTAAGGTTGATAATTGCAAACTCGAAGGCATTAAAATCTACCATTATAACAATGTCAAGGGCAATATTACTTTCACGAACAACATCTTCGACGGTACCGGAACGGCAGATGCTTATGCTGTGCATTTGCAGGGCAGCGCAACTGAACCGTTGACAATCAATATCAGCAATAATATTATTTCCAACTATGCCCGTGGAATCAATATTGATCAAAAAACCGCTGAAGCTACGATTAAGAACAATACAATCAAAGACTTGTGCGGGATAACCAAAGAGGGTAATACTTATGGTTCTGCTATTCAGCTTACCCAGGGTACCTCCATTACCGTAACCGATAATACGATCAGCACAGAAAATGTAAATGCACTTCATTTCTATAAAGGTTTGGAAGCTGATGTGACTATCAGCAACAACAATATCAAGGCGCCATATCTCCTTTGGAACGAAGCTAATCTCGACCAAAGCAAGATTACCTCTTCCGGCAATACGCTTGATATTGCCAACCGCGACAAGGCAATGACAAAAACCGGTGCGATTGATTCCACCACTACCATCAATGGTACCATGGCGGAGCATCCCATCGTCATCATCACCCCCTCCGCGGACACCCCCAAGACCGATGACCAGAAGAACCCCACCACCGGCGCCAATGATGTCGTCGCTGTGGCCGCAGCTCTCATGGCCGTCTCCGCGCTCGGCATGGCTGCCCTCACCCGCAAAAAATAACGCGCGTCCCCCTCTTTTGGGAGCCCCTTCGGGGGCTCCTTTTTCCTGTCATTTTGCTGTAAATATAGCCCAACATTTAGTTAAATCGCACCCATATTTTCCCGCAATCGTAAATTTTTCGTGAAAAAAAGTGAATTATTAACCTTTCACCTGCAAAGAAAGGCCCGTTTTGCCGTATTAGTGGGGGGAGCTTTTCGCCGCAAAAAATCTCTCCCGGCACTTTCCTCCTCCGCCCTTTTGTGGTACAATCTATTTTGGACTATTTTGGAGATTTGCGAAAAATTTTCGAGACGATAAAAGGAGACCACCATGCCCCAGCACGATAATCAAACCTACCAGCAGCTAAAATACGCCATCCTGCAGCGGCGCTTTTCCCACCTCAATCCCATGCAGCGGCAGGCCGTCATGGCCGTGGAAGGCCCGGTCCTCATTTTGGCCGGGGCCGGCAGCGGAAAAACCACCGTCCTCATCCACCGCATTGCCTGTCTGCTCCAGTTCGGCACCGCCCCCGCCCGGCAGGATGACATGCCCCCCCTCAGCGAGGAGGATTGGCGCGTTCTGCAGCTGGCCGCCGCCGATGGCAGCTACATGGAGCGGGCCGGGCAGCTCATCGCCCACGATATCCCTGCTCCCTGGAATATTCTGGCCATCACCTTCACCAATAAAGCCGCGGGCGAGCTTCGCGCGCGCCTGGCGGGCATGCTGGGTGCCCGTGGCGAGGATGTGCACGCCGCCACCTTTCACGCGGCCTGCTCCCGCATCCTCCGCGCGGAGATAGAGGCCCTGGGCTATGGCAGCAATTTCACCATCTACGATACCGATGATTCCGTCCGGGTCATCAAGGACGCCATGGCCGAACTCCACATCAGCGATAAAAACTTCGCGCCCAAGGCCCTGCTGGGCAATATCAGCCGCGCCAAGGATAAAATGCTCACCCCGGAAGGGCTGCGCCAGTCGGCAGGGGATAACTTTGCCCTGCAGGTGACCGCCCGGGTTTACGGCCGCTACCAGCAGATGCTGAAAGACGCCAACGCCCTGGATTTTGATGACATCATCCTGCTGACGGTAAAGCTGTTCCAGCAGTTCCCGGAGGTGCTGCAAAAGTACCAGCGCCGTTACCGGTACATCATGGTGGATGAGTACCAGGATACCAACCATGCCCAGTATCTGCTGGTCAGCCTGCTGGCCGCCGCCCACGGCAATCTTTGCGTCGTCGGCGATGACGACCAGAGCATCTACAAGTTCCGGGGCGCCACCATCGAAAACATCCTCTCGTTTGAGCAGCAGTTCGGCCAAACCAAGGTCATCCGGCTGGAGCAGAACTACCGCAGCACCGGCACCATTCTGGATGCCGCCAATGCCGTCATCAGCCGCAACAGCCAGCGTAAGGGCAAGACCCTGTGGACCCAGAACAGCAGGGGAGAGAAGGTGCTGTACCACAAGGCGGCCGATGAGCAGCGGGAAGCCCATTTCATCGCTTCCACCATCCGCAAAAACCACGAAAAAGGCGCCAAATACAGCGACCATGCCATCCTGTACCGGATGAACGCCCTTTCCAGTACTTTGGAGCAGATGTTCATTCGACAGGGCATTCCGTACCGCATCATCGGCGGCCTCAAGTTCTTCGACCGCAAGGAGGTCAAGGATATTCTGGCCTATCTGGCGGTGCTGAATAACCCCGAGGACAGTCTGCGGCTCCGCCGCATCATCAATGAGCCCAAACGGGGCATTGGCGAGGCCACCGTGAATACCGCCCAGCAGGTGGCGGATAGCCTGGGACAATCGCTGTACCGCACCCTGCAAACGGCCGAGGAATATGCCCCTCTTTCCGGCAAATCCCGTGCCTTGATGGAGTTTACCGCCATGATGGACGGCATTGCCGAATCGGTGGATGAGGTCCCCCTCATCGAAACACTGGAGCAGGTGCTGGACCAAAGCGGCTATGTAAGAGCCCTGGAGGCCAAAAACGACATGGAAAGCCGTGGCCGGCTGGAGAATATCGGCGAGCTCAAGACCACCATCCTGAAGTACATGGAGGAGACCGAGGAGCCCAGCCTTTCCGGCTTTTTGGAGGAGATCGCCCTTTACACCGATCTCGATAACCTTTCGGAGGACGACGACAAGGTCGTCCTGATGACCCTCCATTCCGCCAAGGGGCTGGAATTCCCCTATGTTTTCATCACCGGCATGGAGGAGGGCATTTTCCCCGGCCAGCAGGCCATCTACGAGCCGACCGAGCTGGAGGAGGAACGCCGCCTGGCCTATGTCGGCATCACCAGGGCCAAACGGGAGCTTTACCTCACCGGGGCCGCCCAGCGGATGCTATTTGGCCGAACCACCCGCAACCGTCCCTCCCGCTTTGTGGGGGAGATCCCCGGAGAGCTGATGAAAACCGAGGATGAGACCGAGCGTTTTGGCAGCAGCTACGGCGGCTATGGCTCCGGTTACGGTTCCGGCTATGCCCGGCAGACCACCGGCTACCAGCCCAATAAGCTGGGCAGCAGCCCCACCCCGGCCCCGGC
>ERZ1026780.1271-NODE-1271-length-16991-cov-11.153401_pt1 | contig 16991 bp, 15 predicted proteins | sample MGYA00380126_ERZ1026780 | MGnify/ENA primary metagenome ERZ1026780 (study PRJEB33269, sample SAMEA4719762) | human gut metagenome | biome: human-associated habitat; feature: organic feature; material: feces | place: Cameroon | collected 2013-10 ... | reverse complement strand
CTTAACTATCATTTGTTGTCGATATTAATCGTTGTTTATCACGACTTACTTCCCGTCATTGGAAACAAGTTTCCATGCCGCCAACCACACAATCCCTCCGCCACCCTCTTACGAGGGCTATCCACGTTGCCCCAAGGATAAAAACCGCTCGCCGTTTCACGGCGAAAAACCCCCGAAAATTGTGATTTATTGTTAGGAGGCTATGTTAAATTTCCCAAAACGATAACGCCATAGCGTAGGGACATGCCTTTGGCATGTTTCCAAAGCGTTAAAACATTTGCCGATTGCAGCGAAACATGCCAAAGGCATGTCCCTACGTTATGATGCGATTTTTATTCGTGCTTTCGGTTAATCTAATTTCTAAATAGTGGTTTTTCGCCGAAGGCGAGAGGTTTTTATCCTTTTGGCGATGCCACCGACCTCGTAAGAGGGCGGCGTTGGTGATGTGGTGTGGTCGATTCAAGCTTCAGCTTGAAATCAGACATGCCACATCACTAACGACAGGTGCGAAGCACTGGCATCGCTAAAAGGCTGTTTTCTATGTTTTTTGTTTAAGTCCCCCAGTATTTTTCCACTGCACCAAAAATAATTACAGGCGGCACACGCTATTGTGTACCGCCTGTTTTGGTTTTGTGATATACTAAAATGAGAGGGGATTAGAGGGCTGCTACCTTATAAGCGCGGCCACCCACCTTCACGATATATACTTTTCCGCTTTCGAGGGCGATTGAGTTCACACCCACCTTACCGTTCACCACTTGGCGTGTGCGACCTTCAACGCTGAACACGTAGATAGGTGCATTTTGTGCCAAAGTCACGTTCACAATGTTGCCCACTGCGCTCACTTGTGGTTCGCCGTTAGCAGCGGCGTCGGTGATACCAGAAGGCTCTTGCAAGTCGGCGTATTCAATTTGTGAAGTTTCCGACTTTTCTTCGCCACCGAAGCCATCGAGGCGCCAACCAGTTACGGTGTAGCCATAACGTGTGCCAGCCACAAGGTTGCTGAAGTCGTAAGAAGTAGTTTTAGGATTTTCAATTTTGATTTCTGGGAGAGTTACGGTGCTGATGTCGCCCTTGTTGATGTTTTGAGTCACTTCTACCTCATCGAGGAGGAATGGCTTCATCTTGTTTTCCTCAAACGAGAGAATGGTTTCAGAGTCACCGTCCTTCATTTCCCAAGTTTCATCGATATTGCCATTAGCATCGAAAGTGGCTTTGTGCATCACCAACTGGTTGTTTTCCATATAACCAACGTGGTAGATGCTCAAGATGTCGCCAGGAGTGCCATGAGCTTTCAAACGCACGGTATATACGCCACCGTTACGAGAAAGGTTCATGCTTGGTGAGTGAACATACGACATGTTCATTGGGAAACGACCACTGTTAGCGCCAAGCATACCTGCGGCAGCGATAAGGTTGCGGCCAGTCCATCCTGGGCAATCGGTCAAATCATCTGGAGTAGTAACTGAAGTGATTGGCGATTCGATTGTGCCATCAAGTGATTTAGAGAACTTCTCGTTAAGAGCAGAGAACACGCCTGCTTCAGCAGCTACATCGTAGCGATATGGTTGCAGGTAGTAGCCCTTTGCCTTTGGCAGATATCCCCAGTTGGCAGTGAATGCGTCAACGCCCACATTGCTTGCAGGGAGCACCTTTACCGACAAGAAACCATCTACACGCATAATGCCCGACATTGGAGAAACCTCGTTGCCTTCTTTTGCCTTCACATAGTAGTAGTAAACTGCTTCTGCGTCCAAACCGGTAGCATCGTAGTGGTCTTCGGTGGTTGGCTGGTCGGTGAGCACATACACAGGAGCTTTGTATTCGTAAGAGATAGAGTTAACAGAGATGTCGCCCACGTTGTGAGTGTCGTCTTTCTTGATGGTAATTTCAATTTTACCGATATTGAGAGGAGTGTAACCGAATGCTTCCGACAAAACAAAGTCTTGACGGCGTGCAAAGTAGATGGCATAGATGTCGCCTTGGGTAAGGAGGTCACCTTCCTTGTCATACACCTTAATATTAAATACACTTGAGTTGTCCTCTGTCACACCTTCTGCATGAACGAGGTTGGCGTTAAGCACATACTTTGAGAGATTGCCACCAACGAGAAGTGGGGTAACAATCTTGTCGCCTGTGGCATCAAGCAAGAGGTGGTTTTTGTCGTTGTAGTAAACCACTTCTGTGGTGCCGTTTTCAGCGAGATCCACAGTCCAATCTGCTGGCAAGTTAGAATTAGTGGTGTCGAGTTTGCCGTTAGATTGATTCACTTTGCTGAAATCTTCAGTCACGCTCACCGTGTCGGTGCCCAAAGTGTAGAGACTAAACAAATACTGGCTGCTACCGTTAGCGTTCCACTGTGCAGTAAACGAAGTACCCTGGTAGTTGTCAGGAATTACAACTTGAGGCGTTTTTGGGGCTGCAAAAGTCGAACTCACTGCAGTAAGCAGCAGTGAAAGCAAGAAGCAAATTTTCTTCATGTCGTAAATGAATTATAAACCTTTCCCCGAGTGTAAATATAAGTGTACAGAGGGTGTCGGGGTAATTGCACACCTCCATATCACATGATTGCTAAATTTCCCACAATCATACTCTGATTGCAAAGATAGGCAAAAAATATCAATATAATATCAGAATACGCTATAATTTAACACCATTCGCTGCAATTTCACATCAATTTTAAAGACATTCTGCCAATTTATCACAGGAAAAGCAATTTTCCAGATTGATAATGCAGCGAGGGCTGAAGCATTTCCACTTCAGCCCTCGAATTGACCTATACGCCTTATTTTTTCACATTATTATATGTGTAGCTTTTACTTTGCCATGCAGGCTTCTATTGCGTCGGCAAGTTTCTTGCCTTGCAAACCGCGTGAAATGATGCGACCTTCTGGGTCGAAAATAATGATATGAGGAATACCCATGATGCCGTAAATCTTGGTTGGCTCGGTGAGTTTTTGGTTGCCAATAATCACAGGCCAAGGAATATCGAGTTGTGTCATGGCGCGATGTGTGTCGGCTGGAGCATCCCAAACTGCCACACCGAGGAATGTCATTCCCTTGCCATTATATTTTTCATACATCGCCTTGATGTTTGGAATCTCGCGGCGGCATGGTCCACACCAACTTGCCCAGAAGTCAACCACTGTGTAGGTGCCTTTACCCACATAGTCGCTCAATTTCACGGTAGTTCCATCTTCTTTTGTGACGGTGAAATCGGTGTACATCTGACCTTCTGCCGTTACGGCTTGCGCCTTCACATTGTCAACGGCATCTTTCACTCGCTTCAATTCCAAATACGATGCTGGCACATTCTTCAATTCTTCCTCAAGTTGTGAAAGATTTATTGGCTTACACATCAAATAATTGTAGAATGCCCAAGGACCGATGGCGTTGGTCTTGTTTTCTTCAAAAGCCTTGTAGAAGTGTGCGGCAGCCTCTTCATCGGTGCGCACATTTTCCATCGCCTTCTCCATATTGTTGATATAGTCGTTGAGTGGAGCACCTGAAGCCACCTTTGTAGCCCAATCCACGGCGATAGCACCATCTTCCACAACCATACCGCAACGCTTGCCATCAATGATAAGGCGTGCGAAAAACGACTCTTCAATTTTACCCTTAATCACACAACGCTTGCCATGCACAGTGCCAGTGGCAAGAGTATCGCCGGTGTCGTAACTGGTGAGATACGCTGTGGCATTATTGAGCGAAACGTCGGGGAATCCGACTGTGATTTTATAGCCTCCAGCAAATGCACTGCCGATAGCCAGTGCCGAGGCAAATACTGAAACGAGAATTTTCTTCATATCTATATCTATAATTATTGGTTATTTTATGCCCACGAAGATACAAATATTTTCCAATATGGCAAAAAACTAAGCCACGCTATACCTATTGACAATAAATTGCTTTAATTTGCATCTCGGCAGAAATGCACCAAAAACGCCAAAAATGCCCAAGATTACGCTATAACGTAGGGACATGCCTTCGGCATGTTTCGCTGCAATCGGCAATGTTTCAACGCATCACCCAACATGCCAAAGGCATGTCCCTACGCTATGGCGTTATCGTTTTGGGAGATTGACACACAAACCAAAGCAAACCAAAGGGACGGTTCTTTTGGTTTGTGTATGCCAAAGGCATACCAAAAGAACCGTCCCTTTGGTTTGTTAGTATGGAGAATTTGTACTATTTCACTACTTGCTCTTTGGTGAACTTCACTGTGCCGTTGCTGTAAACGGTCTTCACGATGTAGAAGCCTGATTCTGGCACGTTAGCGCCAAGGGCAGCACCGCTTACGGTGAAGTATTCTTTAGCCACTACTGCATAGTTGGTGTCGAGGTCTATAGAAGGCAGTTCTGTCGCAACAGGAGGTGTTACCTCGTCTATAGAGAAATTGGAGAACATAATCACGTACGTGGGACCTATCAGTTTACCAGTTACCTTTAGACAGACATAACATTCTGCTGGAGCCGACTCAATGTTAAGTGTTTGTGCTTTGGGAGAGCCTTCACCATCAAAATAAGTATCAATATCGCCGAAATCTTGAAGCACCTTGGCATCGGCATTAGGAGCATCCTTGAGCAGCACTCTTACCTTTGAGTCTTGCAGACGTTCATAAGTCCAATTGGTAGTAAGACCGAAATTTAAGGTATATGAAGCGCCTGACTTTAGTGTCACCTTATCCAATATGAAATATTCTATATTAAGCGTACCTGGGTTGGCCTTTAAGTTTTTTCCCAGATACATGTAATATCCAAAATCGTTGTTGTCTTCTACAGATAAAAGTTCTGGGAAACCATCAAACTCTGAGATGCAATTTTCAGAATTGTCTTTGTACTGGACGTGCTCATTAACTTTTTTCGATGCCCATTCAGGTTTCCATACAGCAGCACGAACAGATGTTACCATGATCCATAAGAGGAGTGTTGTTAAAAAGATTTTTTTATTCATAGCCTTTTTTTTATTATTATGTTTTTTTATTAATTATGTTTGCAATGATTATAACCTCATTTTTATAGTTTCTTATTGATTGATTTGCAAAGTTATGAATTATTTTAATTTATGCAAATTTTTACTAACAAAAAGTGACGGAGTCAGGAAAAACTATGCCACACATAGAAAACAGGGAGGACTGAAACCTTGCTTGGCTTCAGCCCTCCGCTATTGTTTGGATATCCGTGAAGAATTACTTCACGATAGATTTGTAGAGAATCGACTGGATATTTGTGCGTGCGCTCACACGACCAAAGTTAGGATTTTCGCGAGTGGGCGATACACGGTTGCACAAGAAAATGTAAATCATATCGGTCTTTGGATCCACCCAGAAGCAAGTGCCAGTAAATCCGGTGTGACCTACTGTTTCGGGACTTGCCTCATCGCAGGTTGACGACCATTCGGGCTTGTCGATGCGTGGTTTGTCGAAACCTAAACCACGATGCGAGTTGGGGCTCTTTGAGGTGAGGAATGTTTCTACGGTGGATTGCTTCAAATAGCGGTCGCCACCATACACGCCACCGTTGAGCCACATTTGGAAGAGTTTGCAAAGGTCGTTGGCGTTCGAGAACAAACCGGCATTGCCCTGAACACCGCCAGAGAATGCGGCAAGTTCGTCGTGCACATAGCCATGGATATGCTGACGGCGGAGGTAGGTATCCACCTCGGTGTAAGCAATCTGGTATTGTGGGAACTTCTCAAGTGGGCGATACATGGTGTGGTAAGCACCCAGTGGAGCGAAAATGCCGTCTTGAACGAATGTGTTGAGTGGCTGCTTCGTTACGTTTTCCACCGCATTTGCCAGCAAGCTGAAGTTCAGGCAGCTGTAGAGATACTTCTTTTCGCCCAAAGTAGAGGTGTAGATGCGCGCCATGATTGAATCGTAAGTGGCTTTGCTGCCCCACAATCCCTCAGCGATAGGCAAGTTAAACACATCGGTCTTTTTGCGTGAAAGAATGTCGGTACGGAGTTTTGCCTTCTTATTGCCATAGGCGTTTTTCATCACCCAAATGGTGTTGTATTCGTTTGGAGTGGTAGCGATGAGTGGACCGTTGTAAGTTTTGGGGTCGAACATCATTTGCCACATGTTGAGTGATGGTGGCATACCGGTTTCGTGATACAAGAGCTGGCGGAAGGTCATATCCTTCTTATCTTCCACTTTAAGTCCAGGAATGATGTCGCTGGCAGGCTCGTCGAGTTGGATTTTTCCTTCATCGTACACCTTCATCACACCGCTGAGTGTGCCAGTTGCCTTCGAAACTGATGCCAGGCCATAGAGGGTGTTGTTGGTAACAGGAATTTCCACATTGTAGTCAATTTGGCCGTAAGCACGCTTGCAAACCACCTTGCCATGTCGAGCCACAACCACCTGACAGCCTGGAAATGCCTTTTGCTGCACACCATAGTTGCAAACCGAGTCGATTTTAGCCAACAAATCGCCGCTGAAACCCACTTCCTGTGGAATGGTGTAACCGAGGCGGCAAGCTTCGTAAGTCACGCCAGTGCCAGCCTTCAACACACCATTGCCTGTTTTCATATCCATAGGGAGCACACCTTTTGCAGCATTGCCGCCGAAAATGGTTTGTGCCAAATAATCTTCATCGGTCATGGTAGTGCCATAGGTCACAAGTGAAGCCTTCACCTTGTCGCTTCCCATCAAGGAGCCTACCAAGTCGAGTTTTTCAGGATGGCACATGGTAGCCACAATCACATCGCCACCTGCGCTTGCCAATTGCTTTGCGGCATTCATGTATGCCTCGGCAGGTGTAGCCACACATACGATAACGGTGTTGAAGCCACCTTTGGCGATTTTCTGCTGGAGCGCATCGAGCGAACCTACACGATTGTAGTCGAATACTGTGGCTTCGGCATAGTCGGTGCAACGGCGCGCGAACATCGACTTTACGCCATTTTCATTACCCATCACCACCACAGCAATTTTGCGGTTGTTCAAATTCTTCAATGGAAGAATATCGTTAGCCGACTTCACCACGGTCACAGCAGATGCCACCATCTTGCGTTGGAGCACCTTTGATTCAGGGGCGTTGATGTCAGCCACAATGTTGGCGAGGTCGATTTGAGGTTTGGTGTCTAATCCAAGAGCGTATTTGAATCTGAGAATCTTCTTCACTCTTGCGTCCACATCTTTCTGCTTAATCTTACCAGCGGCAATCGCTTGCTTGATAGCGGCAATTTCAGGCCCCACCTCATTAGGCATGAGCAGAATGTCGTTGCCAGCGAGGAATGCGTTCACACACACCGAGCCTTTCACCTCTTTTGCACCTTCCATACCGAGCGCATCGGTGAAGATAAGACCATTGAAGTGCATCTTCTTTTGCAAAAGATTGGTGACATACGCCTTCGACATGGTGCCAGGAACACGACGCTTATCAATAGCAGGGATATAGAGGTGCGCCGTGAGGCAACCGCCCAAACCGGCATCAATGTATTGCTGGAATGGAGCGAAATCGTATTGCTTCAATTCTTGGAGCGACTTGTTGATAACTGGCAACTCAAGATGCGAGTCGGCTGTGGTGCTGCCATGGCCAGGGAAGTGCTTCATCACTGAGAGCACGCCACCATCTTCCATACCACGGGCGAATGCCACGCCGTGATTACCCACCAAAGTGGGGTTTGAGCCATAGGCACGAGTGCCAAGCACAGTCTTTTGGCGGTCGATAACGTCGAGCACAGGGGCGAAATTCACATTCACACCCATGCGCTTACATTCGCGAGCCACTTCCTGACCGTATTCGTAGAAGAACTTATCGTCGCTGATAGCACCTAAAAATAAGTTGCGAGGAAACTTAGGAGCATTTTCCAATCGCATTGAAAGTCCCCATTCCGCATCGAGGGTGATCATCAATGGCACTTTCGACAACGATTGGGCGTAATTGGTGAGTTTTGCCTGAGTCACAATGTCGTTTTCGTTGTAAATCAGACCGCCAATCTTGTAATCAGCCACATACTTTTTCACTAAAGTCTCGGCATCGGCGCCGCGTGGGTTTACAGCCATCACTATCAACTGGGCAATTCGCTCATCGGGTGAAAGCGACTTGAATGTAGTGTTCACCCACGATTCCATAGCCTTTTTGTCAACCTTGTTGAAAATAGCGGGCTGACGCTTGGCTCCCACAGAAACTGTGGCTGTCATCAACACAGCCACAGCAATAAGTAAGATTTTCTTGAAGTTCATTATGAAAATTAGATAATATTATTTTTTCACAAAACGAGGAGTGTCTTTTGCATCAATAATCTTGCCTTTGGCAGTGAGTTGCTTCACATATTCAAGCATGTGCTCGCCGTAAGGCTCTGTGTCGGTGAAAAGCACCTTACCATTGCGGAGCGAATCCATATAGTCGCCACCGTTGGCAAGAAAGTTGATTGTCACCAACTTATACGACTGTTCGGGTTTGATTTGCTTGCCGTTGAGTTTTGCGCTCACAATTTCGCCCTTGGCATTATACACCACTTTAGCCTCTTTGCTCACAGCGTCGCCACCGCGGTTAGCCATCACACGGAATGCCTCAATCAGGTCTTTACCCTTGATATCGAGCACCACAAAGCGGTTGTCGAATGGGAAAGTGGAATTGATCAAACCTTCCGAAACCATACCCTTAGGCATATCCTGACGAATACCGCCCTTGTTCATGATAGCGAGGTCAACTTTGCCGGTGTAGAGGGTTTTGATAATATCCATAATGGCATCCGACAGCCAGTTCTGGTATGCTTGGCTGTCCAAGGTCATTTCGCGTGCGCTTTGCGCCACTGGTGCATTCATGATTGAATCCACCTTGTGCTTGTAAGGAGCAAGCCAATTTGCGAAAGCAGTATATTTTTTAGCGGCTTCATCGTAAGTGGCATTCACTTTGATGTGGCGATATTCCACCTTGCCGGTTTCGAGGTCGAGGTCATAAACGCCCACGAGTTTGCCATACTTGCCGTTTTGTCCGATTGTGACAATTTTACCATCGGCATTCTTCACGTTGGCTTGAGCAGAACCCGGTTCAATTATAGAATGGGTGTGACCGCCCACCACGATATCGATGTAGTGGCTCTTGGTCACCAAGCCAGAGTCGCAAGGTTCGCCAGGAATTTCTGCAAAATAGCCGATATGCGACACCATCACCACATAATCCACTTTTTGCACTTCCTTCAAATATTTTGCGGTTGGGTCGGCAATGAGTTCGCCATTCTGATAGTAGAGACCATCGTAATTGCCTTCCGACACCATACCTCGTGGATTCACGTTAATGCCGATAAAACCCACACGCTTTCCGCCGAAAGTTCTAATCAGATATGGCATCACACCCTTCACTGGGGTGGCGCTGAAATCGTAGTTGGTCGAAACGATTGGAGTTTTCAACTTGTTGTAGTAGTTGGCAAGTTTCACCACGCCATTATCAAACTCGTGATTTCCGAGCGTGATCATGTCGTAACCCATGCTGTCGATAGCGGCAAATTCCACTTCTCCCTTGAACATTGAGAAATAGAGCGTGCCCTGCACAGCATCGCCACCATGAATAATCATCGTGTTTTTGTTTTCTTTGCGGATTTGGTCGTAGATGGCACGACGACGAAGCAGCCCGCCTTTCCCGTCAGCGGCTGGGTCGATTTGACTGTGAGTGTCGTTGACAGCAGCAATCACCAGATGTTCGGCACTTACAGCAGGCACCATTGTAGCTACCAATAAGCCCGCCAATAATAACTTCTTAAATGGAGTCATAATGATATAATTTTAATTAGTTTATAATCAATTTCTATACATCTTTGTTCAACCCACGAATTTACAAATAAAAAATGATTTTCACACGTTTTTAAGGCAACAAAAAACGGCTCTATGCTGAAAATCGCATAGAGCCGAGGGGTTTTAGAACGGTTGTTATGAAATAGATTATATCTTAACGCGCCATTCTACATAGTATAGAGGCCCGTAAATTACTTTTCGATAAGACCCTTACCAGTCATTTCGGCTGGTTGCTCAAGACCCATGATTTGAAGAATGGTTGGAGCCACGTCGGCGAGGCGACCATTTTCAATCTTAGCGTCCTTGTTGGCGGTCACATACACGCATGGCACATCGTTGAGCGAGTGAGCGGTGTTTGGAGTGCCATCAGGGTTCACAGCGTGGTCGGCGTTGCCGTGGTCAGCGATAATGATTACTTCATAGTCGGCAGCCTTTGCTGCTTCCACGGTGTCTTTCACACATTCGTCGATAGCCTTAACAGCCTTTTCGATTGCTTCATACACACCTGTGTGGCCCACCATGTCGCCGTTGGCGTAGTTCACCACAATCCAGTCGTATTTCTTTTCGCCAATGGCAGCCACCAATTTGTCCTTCACCTCGTAAGCGCTCATTTCTGGCTTGAGGTCGTAGGTTGCCACCTTTGGTGATGGAACGAGGATACGGTCTTCACCTTCAAATGGAGCCTCGCGGCCACCGTTGAAGAAGAATGTAACGTGAGCGTACTTTTCAGTTTCTGCAATGTGGAGCTGCTTCAAGCCCTTGCTTGAAATGTATTCTGCGAGGGTGTTTTGCACATTTTCCTTTGGGAAAAGAATGCCAACGCCTGTGAATGATGAATCGTAAGGAGTCATGCAGAAGAATTGCAAATCCTTGATGGTGTGCATACCCTGCTCTGGCATATCTTGCTGAGTGAGCACTTGGGTAAGTTCTTTTGCACGGTCGTTGCGGTAGTTGAAGAAAATCACCACGTCGCCTTCCTTGATGCGGCCGTCAACAGTGCTGTTCACCACTGGCTTCACAAATTCGTCGGTGATGCCTTCGTCGTATGATTCCTGCATAGCTTGCACCATGTTGTCGCTCTTGCGGCCTTCACCGTTCACGAGTTGGTCGTAAGCGAGCTTCACGCGATCCCAACGTTTGTCGCGGTCCATAGCATAGTAGCGACCTGTGATTGTAGCAATCACGCCAGCACTTTTTGCAAGGTGATTTTCCACATCCTGAATAAAGCCCTTACCGCTTTCAGGGTCGGTGTCACGACCGTCCATAAAGCAGTGGAGATACACGTTCTCAAGACCGTATTCTTTAGCAATATCGCAAAGCGCAAACAAGTGGTCCATTGAGCTGTGCACGCCACCAGTTGAGGTCAAGCCCATGATGTGCAAGCCCTTGCCAGTTTCCTTGGCATAGGTGTAAGCCTTTACAACTTCAGGATTCTTCAAGATAGAGCCATCAGCAATAGCCTTGTTGATTTTCACAAGGTCTTGGTAAACGATGCGGCCGCCACCAATGTTGAGGTGACCCACTTCGCTGTTACCCATCTGTCCTGCTGGCAAACCCACGTCTTCGCCACAAGCCTTCAAGCGGCTGTTTGGATAGTTTGCGATAAGGCTGTCCCAGTAAGGAGTTGGAGTTTCCCAAATTGCGTTGCTCTTGTCGTGAGGACCAATGCCCCAACCGTCAAGAATCATCAATAATGCTTTTTTTGCCATAATTTTGTATAAATAATTCTTAATTAAAATTTGCTATTTGTACCATTTTTGGTGCCACTTTTCAGAGCGCACAAAAAATCATACAAAGTTACAAACTTTTGCCCACATCGTGAGTATGTTATCCCATCATTTTTGTGTCAAAATGGGTAAAACGTAACGATTGCCTTATGAAACACATCATTAGGTGCTACTTTATCAAAGAGATCCATACATGAGCGAAACTTCATAACATCGATTCCGCTACCCATAATTTGGAAAATATCGCGTTTGCCAGCATGTGACAAAACCGCATTGGTTATTTCCAATAAGCGGGCTTTCAGCACTGGATGATTCCAGTAAGCCATGGCCTCTTCCACGCCACAAAGCCCATAGTATCGCGAATTGTAACTGTGCCCAAGTCCTTTTTGCTGCGGAAAGATGTACCAAATCCAGTGGCTCAACTTCGCTCCATTTTTCATCTCGGCAAGTGCTGTGGCGTAATCACGCTCCTGTGCCAACAAAAATCTATTCAAATCAAATTCTGCCATAGTTATCTTTTTTCCACAAATTTACGGAAAATAAGTGTGATATTTTAAATTGCATTCATAAAAAATAACACAGGGGCATTAGCACGCAGGTTTTTTTTATTGCTTTTTTGATGGATTTTTTGTAATTTTGAAAGATAGAAAATATTCTGAACCATTCAAAATGATTACGATATGAATTCAAACGTGAAACTTTATTCGCTTTCGTTGCGTGATGTGCGCACCTATGCTTTTGCAGCACTGTTTATTGTGGGAAATATTGTGTTTCCTCAACTTTGCCATGCGCTGATGCCGAAGGGTGGCTTAATCTTTCTGCCCATCTATTTCTTCACGCTGATTGGCGCATATAAGTATGGGGCAAAGGTGGGTTTGCTCACCGCCCTGCTCTCCCCTATCATCAATTCTGCCTTTTTCGGTATGCCTCCTGTGGCGGCACTCCCTATGATTGTGATGAAGGGCGTGCTGCTGGCTTGCGCTGCGTCGGTCATCGCTAATCGCACAAAATCGGTGTCGATTCTTGCACTTCTCGCTGTGGTGCTGATGTATCAAGTGGTGGGCTGCGGCATTGAATGGGCTGTGAAAGGCAGTTTCATGGCTGGCGTTCAGGATTTCCGCTTGGGTGTGCCAGGTATGCTCATTCAGGTGATTGGCGGCTGGGCGTTCATCAAATTCTTTCTTAAAAAATAGTCAGCGAAATGAGAAAACTCGGCATGGGAATGATGCGTCTTCCCCTTCTCGACCCCAACGATCAAAAGTCGATCAACTACACGCTTGCCACCCAAATGGTGGACAAATATATGGCGCGTGGTTTCACTTACTTCGACACGGCGTTCATGTACCACGCTGGCGAAAGCGAGGTGTTTGTGCGTGAGGCGATTGTGAAGCGATACCCTCGCGAAAGTTACACCGTGACCGACAAGATGCCCTCAGCAGAAATCACCACCTACGACGATTTGCAGCGGGTGTTCGACATTCAACTCGCCCGAACTGGGCTGGAGTATTTCGACTACTACTGGTTCCACGCCATCAACAAGAATTACATCGAACTGCTCGACCGTATCGACGGTTGGAAATTCCTGAAACAACTGAAGGACGAGGGCAAGGCAAAGCATATCGGATTCTCGTTTCACGACGACAGCGAAACGTTGGAGCATGTGCTTGCCACACACCCCGAATTTGAATATGTGCAGTTGCAAATCAACTATATCGACTGGAACAGCCCCGTGGAAGGCAGGAAGTGCTACGAGATTTGCGAAAAATACGGCAAACCAGTGATTGTGATGGAGCCTGTGAAGGGCGGCAGCTTGGCAAATGTGCCTGCCGAAGTGGAGAAGATGATGAAAGAGGTGCACCCCGACATGAGCCCTGCATCGTGGGCGATTCGCTACTGCGCCTCGCTGCCGAATGTGCTGACGGTGCTCAGCGGCATGAGCAATATGGAGCAACTCGACGACAACACCAGTTACATGCAGAATTTCCAACCGCTGAACGAGCAGGAAACCGACCTCATCAGCCGTGTGGTTGACACCATCACCAAAAACATCGACATTCCTTGCACTGCGTGCCACTACTGCACAGGCAAATGCCCACAGCACATCGCCATTCCGCAATATTTCGGTTTGATGAATGTGATTAAGCAACTGGGCGAAAGCCAATTCCCCAACAGCCGACTGTACTACAATTTGCTGACTAAAAAACACGGCAAAGCAAGCGACTGCATACAGTGCGGACAGTGCGAGGCCATGTGCCCACAGCATTTGCCAATTATCGACAACTTGGTGCGTGTGGCAAACAAATTTGAGCAGAAATAATGCAACAACTGATTGAGATTTTAAGAAGGGAGAAGTGTTCGCTGGTGGTGAAGAACCACGGCATCGTCACCACCTACTCCAAGTCTGGTGTGCGTGATTTAGAGCATCTGCTCGACCACGACCCCGAAATGCTGCAAGGCGCAACTATCGCCGACAAGGTGATTGGAAAAGCCGCTGCCGCTATGGTTGTGGTGGGCGGAGTGAAGGAACTCTATGCCGAAGTGATGAGCAAAAAAGCCATTCCATTTCTTGACGATGCTGGCATCATCTACACTTACGGCACATTGGTCGACACTATCAAAGAGGAAGGCGACCGCTGCCAACTTGAAAAAATCACAGCCCCAGCCACCACCCCCGAAGAAACCGTAGCCCTACTCCGCACCCACTTCGAAGAAAAGAAGAGGGAAAGGGAAGTAAGAAATTAGATAGTTAGATACTAAATTAATTCGTGAAAATTTGTGCTAATTTGTGGCTAATTAAAAAACCACGAATCACACGGATTTTCACGAATATCTTTTTTTTATTGAATTTGTGTAGAGTACCGTTCCAAATTTGTGCGCACTCAAACAATAGACATTATCTATAGACAAATATATAAAAACATTTGTTTTTCTATCATTGTGCATTGTATCTTTGCACCAGAAATCAAAACATCAACAACAAAAATTCTCAATATGGAAAGTAGAAAAGAAATAGCAGTACAGAAGAAACTGAGCGGTGCTTACAACTGCACCCAGTCGGTGTGCTGCACCTATTACGACTTCACTGGTATCGACGAAACCACCATCAAGCATGTGGGCAACTGTTTTGGCGCCGGCATGGGCAATATGGAAGGCACATGCGGTGCACTTGTGGGCGCTGGCATGGTTTACGGCCTTGCCACCAAAGACAAAGTGAAGGCTATGCGTGGTATGCGCCAAATGATGGAGAAGTTCAAAAAGCGCAACGGTGCCACACAGTGCAAACTACTGAAGGGCGCTGACGCAGGCAAACCTCTGCGCGAGTGCGCCGACTGCGTGGCCGACGCATCGGAGTTTCTTGAGGAGTTACTGGCCAACGAAGGAAAATAATATGGCATCGAAGTTCAAAGCAGTAAGCGAAAAAGACCGCTGCGTGGCATGTGGAGTGTGCGTAAAAGTATGTCCAAAGGGTGCCATCAGCATCTACAAGGGATGCTACTCGGTGGTTGACGAAGATATTTGCATTGGCTGTGGCATCTGCGAAAAAAACTGCCCAGCCGGAGTAATTCACAAAATTCCCAAATAAGCACTATGGCAAAACCTACAAAAAAGCGCTGGAGCGATTACTTATGGATTGTGTCGGCCACATACTTCACCCTCGGATTCTTCAACATCGTGTTTGCGTGGCTTGGCGTAATCTGCTTCCTCATTCCGCTGCTGATGGCAATATTTGGTGGCGGTAAAGGCTACTGCAACAACTACTGCGGCCGTGGTCAACTCTTCCTCCAGATTGGCAACACCCTGAAGTGGTCGCGCAAGAAAGTGGCTCCACGATGGCTTTCGTCGAAATGGTTCCGAAACGGATTTCTCGTGTTCTTCATGTTCTTTTTCATTCAAATGATTATTCTCACCGTGAATGTGGCAAAAGGCGTGAACTCGCTGCACGAAACCATCCACCTGCTCTGGACATTCGATGTGCCATGGCATTGGGCCTACCCCACTGCAGTAGAGCCATGGGTGGCGCAATTCGCTTTCGGTCTCTACGGCATCATGCTCACCTCGCTCATCGTGGGCGTTATCCTCACGGTGGTTTACCGTCCTCGCACATGGTGCGTGTTCTGCCCAATGGGCAATATGACTCAAATGATTTGCAAACTTAAAAACAAGTGAAACAAAATGGAAAATTTCAATGAAATCATCAACGGCAAGCAACTCACATTAGTTGACTTCTTTGCCACATGGTGCGGTCCTTGTAAGATGATGCACCCAGTATTGGAACAGCTGAAGGAAAACTTCGGCAACAGTATTAGAATCCTTAAAATTGATGTGGACAAGGCGCAAGAGCTCGCCATGAACTACCGCATACAGTCGGTGCCCACGCTGATGCTCTTCCGTGAAGGCCAGCAGTTGTGGCGACAAAGCGGAGCAATGCCACTCGCCAAATTAACCAACATCATCAATTCCTACAAACAATGACACTACAACAACTCAGGTACATTGTGGCTATCGACCGCTTTCGCAATTTCGCAAAAGCGGCCGATGCTTGTGATATATCCCAGCCCACTTTGAGCGCCATGCTCATCAAACTTGAGGAAGAACTCGACGTGCGCATTTTCGAACGCACCAACAAGTCGGTAAAGCCCACCACCGAAGGCGAGAAAATCATTTTACAGGCGCAAAAAGCACTGATGGAGGCTGAAAGAATCACCGAGATTGTGAACGAGGGAAAAGGCTCAATCGGCGGGTCGCTTACATTGTCGGTAGGTCCCACCATCGCTCCTTATCTGCTACCCAAATTCATCAAGCATTATCGCACAGCATACCCTTCGGTGTCGCTCTCCATACTTGAAATGAAAGCCAATTTTATGCACGAGGCTCTACTTCGTGGCGAAATCGACGCAGGCATTGCCATTTGCGACAACGCAAAAAAAGGCATACTGGAAGTGCCGCTCTACACCGAGAAATTCTATGTTTATCTTTCAGAAGGTTGTGGACTGCCTCACCAAGTGCTGCGTCCCGAAAACTTAGACAACGAAAACATGTGGATTATGAAAGAGGCGCAATGCCTGCGCGACAGTGCTTTCTCGTTCTGCAAAGCCCGCACCAAAGGGCAATACATCTACGAGGCTGGCAGTATCGAAACGCTAATTCGCATCGTGGACGAGAACGGCGGCTACACCATCATTCCCGAAATGCATCTGCCATTCCTCACCGAAGCACAGCGCAGCAATGTAAGGGAAATTGATGGCAACCATGTGTCGGAGCGCCGCATTTCGCTCTACATCAAAGACGACTACATCCGCGAACGAATGCTCAACACCATCACCGACACCCTAAAAGCCTTCATGCCAAAAGGAATGCTCACCGACAGCATCATCAAATACGGCATCAAACTATGATCCCCCAAGTCTTCTGAGTAAAACACCCTATTTAAACCATTAAACCCTATTTTCACCTAATTAATATATGTAATGATATACAAGTTGTCCCGAAGAAGATGCGATGAAATTCCGTTAGGAATTTGA
>ERZ1026780.1269-NODE-1269-length-17016-cov-7.862803_pt1 | contig 17016 bp, 13 predicted proteins | sample MGYA00380126_ERZ1026780 | MGnify/ENA primary metagenome ERZ1026780 (study PRJEB33269, sample SAMEA4719762) | human gut metagenome | biome: human-associated habitat; feature: organic feature; material: feces | place: Cameroon | collected 2013-10 ... | reverse complement strand
ATATGAGTTTTTATTTTTGCCTAGAAACGTTGCACTTGAACGGTAAATTCACCCTTTCAAAAGAAAAGGGGCAGAATTCATCTGCCCCTTTATTATAGTGCTTTTTCTTATTCGAAGAGGTCTGGGAATTGGCTCTTGAAGTATTCATAGACATAATCGTCGTGATACATCATAGCCATTTGTTGCACATAATAGGTCTTGGCGTCGTTTTTCCAAGTGTCGATGCTAGATAAGCTGTAGGCAACTTTACGAGCGATTCTTTCACCTTCAAGCACGCTACGTGTATCATAAACACCATTTTCTTGGAATTTAGCGGACTTGGTGGCTTCCTTTACTAACACGATGTAGTAATTTGTGCCATCTTCAACAAGATATGGGAAGTTATTGACTTCGGAATAAGCGGCTGGTGTAAGGAAATAATTTCCTTCGATATAACGGCCATAAGTGCCATTTCCACCCTTATATCCTTTAGGATTGGTCTCATTCATCAATTCAGTGTTATCAACTTCGTTAGCAACAGCAGCTTTGAAGATACGAGTATTTAAGGAAGATGGAAGAGAGCTAAGACCGCCAGAAGTGTACCAACCTTTTGTGGTGTGACCTTCAGCAATCAAGGTATTCTCTTTGATCTTGAATCCTGTTTCTTTGCTATAAGCACCGGAATTGGTGAAATCGCTATAAACAGAATTGGCGTTGCTATCATCACGAGAAGTTTGGTTAATAACCGTTTTATATTTCTCGCAGTTTGTACCAAAGGAAGATTCCTTGTAGTAGTTCACTGTTCCACGTCCAGCAACATCGATTGAAGCATGTGTCCAACCTGCAGCGGCATAGATTGCTTTTGCGAGTTTGCTTCTTTCGCTTGTTCCGGCAAGGTCATTTAATTCCTTATCAGCGCCTTTATACAAAGCACTTAAGAATTCAAAGCCGTATTCGCCCATTTTGCCTTTTTCGATAACTTGAGCGCAATATTGACGCATAAGTTTCAAAACGGCATCGGTGTATTGAGCATTCGCAGAGAGATTGATGTATTCCACTTCACGAGCAGCAGTCAAATTGATTTGAGCGTCGTTTTGAGTATACATATATTCGGTTGTAAGCTCATTGCGGTAGATATCAGGAAGGATATTTAATTCAATATATTCTTGATAGGTTCCCCAAATATTTTTGAAGTATTTGTTGATGATGGCATTATTTAAACCATCGATTTCACCAGGATTTTCCTCGTTGATGGCCATATCGCCTTCGACTTGGATGAAGTTTTCGAAACAATCTTCTCCTAAGGTGTAGTAGTTCTTTAATTGTGCGTCATAGAACTTCTCTTCGTTGAATTGGTTTCTTTCTTGGTAAGTGGAATTGGTCACATATCCTAAGAAAGTGTTATAGATACGGAAGAGAATGTCTTTATAGACGTTTGTGACACGGACTCTAGAAGAAGCGTAGTCAATCTTTCCATCTTTCTTCACTTGCAAAGCCTTGTGAGCATCGATAAAAGAATCGATTTCAGTGGTATTGGAAGTGGAGGCAAGATAGGTTGCGACGACATCCTTTAAACCTTTGGTTTCGCCTTCAGAGAAGAAGGAACCGAAAGTGGATTTGGCATAGAGATAAAGGATGTTGTTTAAAACTTTTTCAGAATTGGTGTTGCCGCTTGTGATAAGAGCATCATAGATGTCTTGAACGGTGTTGGCGTCAATTTCATCAGGGATGTTTAAGATTTTGTCATTGCCAATGTTGCTTGGTAAATCCGCTTCAATCTTGTCACAGGAAGCGAGCATCGTCATGGAGCAAACAAGAGCTCCGAAAGCCATTAAATGTTTCTTAGTCATTGTTTGATGCGTAATAGCACGCCCCTCCTTTTTGCCAGAGTTTGCTAGAACTCTTCTTTGGCATACCGTATTCAATAGCGGCAGCTTCAGTGATGAGCTTAGAAGCTCCGGTGGCACCGGTTGCGGTGTAGCCAATGCTTCTTTCTTCGTTTTGAGCAACTAATTGTTCAGCGTATTCTTTCCAGTTATCAGACCAGGTCTTGTAAGAAGAGTCTTTGGTGGATTTACGTTTGATCTTCACATAATTTTTGATGGAAGTGGCAATTTCTGCATTCTTGAATTCGATGTTGCCATTTTCAATTAAGTATTGGAATAAATAAGTGGAGATGTTATCGGAGAAGGAAGATTTGATAGCGCTAGAAATCCATCCAGCACGGGTGGCATAGTCAGAGTTGTCATGGACGTTATAGTTAACGTAGGTAGACATCTTGTTGCCATTGGCACTTGGGTATTTGCTGCTATCTGGAGTGTAGATGGTGTAGTAATCGGAAAGAGATGGAGAATCTTTTGTATAAGCGATCTTGCCATTTGTTTCGGTTCCGACATCAGCTAAGGTATTTTCCTTAACGATAGTTCCATCGAAGCTTGTTCCATATAAGGATAAAGCGGAACGCTTGATGGTCATTAAATGGATACCTTGATAAGAGGAAGCGCCTGCGCGCACGGCTAAGATAATTTCGCCTGCGCTATCGGTTAAGACGTTATTTGTAAATTGAGGTAAGACGTCTTTGGTGTTTACCTGGAAGCCAGGAAGATTTCCAAATTGCTCGGAATAAACGCCATCGGTGCTCTCTTTGCCAACCAATTTGTCTACGTTAGAAGCGTTATAGAATTGGCCAAGAGCTGCTTTAGCGGCAGTCTCGGTGTTGGCATCAGCCCAAGAAGCACGGAGAGTGCTGGTTGCAGAACCATCATCGTTGTAATAAGTCGTAGCGTTATAAGCAATGGCGTTTGGAGTAATGACACAAACGTTGTGCTTATTGAAATACTTATTATAGATAACGTTACGTGGGAAGAAGGATTCATTTCCATCGTTGACTTTGCCTTTTGCGGCAGAATCATCGGTTTCGATCTTTCCAGCATCGGCAAGTGCCATAACTGCACCGAATGGGATTGAACCGATTCCTTCATTATTGAAATAATCGTAAACGGTTTCTTCATTGCCATCTTCGGATAGAACTTTTAAGTTCTTATTCACGGAGGAATCGTCGCTAGCGGTTGGCATAGAAGTGGCGTTCTCGCTTAAGCCAGGAGCGATACGATAAGAGTTAGCAGCACCGTAGGCATTCTTTGTGGAATCGTTATTTCTCTTGTTATAGAGGGATTCGAAAGCATAGACACCATAGATGAATTCGTGGACTAATTCAGAGTTTTGGCTCTTGGTCATTGGACCTTCGCCAGATTTGGAATATTCACCGAAAGCGGATTTGGATCCATCATCATCAGAGTAGCTAGACAAAGAATCAAATGTGCTTCTATCTTCAGCACCGATGCCAGTGAGTTTTTTGCTAGAAGAATCAATGGTTGCACCTGCTAAGCCTTTAAGGACAGTGGTAAGTTTTGTAACTTCTCCACCTTCACCAGTAGCGGTTGGCTCACTGATCTTATCGGTGGTGTAGTTTTTATTTGAACCAGAATTCAATTTCACCAAGATATGGCGGATTTCATATGGCATTTGGTTTAAAAGCCAGCCATCTTGGACATCGCCATAGGAATTATCCTTGAAATCAAACATCTTTTTCTTTTCACCGTTAAGGGTGTAATAACCATCACGGAGAACTTCATAACCATTGACGCCAGAGCTGGAACCAAGGTTGAAATTTTCATAAAGATCATTTTCAAAGAGATCTTTTTCTTTCTCATAAAGATGCTTATCCCAAAGCTCAGAAGCATTGTCGACATTGTTAGTATTCAAAATCGCTTCGAATTCTTGCTCATAGGAAGTGCCATTGTTGGTGGCGTTTGTTTGAGCAGTCAATTTGTCTTTCAAGACGGCTTGAGTTGCTTCTGATTGCAAAGTCGAAAGTTTTCCTTTGTTTTCGCTTTGCTGATAATAGTGACGAATTAAAGCTTCATAAATCTTGTCAAATTCAGAGCTCAAAGAAGAGCCGTTTTGACGGTAGTTCTTTAATAGGTCTTCAGTTGTGTAGCTTGTGCGATACCCATTGGCATCGGTGTAAGTGAAAATCGCTCCATCGTTGCTTTTGGTGGCTTTATCGCAGCTAGATAATCCCGTTATGGCAGCGAGAGCAGCTACAAAACCGAGGGCACATTTTTTATTTTTCATAAGTGTGGACTCGTTCCTCCTTCTACAAACATGCGTGATTAGTTTATTCTCATAAGAGAATTGGTGCAAGCAAATTCACGCGTACGTGAGAGAAACCGCAAGGAAAGAAGGTTTTCTAAATGGAAACAACCACTCTTCAAAAATCACGAAAATGTTTTTATTCAGCAAAGAAAAATATGACTTAAATAAAATAGTCAATATAATATTGGAAATAATCCATAGTTTATTGAAACGAAAATCAAAAACCGTTCAATACATTATTAGTAAACATTCAAAAGAGCCTTATTATTGAGAATTGAAAAGCACTTAAAATAGTTTTATAAAAAGTATCATTTAATAGTCAACTAAAAATGATTTTTTATTTTTTCTTATCGTTTCATTTGCTCGCACGCATACGTGAGAATTAAAATACATTGCGATTTAGGAGGGAAGATATGTCTTCGTTAGTGATAAAAAATCTACACGCATCGGTGAAAGATGTGGAAATTTTAAAAGGTGTCAATCTTGAGATAAATGATGGTGAAACGCTTGCTTTGCTTGGCCCAAACGGCCATGGTAAATCAACTCTGTTAGCCGTAATAATGGGAAATCCTCGTTATACGGTGACAGAAGGTGAGATCACTTACGAAGGAAAAGATGTTTTAGCGATGACTCCTGATCAAAGGAGCAAGATCGGCCTTTTCCTCGCGATGCAATATCCAGCTGAGATTCCTGGGTTAAATTCTGCTGATTTCTATAAAGCGGCCATGAACGCCCATCGTGAAAAACCAATGAGTTTGTTCCAATTCTATAACGCCCTCCAAACAGCCTATAAAGACATGGGAATTCCTTTCGAAATGAGCAAGAGAAATCTTAATGAAGGCTTCTCTGGCGGTGAGAAAAAGAGAAATGAAATCCTTCAGATGGAACTTCTCGAACCAAAAATTGCCATGCTTGATGAAATTGATTCGGGCTTGGATGTGGATGCGATGAATATTGTTGCGGACACAATCAAAAAACAACAAGCCAAAGGAACGGCCTTCTTAATGATTTCCCATTATGCAAGACTTCTTGAAATGGTCAAACCAACAAGGACTGCCATTTTAATCAATGGCCGTATTGTCTTAGAAGGTGGCCCAGATTTATATGAAAAAGTCGATAAACAAGGCTACGAATGGTTGAAATACGAATTGAATATCAACGTTGAAAAAGAAGTGGGCGCGACAATGAATGATGTCTCCATTGGCGCTTGCGCTACGAGAATAGGAACTGGCAAAGATGGAAAATAACGAACAAAAACAATCTTTGTATGTGGATTCTTTGCCAAGCGAACTAACAATCGATGTCCCTTCAGATAACGTCTATTATTTGAATATCGCCTGTTTCGAAAAACTTGAAAAAGAAATCAACATTACCGTTAATGTTCATGAAAACGGAACTTTAATTGGAGCCATGGCAGACTTCACTCCGCTTTCATGCTCTTTCCATTTACAAGTCAATCTTCTTGGCGAAGGAAGCAAAGCGGAATGGCATCTTGCCACTCTTTCTTGCAAGGACGCAAAGAAAATATACGAGACATCGGTCACACACAAAGCAAAACATACCGAAGCCCTTATGAGCAATTACGGTATTGCTAGAGATTCTTCTAAAATCACTTTCACTGGCATTTCCGCGATTGATGAAGGGGCGGATAAAGCAAAGACCCGCCAAGAAGCCAAAATCATTGTTTTTGATCCAGATGCAGACGGTCTTGCTTCCCCAATTTTAAAAATCTCAGACAACGATGTTTTAGCTTCCCACGCTGCCGTTGTAGGAAGATTAAACGAAGAGCATCTTTTCTATTTGGAGTCTCGTGGTCTTTCAGAAGAGGAAGCGAAAAGACTTATCGCCCTCGGCTATTTAAAGCCAATCGAAAATTACTATACTGACAAAGAAACTGTTCAAAAAATCGACTCCATTATCGAAGGAGGCATTTAACATGTTTGATCCAAAAGAAATTCGTAAGGATTTCCCAATGTATCGAAACCAAATAAAAATGCAAGGAAAGCCCCTCGTTTTCCTCGATAACGCCTCAACGACGTTTAAACCTGATTGCGTGCTCGATGCAATTAAACGTTATTACGAAACGGAAACATCAAACTCTCATCGTGGAGACTACGATCTTTGCTACAACGTTGACCAGGTTGTTTTAAACACGAGAAAAAAGATTGCTAGCTTTTTGAATGCTGACTCAGAGAATGAAATCGTATTCACCAACGGCGCGACCTCTTCTTTGAATCTAGTCGCTTACGGATATGCTGGAAGTCACCTTCACGAAGGAGATGAAATTCTTATCGATGAAGGTGAACACGCATCCAATGTTTTGCCTTGGTATGTTGTTAGCAAGCACACAGGGGCGACCGTGAAATTCATTCCCCTAGACAAAGAAGGCAAGATTACAGTTGAGAATTTACGAAAATCCTTGACCCCTCATACGAAAATCGTTTCTTTGGCCCACGTTACAAACGTGTTGGGCTACGTTCTTCCTGTAAAAGAAATTGCAAAGGTCGTTCATGAAGCGGGTGCTCTTTTTTCCTTAGATGGAGCTCAATCTGTTCCGCATATGCCAATTAATGTTAAAGATTTGGATGTTGATTTCCTTTCTTTCTCCGGGCATAAGATGCTAGGACCCACAGGGATTGGCGCCATGTATGGAAAATACGATCTTTTAAAAGAAATGGATCCTTATCTTGTTGGTGGAGGGATGAACGATAAGTTCAATGCCTGTGGCTTATTCACTTATTTGCTTCCACCTGCCCGTTTTGAGGCGGGAACTATTAACCTAGAAGGCATTTATGGGCTAGGTGCCGCGATTGATTATCTTTCGTCTTTAGGAATGGAAAATATCAATCAACATGAAAAAGAGCTCAAACGTTATGCGATTGAGAAATTAAAAGAGACAGGAAACGCGATTATCTATAACGAAAATAGCGAATCGGGTATTGTTACTTTCAATATCAAGGATGTTTTTGCTCAAGATGCCGCGACCTTCTTAAATAGCAAAGGTATTGCTTGCCGAAGTGGGCAACATTGCGCCAAAGCTTTGAATGAGTTCTTAGGGACACCAGCTACCGTACGTGCTAGTTTCTATTTATATACCACGAAAGAAGATATTGATGCTTTAGCAGATGCCGTGAAGCATGGAAAGGATTTCTTAGATGCCTACTTTTGAATTAACCCCAATGATGATGAGGGAAATCATCATGGATCATTATTCTTCCCCAAGACATAAAGGGGTTCCTTCCAATGTTGAAAAATACGAGAAACTCCACGCTTCTAGTACAAATTGCATTGATGATTTTGATCTTTACCTTCTTGCAGAAGATGGCAAGGTAATTGATGCCGCTTGGGAAGGAGTCGCTTGCACGATTTCTAGTGCTTCGACGGATATCATGTGCGATCGTGTTATCGGCTTAGATTATGAAAAAGCCCTTTATACGATCGAACAGTATATGAACATGATTGAAGAAAAAGAATACGACGATTCCGTTTTAGACGAAGCTCTCGTGTTTATGAACACCGGAAAACAAGCCGCTCGAATCCATTGTGCAACCATGGGTTGGACGACAATGAAAGAAATGCTCGAAAAAGATGAAAAGGAGGGGAAATAATGGCCAATGAAAAAGACACTTCATTTTTAGAAGACGAATACAAATACGATTTTAAGACCAAAGCCGACTCCATTTTCACTACAGGTAAGGGCTTAAATGAAAAAGTCGTAAGAGAGATTTCCCGTATCAAAAACGAGCCGGAATGGATGCTTGAATATCGTTTAAAGGCCTTAAAAGCCTTTGAAAAGCTCCCTCTTCCAAATTTTGGACCAGATCTTTCTTTCCTAGATTTTGACTCTTATACCTATTACACCCGTTATGCTCAATCTGACAAAGCAAGTTGGAATGAGGTCCCTACTGCCATTAAAGACACCTTTCAAAAATTAGGCATTCCGGAAGCGGAACAGAAATTCCTTTCCGGCGTTACCACCCAATATGAATCCGAAGTGGTTTATCACAACATGCTTGATGAAGTCCAAAAGAAAGGCGTTATTTTCCTTTCTACGGATATGGGTCTTCAATTGTTTCCTGAATTGTTCAAGAAATATTTCGGAACAGTCGTACCAATCGGAGATAACAAATTCGCGGCTTTAAACGCGGCCGTTTGGAGTGGTGGTTCCTTTATTTACGTTCCAAAAGGCGTTCATTTAGATAAGCCTCTTCAATCTTATTTCCGTATTAACAATGAAAAATCAGGACAATTCGAACGTTCTTTAATTGTTTGTGACGAAGGTTCCTCCATCAATTACGTAGAAGGTTGCACGGCACCTATCTATTCCAAAGAATCCTTGCACGCGGCTGTCGTAGAAATCGTTGTTTTAAAGGATGCAAGATGCCGTTATACAACGGTTCAGAACTGGTCTAACAACATTGTCAATATGGTCACCCAAAGAGCATTGGTTATGGAAAACGGCTTAATGGAGTGGGTGGATGGCAATATCGGTTCTATGCGTAATATGAAGTATCCTGCTTGCATCTTAAAAGGAGATGGAGCAAAAGGAAATGTCATTTCCATTGCTGTTGGTGGCAAGAATCAATTCCAAGATAATGGATCAAGAATGATTCATATTGGTAAAAATACGTCTTCTAACGTGATTTCTAAATCCATTTGCAAAAATGGAGGCGTAGCAAATTTCCGCGGGACAGTCCGTATTATGCCTACAGCAGAAAATTCTCATTCCCATGTTGAATGCGATACTTTGATTATTGATGATAAATCGAGATCGGATACCTTCCCAAAGAATGAGATTCGTAATTCCACTAGTTTTATTGAACATGAAGCAACCGTTTCAAAGATTTCTGAAGACGAACTTTTCTATTTGGAATCGCGCGGTATTTCAGAAGAAGATGCGACCCAGATGATCATTATGGGTTTCATTGAGCCGTTTGCAAAAGAACTTCCAATGGAATACGCGATTGAATTGAATCGTTTGATTGCCTTGGATATGTCAGACTCGATAGGATAGCTTTATGGATTTTGATTTTGATATCATCGTTGTTGGTGGAGGACATGCAGGGGTAGAGGCTGCAATGGCGGGAGCCCATCTAGGCTTACGCACTCTTTTGTGTACCTTAAATAAAAAAATGATCGCGAATACACCATGTAATCCCCATATTGGCGGTTCTGCTAAAGGCATCGTGGTTCGTGAGATTGACGCGTTAGGCGGAATGATGGGCAAATTTGCAGATCATCACCCTCTTCAAATAAAGATGCTAAACACGGGCAAAGGACCAGGTGTTCAGTGCCTCCGTGCTCAAGTAGATAAACATGCCTATCCAGCTTATGTTCAATCCGTATTAGAAAAGACAAACAACCTAACCATCAAAGAATGTCAGGTTGTTTCTCTTCTTCATGATGATAAGAAAGTGTTTGGCGTTGTTTTGGAAAATGGTGAGAAAATTACTTCCAAAGCAACCATTATCACCACGGGAACCTACATGGAATCAACCTTAATTTCAGGAAAAGAAGTCGTTCCTGGTGGACCAGATGGAGAAAAAGCCTCCCATGGGTTGGCTCCTTCTTTGAAAGAAATGGGTTTAGACCTTTTCCGTTTAAAGACGGGAACCCCTCCAAGAATTGCTAAAGAGAGCATCGATTTTACAAACGCTCTTATTCAGCCAGGAATGGATGGAGAACTTGCTTTCTCTTATGAGACAAAAGAATTTACCCCTTTAAAAGACCAATTACCTTGCTGGTTAATCTATACCTCCAAGGAAACCAAACAATTAGTTTTGGATAATCTTGAAGAGTCCGCTCTCTTTAATGGAACCATTGTTGCAGCAGGGCCTCGTTATTGTCCCGCCATTGAATCGAAAATGGTCCGTTTTAAAGACAAAGAGCGACACCAGTTATTCCTTGAACCGGAATTTAGAGACGGAAATTCCATTTATCTTCAAGGTTTTTCGACAGGCTTCCCTCATGCTTTCCAAGAGAAAATGGTTCACTCCTTACCTGGTTTAGAGCATGCAAAGATTTTGAAATATTCCTATGAAATCGAATATGAAGCAATACGCCCTCTGCAATTTGATTACACTTTGCAAATTAAAAAATACGAAGGTCTTTATGGTGCAGGGCAGATATGTGGCACTTCCGGATATGAAGAAGCGGCAGCTCTTGGCTTGATGGCTGGCATTAATGCGTCTTTAAAGATTTTAGGTAAGGAACCTCTCATTTTAAGAAGAGATGAAGCCTATATTGGGGTAATGATCGATGATTTGGTGACTAAAGGAACAGAAGAGCCTTATCGTCTTCTTTCTTCCCGTGCGGAATATCGTCTTTTGTTACGTCATGACAATGCCGATCTTCGTCTAACCAAACATGGTCATGACATCGGCCTTATTTCCGAAGAACGTTATGAACGTTTCTTAGAGAAATACCAAAAGATTGATGAGGCTATCGATATTCTTAGCAAAACCAATGTTTCGGATAAAGAAAAAATCAACGCTTATTTGCTGGAGAATGGATATACGGACACGTCTATTGGGCATAAAGGATTAGAGCTTTTAAAACGCCCGAACCTTCATTACAAAGAGATTGCTTCCGCAATGCCAGAAATGTCTTCTTTCCATTTCGATGACGCGTCTATCTTATCTTTGGAAACCAAAGTGAAATATGCAGGTTACATCCAGCAAGAAGTCAAAGATGCGGAACGTGCGATGAAATTAGAAAACATTCATCTTCCTAAGGATTTAGACTATATGCATATCGATGAACTTGCTATGGAAGCAAGAGAAAAACTTACACGGGTCTCCCCAATTACATTAGGACAAGCTTCTCGTATCTCGGGGGTAAATCCTGCCGATATATCCATTTTGATTATTACATTGAAGAAGAGAGGTATTTTATGACATATGAAGAAATGACATCTTTGCTTAAAGAAAAAGGAATTCAAATCAGTGAAGAAAGCCTACGTAAGTTAGATGAATATCTCCATCTTTTAATTGAATGGAATGAACGTTTTAATCTGACTTCCATCAAAACGGAAGGAGAAATCATTGAGAAACATTTCTATGATTGCTTGCTTGCTGCCGATCCTTCTCTTCTTATGGAAGGGAAGAAGGTTGCCGATCTTGGCTCAGGCGCAGGTTTCCCGGGATTAGTATGGGCAATATGTTTCCCTATGGCTTCTTATACATTAATTGAAGCCACAAAAAAGAAATGCGTTTTCTTAGAAGAGGTCACCCATGTATTAAAACTCACTAATGTGACCGTCATAAATGGAAGAGTAGAAGAACTTCCTAGCACCTATAAAGAAAACTTTGATGTGGTAACGGCTAGAGCGGTAGCAGAGCTTCGTATTCTTGCTGAGTTGGCTTTGCCATTATTAAAAGTAAATGGAACTTTCGTTGCGATGAAAGGCGCCCATGGCGAGCATGAATTAAAGGATGCTGAGCATGCTTGCAAAGCCCTTGGCGTTAGCAAAACCTCTATTTCTTTATCCTCTCTTCCTAATGATGATGGAGAACGTTGCAACATCTATCTTTTGAAAGGCAAAAAAACGGACAAACGCTATCCTCGTAAATATAGCGATATCCTGAAAAAGCCTCTTTAAGTTTCTATGCGCCTGTAGCTCAATTGGATAGAGCAACAGTCTTCGAAACTGTCGGTTAGGCGTTCAAGTCGCCTCAGGCGCGCCAAAGGAAAAGAGTGGACCCATGTATGAGAATTGCCTCTTATATGGGTCTTTTTCTTTATAAAACTTTGTCTAACGACAAAACAAATGAATCTCAAGCGTTTTTCTTTTTCCCCAAGAGATGTAAAATCATTACATGACACGCGTTATTTCAGTTGCAAATCAAAAAGGTGGAGTGGGGAAGACTACAACCGCCATCAACCTCTCTAGCGCTTTAGCACAAAACGGGAAAAAAGTCCTTCTTGTTGACTTCGACTCCCAAGGAAATGCGACACGTGGATTAGGCTTACAAGTTACCCAGATGCCTCTTACCGTTTTTGATGCTGTGACAAATTCGACGGATATTAATTTAATCATTAAACGTAGTAAAGTGAGTAATCTTGATATTGTTCCTGCCAATTTACGCTTAGCGTCTTTAGATACTTATGTTTCTTCACATAGCCTTCCAAAGCCTTTTTATCTTTTGAAGGATTGTTTATCCAAAATCAAAGAAAAGTATGATTTTATTTTGATTGATTGTCCTCCATCTTTGGGCCTACTTTGTTTGAATGCTTTAGTTGCATCCGATTCTGTTTTAATTCCTGTTCAATGTGAGTATTTTGCTATGGAAGCCGTTGCTTCAATTCTTTCTAGCATCACAAAGATTCAAAAGGACTATAATCCCTCTTTAAAGATCGAAGGCTTCCTTTTAACGATGTATGAGGCGAACACCTCCCTTTGCACTGAAGTTGCTCAACAAGTTAGAGGCCTTTTCAAAGAGAATACTTTCTTAACGAGTATCCCTAGAAACATTTCTATCCCTGAAGCAAGCGCTCATGGGGAAGCGGTTACTACCTATCGCCCTTCTGCAAAGGGTTCGGTCGCTTATTTCGCTTTAGCAAGAGAGATCCTTGATTATGCCAAAAAAGAAAGCTAATCCTTCATTAAAAGATCTTCTTAATCGTTATTCTCAGAACGACGTTATCGCGGAAATGGAACGCGAATATGCGTCTATTTCTTCTAAAAACATCCCTCTCTCTTCCATTGATGATAATCATGTTGTAAAAAGAGTTTCTTTTCCTAAGGAAATGGTTCGTTCTCTTGGCGAATCCCTTAAGGAGAAAGGGTTCTTTTCTCCTTTACTCGTACGTCCATCGGGAACTCATTATGAATTGATTCTCGGAAGAAAACGTTTTGTTGGTGCTAAAGAAGCCGGCTTAAAATATGTTCCCTGTATTATCCGTGATGTTTCTGATGAAGAGGTTCTCCTTACTTTGTTAGCGGATACCCGTGATCAAAGAGAAGGCAACGTTGTGGAGATGGCTCTTATTTTTGAAGCCCTTCAGGAAAAATATAAATACTCACAAAAAACCTTAGGAAAGGTAGCTCACCTTTCAAGAAGCCAAGTAACGAATATTCTTCGTCTTTTGCACCTTCCGGATGAAGTCTTAAAAGAGGTCATGCTAGGCACTCTATCCTATGGACACGCAAGAGCAATCGCGTCTTTATCGGATAAACGAATTTTGGATTTGGTGCATAAAATCCATAAAGAGCGCCTTTCTGTTCGCGAAACGGAATATCTTGCTAAACAAATACAAAATAACGAGAACCCCGTTCCTTCTTTGGAAAAAGCAAAAGAAAAATATCACGCCTCATCCATGGTAGTAAAAAAGAAATCCGTTACTTTGTATTTCTCGAGCGAAAAAGAAAGAAACGAATTTCTCTTAGAAAATGATTCAACGAAATAGAATGAATTTCTAACAAACTGCCTTACAAGAGATCCTTATATTTCTTTGTGTATATCTTTTTAACAAGAGTAACCAGCCCGATATAGCAAAGAACAATCACAGCTAATGCGATAAAGTAATAAGGTGTTAGAGCTGTTAATCCAAGCGTTTTTGCAAGTGGGGTATATGGAATGATGGTAAGCAAAACAATTCCTGCAAAAGTTAACGTAAACACTTGCCAACTTGCTTTGGATTGAATGAAGGGAATCTTTGGTGTTCGAATCATATGAATCACAAGTGTTTGGGTCCACATAGATTCGATAAACCAACCCGTTTGGAAGATGGATATAAATAACATCTTAACGGATGGATCTGAAATTTCATTCCAATTTTGGCCAACCATCATTGGGCAAATAAGGAAGAACATCACGAGATAAGTCGCAATATCAAAGATGGAACTAGTCGGTCCAAAGAAAAACATAAATTTCTTTAAACTCGATGCGTCCCATTTCCTGGGGATCTGGATGAACTCGTTATCTACGTTGTCCCAAGGTGTTGTAGTGCAAGAAATATCATAAATTAGATTCAACAAGATAAGTTGAATGGAACTCATCGGAAGAAAAGGCAAGAAGGCGCTAGCAATCAAAACAGAAAACATGTTTCCAAAGTTGCTTGAAGCGGTCATTTTGATGTACTTAATCGTATTTGCGTATGTTTTCCTTCCTTCGACGATTCCGTCTTTTAAAACATTCAAATCTTTTTCTAGCAAGATAACATCTGCGGATTCTTTGGCTACATCGACGGCTGTATCAACGGAAATGGCGACATCTGATGCTTTCATGGCGCTAGCGTCATTAATGCCATCCCCCATGTAGCCAACGGAATGACCGTTTTCTTTCAAACAAGTAATAACACGTGCTTTTTGTGATGGTGATAGTTTTGCAAATATCGATGTTTTTTCCGCTTTCTCTCTTAGTTCGGAACCATTCATTTTTTCGATTTCTGATCCAAGCAAAACATGGCTGCTATCAATGCCTACTTTATTGCAGATACATTTCGTGACTTTTTCGTTATCACCAGTAAGAATTTTTACTTCAATTCCATATTTTTTCAAAGAAGAAATGGCGCTCTTTGTGGATTCTTTTGGTGGATCAAGAAAGGCAAGATAACCAATTAGAACCATATCGGATTCATCGCATACAGAATATGCCGAATCTTTGTATGTAACATCTTTTTGGGCGACGGCAATTACTCTCATACCTTCTTCATTTAATTTCGAGACTTCCGTTTTTACGAAATTTTTTAATTCTTCACCTAATTCTTCGATCTTTCCATCGAATTCTACGTATTTGCAGCATTTGAGCATTTCTTCGACTGCGCCTTTGGTGATCATTTGCTTTTTGTTTGTTTTATCGGCAACAACAACGGACATTCTTCGACGATTGAAATCAAATGGTATTTCATCTATTTTGGTGTATTTTCCCTCCAAATCATTTCCAAATATCTCATGGAAACGATTGATAACGGCTTTATCCATGAGATTCTTTAGACCGGTTTGATAATAACTGTTTAACCATGCATGACGAAGGACGCGGTTATCTTCTTTACCATGAACGTCCATGTGTTTTTCAAGGACCACGTTATCTTGCGTTAAGGTTCCTGTTTTATCGGTACATAAAATATCTATAGAACCGAGATTTTGGATGGAATTTAAGTTTTTCACAATGACTTTCTTTTTACTCATCGTCACCGATCCTTTTGCCAAATTCGTTGTCACAATCATAGGCAACATTTCTGGGGTTAAACCCACGGCAATGGAGACGGCAAATAACAATGCGTCTAGCCAATTCCCTTTTGTTAAGCCATTAACAAGGAAGACAAAAGGAACCATAAAGAGCATCAATTTGATAAGAAGCCAAGATACCTTAGAAATCCCTTTTTCAAAGGTTGTTTGAACCTTTTTTGTATCTAGTCCTTTAACGATATTTCCGAATAATGTATTTGCTCCTGTCGCAATAACAACGCCCATTCCCGAGCCAGAAATAACGTTACTTCCCATAAAGGAAAGGTTGGCATATTCCAAGACGCTCTTTTCTTCTTTTTCGGTGAAAGATATTTTCTCGACTGGTTCGCTTTCTCCCGTCAAAGAAGACTGAGAAACAAAGAGATCTTTTGAGGAAATAATGCGTAAATCAGCAGGAATCATATCCCCAGCAGAAAGAATGATGATGTCTCCAACGACTACTTCCGAAAGAGGAAGTTCCTCTTCCTTGTCTTCTCTTTTTACCAACGTCGTCGTATGAACCATATTCGCTAGTTTTTCTGCCGAATTGGAACTTCTGGTGTCTTGGACGAATTTTAGTGTTCCAGAAACGATGACCATTACCATAATAACGATGATAGTTACATAGTTTCTATCTTCTTTGGCTACAAAAACAACATCGGTAAAGGCAGAAACGATTGCCAGAACAAATAAAATCGCGGTGAATGGATTAATGTAAGATTCAACAAGCCTTTTAAAAACGGATTTTTTCTTAGCTTCGATAACGTTTCTTCCATAAAGAGAACGATTCGTTTCGATTTGTTCTTTAGATAAGCCATTTACGGACGAATTCAAATGCTTAATCGTGTTGTTATAGTCTGATTTTGCTGAATCGATAAGAATTTGGTTCTTTTTTAAGGAATCTTTTTTAATGACCTTTTTCATTTTTCGTACCTCCTATTTAAGAAAATGAAATAAGGTACGGAAAAGAGTTCACTTATGAATAAAGAAACATGGCGTGATGATGCATGTTTGATGATTCGTTTGGAATTGTATGTTTTCCGTACGTCGATTGTTACTACCGGCTATGTCCATACATCATCACCTCCTTAAAAGAAAAGCGCATACCCTAAAGCTGGATATGCGCATAAATCACAACGGAAAGATTGAAAAGATCTTACCTTATCCAGCTTGAGTTTTGACTCTATAAAGCGATGAAACTGCGTTATTCATGCCTTGATTCGACATTGACTATTCATACCTTCTCACGATGTCTCCATCGCTCCGCGGCAGCAGCCCGTATCTCTATAGGAGTCTCACTTATCTAGTGTTGTCCTTTCGGACGTTCACTATTGAAAGCCTTTAAAATTTACCTGTCAAGCAAAAAAGTTTCTCTTTCAATAAATGCTAGATTTTAAGCGGTGTTTGTTTTAATCGTTCCGTCTTCTAGCCTTTTGTCCAAAACTGAAAAACGTATCGTTTATGTGGATTTTTGCTTTTACTTCAAAGTCACTTCAATGTCTACTTCAAAGTCACTTCAAAGTAATCATGAAGTACTTCAAAGTCCCCAAAATGAATACATGTCCCCATTATTTTTTCTTATTCTTTTGTCTTTGAATAAAAGATTCTGGTGACCATCTTCCAAATAAGTAGGCTTATAAAAAAGCACGTATATTTTGAGTTTCCCCATTTTTAACAATGCCTAGAGAAATAAATAGCGTTTTTGAATA